>Ga0208815_1000037_pt1 | contig 45894 bp, 39 predicted proteins | sample Virmet3438_5245_FD_185733 | JGI IMG/M metagenome (GOLD analysis project Ga0208815, IMG submission 185733) | Marine viral communities from the Southern Atlantic ocean transect to study dissolved organic matter and carbon cycling - metaG... | ecosystem: Environmental > Aquatic > Marine > Oceanic ... | reverse complement strand
AAGTAACGTCAACTAACTGCATACAGTAAGCGGCAAGCGCTCGGTTGCCTTCCGCGAACGCTTTCTGCGTTAACAGCATACGACGTACATCAGGGTGCACAATAATAGGATCAGCTGGGCCATCAGGGTTTTTACGCCCTGTTAATGAACGGAACTGAATGCGGTCTTTTGCGTAGCGAAGCGCACCTTGGAATGCTGCTTCAGATGATGCCAAGCCTTCTAGACCAGTGCCAATACGTGCGGTATTCATGAACGTAAACATGCAATTTAGGCCGCGGTTTGGTGGCCCAATCAAATAACCTTTTGCACCATCAAAGTTGATCACACAGGTTGCGCTGGCTTTGATCCCCATTTTATGTTCAATGCTTCCGCATCCTACTGCGTTTCTATCTTGCTTTTCGCCATCTTCAGACACGTTAAACTTAGGCACAACAAATAGTGAAATACCTTTGGTCCCCTCTGGCGCATCTGGCAATCGAGCTAACACAATGTGTACGATATTTTCAGACAAGTCGTGTTCACCTGCCGAAATAAAAATCTTCGTTCCTGTTAAGCTGTAGGTACCATCTTCTTGAGGCTCCGCGCGACATTTCAACATGCCAAGGTCTGAACCGCAGTGTGCCTCGGTCAAACACATAGTACCTGTCCACTCACCGCTAACCAGTTTTTCAAGGAACATTTTTTGTAGCAATTCAGAGCCATGGGCTTTTATTGTTGCCATACAGCCCTGGCTTAGACCTGGGTACATCGCCCAAGAATGGTTTGCGCCTGAGAACCACTCAGCAATGATAGATGACAATGAATATGGTAGTGCCTGACCGCCAAATTCCTCAGGGTGAGACATTCCTGGCCATCCGCCCTCAACATACGTTTGATAAGCTTCTTTAAAACCTTTAGGCGTTGTTACTTCACCATCAACCCACTTACACCCTTCTTCATCACCTGATGCATTGATGGGCGCCAGTACGTTCTCTGAAAACTTTGCAGCTTCAGCGAAAATCGCTGACACCAAGTCTTCTGATGCTTCGTCGAAACCTAGCTTTTGATAGTGATTTTGATAATTTAGTAGCTCATGTGTTACAAACATGGCGTCACGTTGTGGAGCTTTATAACCTTCCATACCCAATACCTATATTACTTCAAATAGACCAGCAGCGCCCATGCCGCCACCGATACACATGGTGCAAACAACATATTTCGCACCGCGTCGTTTACCTTCGATGAGTGCATGACCCACCATGCGAGCACCGCTCATGCCGTATGGGTGACCAATAGAAATGGCACCGCCGTTTACGTTTAATAATTCGTCTGGAATGCCTAACTTATCGCGGCAATACAGTACCTGTACTGCAAACGCTTCATTAAGCTCCCATAGACCGATATCGTCCATAGTTAATCCATGCTGCTTTAATAGCTTAGGAATGGCGAACACTGGGCCAATTCCCATTTCATCTGGCTCACAGCCTGCCACTGCAATACCGCGATAAATACCAAGAGGTTGAACATTGCCTTTTGCCGCTGAGTGCTCATCCATAATCACTGTCGCGCTGGCTCCATCAGAAAGCTGGCTTGCATTACCTGCGGTAATACAACCACCTTCTATCACTGGGTTAAGCGCTTTAAGCCCCTCTAGCGTTGTTTCTGGGCGATTTCCTTCGTCTTTTGACAAGGTCACTTCACGCTCAGAGGTTTCACCTGTTTCTTTATTAAATAAGGCTTGCGTTGCTGTGATAGGTACAATCTCATCATCAAACTTGCCCGCTTCTTGAGCCGCTGCTGTGCGCATTTGGCTTTGGTAACCGTATTCGTCTTGTACGTCACGGCTAATGTTGTAGCGCTTACCCACCACTTCTGCAGTTTGAAGCATTGGCATATAAATATCTTTGTGCTTAGCAACCAGTGCAGGGTCTACTGCACGAAACATATTCATATTTTTGTTTTGCACTAAAGAGATAGAATCTAAGCCACCCGCAACCATTATGTTGGTATCGCCTGTACGAATTGAATTCGCTGCGGTAGCAATGGCATACATGCCAGAACTGCATTGGCGGTCGAGTGTCATGCCCGCTACGGTGACCGGTAAACCACCCGCTAAACCAGCCAAGCGGCCAATATTCATGCCGCCACTGCCTTGGGTTAACGCTGCGCCCATTACCACGTCGTCGACACTGGCAGGGTCGATCCCTGCGCGTGCTACTGCGTTTTGAATAGCATGGCCACCTAATGAAGGGGCTGGTAAATTGTTCAGTGCACCTTTATAAGCGCGCCCGATTGGCGTACGTGCTGTACTTACGATAACTGCATCGCGCATTTTCATATTCCTTTCAGTTGGGCTGAAAGTTCAGCCAAAGTTTAGCTAGGCCTACGTGCTTCCTCTCGAAGTTACCTAGCTTTACCAAATTCGGATGTCGGGAAACGAGAGCTAGCGCTAGCTCTCACCGTCGATTAACTCTCGCTAACGAGAGCTTTATCTACTTCGCTTTATAGCTTTTAAACGTGCCGCCGCTTTGGGCCAATTTCACCAACAAATCACTTGGTTCAAGCCACATTTTTCCGTAATCACCCAATTGATCACGATAGGTAGTCAGCTTATCTAAAATAGTGCCTAGCCCTACTTCGTCGGCATATTGCATAGGGCCGCCGCGATACACAGGGAAGCCATAACCGTAAACATAAATCACATCGATATCGCTAGATTTAGCTGCAATGCTTTCTTCTAAGATGGCAGCACCTTCGTTGATCAATGAGTACATGACGCGAACTAGAATTTCCTCATCGCTAATGTCTGAACGCTGAACCACGCCTAAACGTTCTGCTTCTTGCTTGGCAATTTCTAGTACTTCTGGATCTGGGACAGGAACTCGACTTCCAGGTTCATAGTTGTAAGCTCCGCGTCCGGTTTTGAGTCCGTTGCGCCCCTTTTCTACTAAGCGATCTGCCACTGCACCGTAAGCGGGGTCGTGTGCAATGTGCTCTTGTCGAGACTGTCGTACATAGTAACCAATATCTAATCCAGCCATATCACCCATAGTGAACGGCCCCATTGGCATGCCAAACTCGGTTAAAACACGATCAACTTGCTCAGGTGTTGCTCCTTCTAGCAGTAAGCGGTTAGCTTCACGGCCGTAAGGCTCAATCATGCGGTTACCTACGAATCCGAAGCAAACGCCTACCAACACCGCTACTTTCTTGATGCGTTTAGCCATCTTCATGCAGGTTTTAATGACTTCAGCAGATGTCTTCTCTGCTTTAACCACTTCTAGCAGTCTCATCACATTCGCTGGCGAGAAGAAGTGAAGACCAATTACATCTTCAGGACGGGATGTGGCTGTCGCTATTTCGTCTATATCCAGTGTTGACGTATTTGAAGCCAAAATGGCGCCTGGCTTACACACTTTATCCAGCGTCGAGAATACGGTTTTCTTTACTTCCATCTTCTCGAAAACGGCTTCGATGACGAGATCAACATCAGCTAAGTCGTCATACGACGTGGTACCTGAAAGCAGTGCCATGCGGCTCTCTACCTGCTCTTGGGTTAACTTGCCTTTTTTCGCTGAGTTTTCGTAGTTCTTTCTAATAAGCGCTAATCCCTTCTCTAGCGCTTCTTCTTTGAGCTCAAGCATTGTGACTGGAATGCCGGCATTGGCGAAGTTCATAGCGATACCACCGCCCATTGTTCCGGCGCCGATAATCGCAACTTTATCAATGTTGCGCTCAGGAGTATTTTTGTCGAAATCGCTCACATGACCTGCTGCGCGTTCAGCAAAAAAGAAATGCTGCTGGGCACGTGCCTGTGGCGTATTCATACACTCCATGAAAAGCTTGCCTTCATTTTTAAGGCCATCTTCAAAAGCAAGCGTGTAAGCGCCGCGTACCGCTTCGATACATTTTAATGGAGCAAAGAAACCACGAGTCGCTTTTTTAGTTTGTGCAGTTACTGCATCAAACACCGCCTGCGTTTCGTCAGACATGGACAGCGTGATATCACTGGTGCGTTTAATCGCTTTATCTGGCGTCAATGCTTGTAAATACGCTTTTGTATCTTCAAGTAAATGCTCAGGCTTATCAGAAATTTTGTCGAAGACACCTGGAAGTTTGACCACCGACGTAGGCTTGCCTGTTACGATCATTTCTAACGATGTTTGTGCGTCGGCTAAACGAGGAAGGCGCTGAGTACCGCCTGCGCCCGGTAATATGCCTAGATTTACCTCTGGAAGACCCACCTTATTGTCGGCAAAGGTGATGCGATGATGGCAAGCTAACGCCACTTCTAAGCCACCGCCGAATGCTGGTCCAGGGAGAACAGCAACAACCGGCTTAGACGCATTTTCAATCTTGTCTAGTACCTCAGGCAGCATGGGAGACAAATCGCCACCAGAGAATTCGCTGATGTCAGCTCCCCCCGAAAAAATAGGTAGTGAAGAAGTAATAACAATGGCACTTACGCTGTCGTCATCTAGTGCATTGTTTATGCCTTCTATCAACCCTACTCTGATAGCGCGTGACAGCGCATTAACGGGCGCACTTTGCATTGTCAGCGTGGCAACACCCTGTTGTACTGCATAATCTACGGCTTTATTTTCCATCTCAGTCATAACCATGTCCTGTTTATCACGTTAACTGGATGTTATTGCAGTGTTGTCAATCATCCAAGTTTATTGGTGTTATAGACATTTATCATAATATTTAATATTGACCGCCAGCCCCTTTGTGAATTCATTTCTTTGCGCAGAGCCTGTCCTACCTTGCCTAAGGTTTATTTGACAGAAAATAAAACCAGTGTTTTTGTTAATCGGGCAACACTTGTAATTACATTTTATTTACAAAAGGATGATTGGCTATGCAAGTGCTTAAAACACCGGAAAGCGCCTTCGACACGATCACTGACTTTCCCTACTCCCCCTGTTTCACTGAAGTAACAGACACAGTAAGCAGTGAAATAACAATGGCCCATTATCAATGTGGACCGAAAAATGGACATACCGTGCTATTAATACACGGCGAACCGACGTGGGCTTATTTATACCGCAAGATGATGCCTATATTGGCTGATGCGGGATTCAATGTCATCGCGCCGGATCTCATTGGTTTTGGGCGCTCAGATAAACCAGTAAGAAAGGAGGACTACTCCTACGCTCGTCATGTGATATGGCTAAAAGACTGGTTTTCACAGGCTACTAAAGGCCCCGTTACACTATTTTGTCAAGACTGGGGAGGTTTACTAGGCCTGCGACTTGTCGCCGATATGCCTGAGCGTTTTTCGGGTGTAATGGTGTCTAATACCGGTTTGCCCACTGGCGACCACCCGCCAAGTGATGCTTTCATCAAATGGCGCCGATTCTCACAGGATGTCGCCATATTTCCCACATCTACGATCATTCAAAACGCCACAACCACTGTTCTAGATGAGGCGACGCTTGCAGCTTACGACGCCCCTTTTCCAGACGAAAGCTTTAAAGCAGGTGCACGTATGTTCCCTATTCTTGTTCCTACAAGCCCAGACAATGCTGAGGCACAGGCGAATAGACAGGCATGGGAAAAGCTAAAGCAATATAACAAACCTTTTGTTACGGCTTTCGGTGATAGCGACCCTGTCACTAAAGGTGGCGATAAGGTATTTCAAAAGCTCATTCCGGGCAGCAGCGGCATGGCTCATACCGTTGTGGAAAACGGTGGTCACTTTATCCAGGAAGACCAAGGGGAAATGCTAGCCAAATTACTCATTCAATTTATAAACCAAACGCAGCTGAAATAGCCACGTTTCAAGAAACATTAAACAGTTACTAATAGGAGATTACCATGGATGCTCTACTCGACTTTTCAGGGCAAGTTGTATTAATTACCGGCGCAGGCAGTGGTTTTGGCCGCTTGTTATCGCTAGGTCTTGCCAACCGAGGAGCAAAACTCGTTCTTTCAGACATTAACGAAACCGCCCTTGAGGAAACGAAAAAGGATGTAAAAGCACTCACTGATGTCGTGGTGCTAGCGGGTAATATTGCTAGCGAGTCGCTAAATAAGGCACTGGTTGAAACAGCCATTGAAACCTTTGGCAAACTGGATATAGCCGTAAATAATGCAGGCATAGCGCATAACCCTGCACCAATTCATCAAATGACAGAGGAAATCATGGACTCGCAGTTCGCTGTGAATGTAAAAGGCGTTATGTTTGGAATGAAGTACCAAATACCCGTTATGCTTGCACAAAAGCAAGGGCACGTTTTAAATGTAAGCTCACTTGCGGGACTAGGTGGAGCCCCCAAGGGCGGTGCTTATGCTGCAGCAAAACACGCGGTTTCGGGGATAACCCGCACAGCCGCGGTGGAATACGGCCGAAAGAATGTTCGCGTTAATGCAATTTGCCCATTCTATAGTCCTACCAATATTTTGAACGTAGACGGGTACAACACCCCTGAAGCGCGCGAGCATCTAGGCATGGGAAGTCCTATGAAACGTCTAGGCGAACCGCAAGAAATCGTTAACACCATGATGCTGATGCTTTCCCCTGGCAACTCTTACATGAACGGGCAAACCATAGCAGTAGATGGTGGTGTTACAGCGTGGTAATTTTTATCTCGCAGTTTCGAAATACATGCAAAGGTATTTTTTGACATACCTTTGTATGACTCATCATGTTTCTCTTTCGTTCTACTTTAGGTGTAATGAAGAGGAACAAACAAAATCGATGAATGAGGCGAGTGCAACCGCCTCTGCAATCGACCCCCATCAAGTAAAACCCAATAATTTTATTTAGCGATTAAGTTGAACAAAAAGAGAAAAATGTGATGAAAAAGCCAAGTAAAAACATTTTTTTAGCTACCACACTTTGTATAACCTATTCGTTGATTAACGTTAGTATTGCGCAAGAAGCCCAATCTACGCTTGTAAATATGAAGGAAGTGCCTTCTTCGCAACTATTAAAGAAGCAACGTCAAAATAAACCGCTAGCACTAAGCACAGTAAAGCGCGGTACTGATGTTTCGCTTCAAACCACCAAACAATCCAAAAGCCAATACCTTATTCATAGCGCACTGCCAAGTCACCGCTTCAGCGCTAAGTAATTTGTAGGCGAGTACTCGTCTATCAGGTTAATCCTTTATTTAAAGCCATTCTTTTCGTTTATTATTCTTTTTTACTCTATCGCACACTTAGAAATAGTATTCTACGAATCAAATATTTATACCATATATGGACCCTCTCCGATTGCAAGACACCGTGTTGATTTAATAACGTGATTCATTGCTGCCATATATTCGGCTTTTTCGTGAAGTCAATTGACTTCTAGCCTCGATGGTTGTTCGCATCTTGTTGTCTCATCAATCCGGCGGCCTCGAAGGCCCTTGGTATAAACTGATTTGAACAAGATGGTTATGAACCGTTAATCATCAGTACGTTGTCTTTTTGCAATATGTTGATAGGCTTTCTGTTTTAGTTTATTTACTTATCTTTGGTTTGGGTTTCATCGGCTAAGCCGCTGCTTTATTTATCAGTCCTGGCTGGTAGTCCTGTTGATAGTGCAGCATAGCCCAGGCCATTCTTACCATTTTATTAGCCAGTGCGACGCACGCTTTGTTAAAGCTCATGCGTGCTAAACAAGCCCGACACCACTCGCTCACCTTATCGGTTTTATCACCAATATGGCGCAAGGCGGCCCTGGCTCCGTTAATTATCTGGGTCCGTAAATACGTGTTCCCTCGCTTGCTAATACCCAACAATCTCGGGTTATCTCCCGTTGTATGTTGTTTGGGCACTACACCTAACCAAGCGGCTAAATGTCGGCCGCTATTAAAAGCCTGACCTTGTCCAATGCCTGCATATAAGGCGGTAGCAATCAAAGGCCCAATTCCTGTCATGCTCATTAAACGCTCGCATACAGGCTGGCTTTGTGAGAACGCTTTCAACTCCTTATCCATTTCTTTTATGTGCTCTCGCAGTTCCCGCAAATCATTGAGTAAGCCTTGAAACTGTCGGCGAGCTAACATACTCAATCCATTGTCAGCTTCTTCCAGGGTTAAAGGCAGCTCTTTCACCAAAGTCGCTACACCCCGTGCATACACAATACCGTATTCGCTCAACAAGCCTCTTATCTGATTACTCAACGCCGTTTGCTGCGCTATCATACGCTCTCTAATCCGATGCATAAGCTGGATGTCTTGTTGGTCCTGAGACTTAAACGGCACAAATCGCATCCCTTCGCGTTGTGATGCCTCGGCTATCGCCTCTGCATCATTGTAATCGTGTTTATTGCCTTTTCGGTATGCTACAACGTATTGCGGTGCTATTGCTTTGACTTCATGCCCGGCTTTCGTCAATTCCCTACACCAGTAATGGCAACTTCCACAGGCTTCCATCACTACAATGCATGGCTCCAGTTGACTAAAATAGGACAACATCTGGTGACGCCTTAATTTCTTCTTTCTGAGCACTCTGCCTGACTGATTCATAAAAACTAAATGAAAAACAGACTTGGCGATATCGAGACCTATTGTTACCTTACTCATGTGACCTTCTCCTTCTTGATAGTGATTTGAACAACCCTATCTTGGCTCATTTGAAGCCTTTATGGGAGGAGAGGGTCCATACCATTAATCCGCATAGATAAGTGCTAACCGACGATATAGCGCTTCTGAAAAAGTAGCGCCCTCGTAACGACATTAGCGACATATGAGTTAATTATACTAATTGTGAATAGCGCGACACCTATTTGAAAACTATCTTCAAGATTACCACAGGTAGAAGAAGTCACAGGAAAGAGGTGAACATGCTTTTAAAACCAAAACACATCGCGTTATTGTTCACGCTGGCAATTGCAGTATCTGCAATGGGATAAGCACGAAGGCGTTTCAACATGGAAACGCCCTTCGAAAGCGATCTTAGGTCGCAGTTTTTCTTGCTAGACGTGACGTAGGATTCTTTAGGTTAACGTTTAAAAAACTCAAAGCTTAGCGGATACACCCACAACTCCCCTTTGTTCGCTTTGACTGCTGCCACAATAGCAAAGACGATGTTCATTAATCCAAGAGCGATGAAGCCTAGCGCTCCTATGATAATCAGCGTCAAGACAAAACAAATAACAGAGTAAATGAGCAAGCTTATTAACCAATTCGCTGTCACCCTGCCGTGCTGATTGATGTCTTCGTTTTGATCTTTGTGAGCAATCCATAGCACGATAGGCAATATGATACCTAAGCCAGGTATAATGAAACTGGATAACTGAGAAACATGAATGAGTGTACAGTAGCTTCGAGCGTTCAAGCCCCAGTAGAGTGGTTCTTCCGTTGACATAATGGTCCTTTTTATTGCGTTGGTTTGATTTGATAAATATAGGCGTTTTCAGTGTGACCGGCATCAAGCTTAACAGGAACTATGACCCGCTCATATTGCTCACTTTCAAACTCATCCAGCATGGTCCAGTTTTCGGCAAGTTGAGAAGACGTTAGCATCATGCCCTTCACCTCTTCTTTTGCTTTAGTTAGATCAGAAATAACAATTCCTGGAAACCCCATAGCTGCTCCCCACCCTTGTTGAACTAAGTGCCCTTCTACCGTACCAGACTGCCACGGGCCATCAATATGAGCGACGATATGGTGATTTGGGCAATTAGGAGCAAGGCTTCCGTAGATAAACAACCTTTCTAAATCAGGTGTAGCAGACGTTACATTGTCATTGTTTTGCATTACTTTGACCCATTATTAAAAAACTTTTCGTCAGGTGTTGAGGCAAATTCAAAAACAGGCCCCAACCGTTCGCATTGCTAGTTATAAATTGTCTAAAAAAGCCAGTGCTTTTGTGAGAGTAATATCGAATTTGTTTTACAAAAGCAACACAGCGTTACACAATGCAAGAGCATGTCTATGTGAACGTCGATTCACGTAAAAAACACAATAATTAAAGGACAAAGTATGCTCAATCACAAACGTACTCTAATAGCAGCATTGGTAAGCGTTTCGCTTATGGGATGTGGCGAAAGTACAACACAGACAGAAACTAAACCACAACTCACCGCACAAGACGCCAAGCAGTTTTTAACACAGGCGCAAAATGATATTGCAAAAATGCAAGTTCCTGCCGCGCACGCCGAGTGGAGCTACGCCACGAATATCAATTTCGATACAGCAGCAGTCAGTGCTTACTTTAATGAAGTGCTTTCTACCAAGGTTGCAAAGTTAGCTAAAGAAGCGGCGAAATTTAACGATGTAGACGTAGATGCCGACACCCGCAGACAGCTTGATCTACTTAAAAACAGTTTAACAATGCCGCCGCCGGCAGATGCCGAAAAAGCAGAGCGGCTTGCAAAAATTGGTTCTGACTTAAGTGCCATGTACGGCTCTGGTGAGTATTGCAGCGAAGATGGTACGTGCAAAAGCTTGGTTGAAATGAGCTCTGAAATGGCCACCCTACGCGATGCTGACAAGCTACTAGAATATTGGTCAGGCTGGCGTGAAGTATCTAAACCAATGGCAGGACTCTATGCAGAACAAGTATCGCTAGCGAACGAAGGTGCTGCAGAGCTAGGTTTTGAAAACGTCAGCGCCTTGTGGCGTGGAAAGTACGATATGCCAGCAGATGAATTTCCCAAGGAATTGGATCGCTTATGGACGCAAGTAGAGCCTTTCTACGAGTCACTACATTGCCATGTGCGCGCTAAGCTAGGTGAACACTATGGCGAAGACGTAGTACCTCAAGACAAACCAATCCCAGCCCATTTATTAGGTAACATGTGGGCACAGTCGTGGGGGAATATTTACGATATCGTTAAACCTCAGCAAGAAATGAAAGTTCCTGATGTTACAGGCGCATTAGCTGAACAGGGGTATGACGAAATCGCCATGGTTAAACAAGCAGAGTCATTTTTCTCATCGCTTGGCTTTGAAGAACTTCCAGATACCTTTTGGGAACGCTCTATGTTTCAAAAGCCTAAAGGCCGTGACGTTCAGTGTCATGCCTCTGCGTGGGATTTAGATGACAAAAACGATCTTCGTATAAAGATGTGTATTCAAAAGACTGGCGAAGAATTTAACGTTATTCACCACGAATTAGGTCACAACTACTATCAACGCGCTTATAAAGACCAACCACTTCTTTACCGTGGTTCGGCAAACGACGGCTTCCACGAGGCTATTGGCGACACCATCGCTTTATCAATAACACCTAAGTACCTTAAGCAAATCGAGTTAATTGATGAGATCCCAGACGCATCAAACGATATCGGTATGTTAATGCAAGTTGCGTTAGACAAGATTGCCTTCATTCCTTTTGGTCTGATGGTTGACCAATGGCGCTGGAAAGTGATGTCAGGTGAAGTAACACCTGAACAATACAATCAACTATGGTGGGAATTGAGAGAAAAGTATCAGGGTGTGATGGCGCCTGTTGAGCGCAGCGCCGACGCATTTGATCCGGGTGCAAAATATCACGTGCCTGCTAACGTACCTTATACACGCTATTTCCTAGCGCATATCCTTCAATTCCAGTTCCATAAAGCACTGTGTGACATTGCAGGTGATGAGGGCCCGCTTAACCGTTGTTCTATCTACGGCAGTGAAGAAGCCGGTAAAGCACTTAACGAAATGCTAGAGATGGGTATGAGCCAACCTTGGCAAAATGCGTTAGAAACACTGACTGGTTCACCGCAAATGGATGCCAGTACTATCGCTGACTACTTTGCGCCACTAAAAACGTGGTTAGATGAGCAAAATGCTACACGCCAGTGCGGCTGGTAACTATATCCGTTATGATTAGTTAATGGCTAACATAATTTATGCAGTCTAAAAAGCCTCGAATTTCGAGGCTTTTTTGTTGAATTTAAACTTTTGTACCATTGTAAGAGCGGTAGATTAGCGTAACGTTAGTGTATAAATTTTATGTAATTTTTGATTATATTATGCGCACCCTGTTGGTACTTTCGCTTTTCAGTTTTTTTGCTTCAACTTGCAGCCTACCTGCATGCGCGCAACCTATTGCCCCAGCGTTTCATTCCTACAATATGGATAGTGGTATCGCCCACGTAACCATTTCAGATATTGCGGAAGATAAGTATGGTTTTCTGTGGTTGGCATCGCAGTCTGGTGTCGATAAATTTGACGGCTATACATTTCGAAACTTCGGCTTGTGGGGAGAAGACAAGTCAACAGGCCTCCAAACCCTGTTCGCCCTTCAGATAGAGGCAAGCTTAGATGGTCAATACCTGTGGGTGGGGACATACAGCGGGCTGAGCCGTATAGATGTTGATACTGAGTCGTTCAAGCACTACACGTTACCGGCGTCAGAGCCTTTCAATAAACAGGTAATTAATAGGATCAAGACCACCCACAATGGCCAGCTTTGGATAGTCTCTGAGCGAAACCTTTACACATACTCTCCAGAATCAGACAGTGTAGAACTGGTTAGCTACCTTCCCAGTACCACCAGTACGCTGACAGACATAGAGCTTATCGGTAACACGCTTTATGTCACTTCCACCTCGGGCCTTTATAAACTTGACCCGTTTAAGAGGTCACTTGAGTTAGTGGCTTTTGAAAACACGAACTTTACTCGACTGGTGGCAGCAGAGAAATCTCGATTCTGGTTGGGTACCGCTACCCGCGGCGCATGTTTGTTCAACCCCGACGACCAAAGCACCACCATCGACAAAGGATGTACTTCTGAAACTCACGGATTATCTGATAACTACGTTACAGACATCTTATTAAAGGACAACGGTGATATATGGGTTTCTACTCAGCGTGGGCTGAATATTTTAACGTCACATAACCCTAACTCTGTGCTGCGTGCACCGATTAACGAGAAAGATGCGGCCAAAGAGAGAATTTCAAGCCTTTATCAAACGAAAGCTGGGCTGGTTGTCGTTGGCACCACAGACGATGGGTTTGCGATTAGTAACCCTCTGCTTAGCAACTTCTACTCTCAGGAAATAGGCGAAGGACGTATAATCTCCTCTTTATCGAATTACAAAGATAACCAAGTATGGGTAGCGAACGAAAAGGGCCTTTGGCTTTACGACACGATAAGTAAAACTCAAGAAGGCCCATTTACTTCCAATGGTGCATTGGCGAGTAGCGAAGACACTAACGATAAGCTGTTGAGCGTGTTTTATCACACAAAGAGCGATGTCTTATGGGTAACCACACGCACAGGCCTTGCCAAACTGAACCCTCAGACCAGAAACCTAGAATTCGTTGCGCTGAATGGTAAGTCGGGTTACAGCATTAATATCGATGATGACGGAGACATTTGGTATGGCGGCTACAGCGATGGGCTATTTGTATATCGCCCCTCAGAAGATAGAGTGATAAAACAATGGCCATTGTCGCTGACAACGAGAATTGTTTTGGACGACAATGAAAACGCGTGGTTAAGTACGGTATCCGGTTTATTTGTTGCGAATAAACTGACTGGAGACTTAACCAGCGTCAGTGAGTTTACGGACAAGATTTCAGATCAAACTGTAGTGACGTGGATTTCTCAGTCAAAACGCGGTGGTTATTGGATTGGAACTCAAGCAGCTGGGCTCTTCTTTATGTCTAAAGAAGGCAGTGATTTATCAACGATTAAAGTGACACAAATTAAGCCTGAAAGTCGATTGAGCAATGTATCCATCGGGGCAATTGTTGAAGATGATGAATATGGGCTTTGGATCTCTACAATTAAAGGGATTGCGTATTTAGCACCTGACTTGTCTACCCTTTCTTATTTCGGTGCAGAAAACGGCGCACTGTCTTCGGGTTACTATATTGGCTCTGTCACTGTAACTGAAAATAACACAATATTGTTTGGTGGAACGGAAGGCGTAACACAATTTACTCCTTCACAAGTGGCAAATGTACAGTGGTCACCTGAAGTGCACCTCACAAACGTTGAAACGGTGAGTAGGAACGAGCAAAACGGGACAACCTATCAGCAAAGACAGCGCCTAGACGAGGTAATCGAACTTAAAGATAACGATATTGCGCTCACTATTGAATTTGCCGCCACTGATTATATGAATGCAAACGAACTTAGGTATGCCTATAAACTCGCAGACTTTGAGAACAGCTGGCGCTTTACTGACTACAAGACAAGAACGGCCACCTACACCAACTTGGACCCAGGACGCTACCACTTCACTGTTAAAGCTATAAATCAAGAGAATGAATGGAGCAGCAATGCAGCGCAACTTGAAATAGTTGTGGTTCCACCGTGGTGGGATAAGCCTATATGGCGTGTGACAATTACCCTGCTAGGCATGCTGTTGATTTCATCGATGGTGTGGCTGAGGATAGCGTCGTTGAAAAAGCGCTCCGCTGAACTCGCACTAAAAGTTGAGGAAAAAACCCGAGACCTAGAAGCGGTCGTAGAAAAGTTAACGCAGCTTTCAACTGAGGACGCATTGACGGGTCTCAAAAATCGTCGCTACTTTATACAAAGAGCCAAGGCAGCATGGCAAAATTATAAACGCCATAATCATACTTTCTCCTTGCTAATTGTTGATATTGATTTCTTTAAGCGTATTAACGATGAATACGGTCATCATGTGGGTGACACAGTACTGGTCAAAATCGCTCGGATCCTGGAAGATAGTTTAAGAGAAAGTGACGTTATTGCGCGATGGGGCGGTGAGGAATTTCTTATATTGCTGCCTTCATTAAAGGTTCAAGAAGCATTTTGGGTGGCAGAAAAGCTACGTAAAGCTGTCGCTGATTACGAAATCGATGCTCCCCCCTACTCGGTATCAGCTACCATAACCTGCGGTGTAGCAGATATACGAGATTACGATAGCGTCGAGGCTTGCATTCACGCTATCGATAAAAAGCTATATGTCGGAAAGGAATCAGGCCGAAATACGGTGATAAAATAGCCGCTGGCTGATTATCATACTCATTAGTTTCTCTCTCCCATTGCATTGCCGTTTAAACGGCAATGCATGCAGGCAAACGTTTTGTCATGCATTTTATCGCAGTAATTGATCGCTTTCCTTTTTACCCGCCTATGTATTGTGAATTCTTAAGTAGCTTAAGATGAGCGAAATCACCCACAAGGAGGATGAAAACATGGCAAATGTATTAGTAATCGGCGCATCAGGCCAAATTGGTAAGCAAGCAACAGTGAAATTGTTGGATGCCGGTCACAAAGTCGTAGCGCCAGTAAGAAGCCCAGACAAACTGTCAGATATCCAAAATGCCAACCTCACAGTGGTTGAGCAGGATCTAGAAAAAGATTTTTCAGCACACTTTGAAGGTGTGGACGTTGCGGTATTCACAGCAGGTTCAGGCGGTAGCACCGGCGCAGATAAAACACTTATGATTGATCTTTGGGCGGCCCGCAACGCGGTTAACTATGCAAAAGCGGCGGGGACACCCAAATTTGTTATGGTTAGTTCTATTGGTGCAGACGATCCTGACGCCGTGGAGTCAGCAATAAAACCATATTTGGTTGCCAAACACATGGCCGACGAGCATTTAATTAATAGCGGCTTACATCACGTAATTCTTCGACCTGGCACTTTATTAAATGAACCGGGCACGCATTTAGTACGAACCGATATGCCAAGCAATAGGGACGATGCTGTAATACCAAGAGAAGATGTAGCGACAGCTATTGTCGAAAGCGTTGCAAGAGAAAGTAATGCTGACTTGATCACTTATTTATTTAAAGGTGATACACCAATTTCCCATATTTTCTAGGTGAGCGACTTTTCTAGGTGATCGGCGCCCTCTCATTTGCCAATGCGTTATCGCGTCTATCCAAGCTAGAGAGGGCTTACTTTTTGCTTAGGTCGCCTGTTTGTATACTGCTGACTTAGGTGGTGCTCAGAATAGGCAGTATCACGCACTCAATGTGTGCCTACTTAGAGACTAGAGGTGGTTACCTACGGTATCAATGACTGGCTAACCCAGTTGCCATTTCCGTCTTTTTGATGCCACTCTCGACTTTGAGGGTTACCTCTCAAATTCAGGTAATCTACGCTATCGATAGCCAGCATGATCACGCAAAAGTGAGGAGGAACTACACCAAAGTCCCCTTCAACCTGAAGTGCCGAGCCATCGTTTCTTGGCGTGCCTGGCTCGCCCCATAAGAACTGCTTTTTGCCCGCATCTGACAATTTATTCCAGTGCTGAGTAACTAAGTCAGCATCTTGATGTAACGTTATTATTGTTGCAGTACAAGAGAAGCGATATTGCTCCCTGGTTTTAGAAAAATACCAACAAACCTGCGAGTAAGGATTCTGGCCAAGCTGGTCATACTTATCTGAGCGGGTGTCAGAAATAACCACCAGTTGGTTGTCGTCGGTGATCCCTCTAAAAACCACGGTACGGCAGTACGGTACACCACTACCGTCCACAGTAGCTAACTGAAAGTAACGACTTTCTGGCATACTGCGGGTTTGGTGAAGACTCTTTGTCAACCCTTGTCGCCACTGGGGCATAACCACCTCCGAGAGTAAAATCGCCTATACTTACCGCTACGCGGCTTTCTTCTTCGCAGCTAAAGAAAACAGCGTGTAGAAGTTTTGCGTGGTAATTTCCGCTAATTCTTTTACCGTCACGCCTTTAAGCTCAGCAATAAATTCTGCCACTTCTACCACGTAACCTGGCTGGTTTTGTTTACCTCGATGAGGAACTGGCGCAAGCCATGGTGAGTCAGTTTCAATAAGTAGTCGCTCTAAAGGGATCGCTTTTACCACTTCACGCAATTCATCTGCTGAATTAAAGGTTACGATGCCTGAAATAGAGATATAGAAGTCCATCTCTATTGCTGCCAGCGCCATGTCTAATGATTCAGTAAAGCAATGCAAAACACCTTTAGTGTGCGCAGCTTTGTGTTGGCGGAGTAAGTTAATGGTGTCTTCCCTTGCATCCCGCGTATGAATAATTAACGGCTTTTTAGTTTCGTTAGCTACTTTGATGTGGTCGACGAAAGACGTTAGCTGGACTTCTTTACTTTCCGGACTATAAAAATAGTCCAGCCCAGTTTCGCCAATGGCTACCACTTCTTCACGCTGCGCCTTCTCTAACAGTTCTTCATAGCTACACGCTTCATCTTGATGTAGTGGGTGCACACCACAAGATACTGATACATCTTCAAACTGACTTACAGCTGCTAACATGCTGTCGTAATCACCAACAGATACGCACACACAAAGGAAGTGTTCAACACCTCGGGTTCTTGCGAAATTTAAGGTTTCAGCCAGCTCTTCTGGCCCTTGCTTAAGTCGGTCTAAGTGACAATGAGAATCTACGAACAAACTACACCTGTTTTAAAAAATTGCTGTCAGACAAAAGGGCTTCGACAAGCCAGCGTTTGCCTATTAACGTTGAAATTGCTTTAGTAACCCAAAAAGTACCATTGATTTGTTTACACCTGCGTGCTGCAGCGTTCTTACCGCATCAACACACGCTTCATAGCGTTTAAAATCAACAGCCTGTTGACGTTTTATGTATTCATCATGGGCCATCTGTTGACACCACAATGCGATTTGAGGCGCATTGTCCTGCCACTTATTCGCAAGCGTTTGTACTTGCAAATTTGCATCGCCTGCTAAGAGCGCTTGCATACCATCGCTAAAATTGCGATAGCTAATGTCTTCTTCACCACTGAGAGCCTCTTCTACGCGAAGAGGGGCATAGCCATAAGCTGCCAATAGCGCTTCGCTTGCATCTTCTACGCCCTTAGCGTTTAAGTAGTTCAAACTGTCTGACACTGACGGGAGTGAGAGTATCTGCCGTTCACATCGACTTAATATGGTCGGCATAATTTTATTGATACTGTCAGTGATCAGCAGCAAGAAGGTATTATTTGTGGGTTCTTCTAAGGTTTTCAACAGTGCATTAGCTGCCGCTTCCGTCATGGTATCGGCACGGGGAATCAACAACACTTTATTGCCCCCCATTTGCGCAGTACCTGATAGCTTGCCAATGCCCTCGCGAATTTTATCCACACCTAACTGCTTTTCACTTTCTAAAACATGAAAGTCTGGGTGGTTTCCAGCTTGCCTCAAATGGCAACTTTGACACTGTTCACATGGCCCATCTATGCTTGGTTGCTTACACAATAACGTGCTGCTTAACCCTAGCGCGAGTTGGTATTTTCCAATCCCTTTCGGCCCTGTCAGCAGTAAACCGTGGTGAAGTTTTTTTGCCAAATAGCGCGACAGTAACGTCGAGAACGTTGCAGCAAACCAAGGCAGTACTTGCATTAGCCTTTCCCCTGCATACTTTCGTTTTGCGCTATGTCACTGCTTGCGCTGTTTATGGTCGTCACATAGTCGTTGATAATAGCAGTCACGTCTTGATGAACCTTTTCCATAGACTGCATCGCACTTACCACGACGATAGATTCATCTTGCTTAGCGAGCGACAAGTATTTAGCACGAGTTCGCTCAAAAAAAGCAAGCCCCGCTTGCTCAATACGGTCAAGCTCCCCTCGCCCTCGGGCGCGCTCTAGTCCGACAGCTGGCTCGACATCTAGGTATAAGGTTAGGTCAGGCTTAAACCCTTTAAGGGCGATATCGCTGATGGCCGTCATCGTTTTTTCACTGACGCCTCGACCACCACCTTGATAAGCCTGAGATGATAAATCGTGTCTGTCACCTACTACCCACGCACCAGCATCAAGTGAAGGTAAGATTTTATTGGTCAGTAATTGCACACGCGCCGCATACATAAGAAGTAGTTCAGTCTCCTCACTAACGGTCTCATCCCAGTCGTGTTTTACACATTCTCGAATAGCTTCAGCCATAGGTGTGCCGCCCGGCTCACGAGTTTGCTCAACGCGCTTTCCCGCGTCTTTTAATGCTTGAACAATTAGCCCTATTACTGAGCTTTTTCCTGCCCCTTCAAGGCCTTCAACTACAATAAACTTTCCGCGCATTACTTTTTAAACTCTGTTTTTTGTTTAGCTATAACGTATCGGTTGTCTGCATCAATACGGCTATCGTTTTAACTGGTATTTTCGCACAGCTGCATTGTGTTCAGCTAGTGTCGTAGAAAATTGATGGCTGCCATCGCCCTTCGCCACAAAATAGAGTGCATCCGTTGTCAGTGGGTGCAACGCAGCGTGAATGGCGGCCTTGCCTGCCATCGCGATAGGCGTAGGTGGGAGCCCTTTAATAACATAGGTATTGTAAGGCGTTGCTGTTCGCAAGTGCTTACGGGTAATGTTTCCGTCAAACGTAGGACCGATACCATAAATCACGGTGGGATCAGTTTGAAGACGCATATTTCTGTTTAGCCTATTGACGAAAACGCCTGAAATCATGCCACGTTCCGCAGGCACAGCCGTTTCTTTTTCAATGATACTCGCTAAGATAAGAGCCTCGTAAGGTGTGGCTAACGGCAGTTCGGCATCCCGTAATTCCCATTCGCTAGAAACAAAGTCAATTAGCGCGCGGTGTGCTCTTTTCAATACCTCGCTTGCGGTTGTGCCTTTGGTAAAGAAATACGTATCAGCCAAATATACGCCCTCTGTCTGCGAAACATTTTCGCAACACCAATCTACGCCATTATCCTGAGTGAGCTGGTTTAATTTCCTGTCGTTTAAATCAAACACCAAATCTGTGTTTTGTTTAAGCGCCTCAAGCCACTGTGCAAGGGTTAGCCCTTCGACTAAACTCACTGCGAAGAGATGCTCATCGCCCTCAGTAAACAGGGTAAACACATCTACTAGTGACTGCCCTGGGCGCAGCATGTAGGTGCCAGACTTAACAGACGTACTGCCTGCAAAGAATTTGAGCCACACCTTAGCAACAAAGGGCGACACATCAGTCATGCCTATTTTACGCAATTGTTTCACGGTACGATAAGCGTTACTGCCGCTCTCTATCGTAAATAAGGTTTCACTTTTTAATACTAGTTCATCGGTAACCTTGCTCGAGACATACATTACGCCAGAGGCTGCCCCAACAACGGCAAGCATGACAAGAGATAATAGAATAACAATTACCCGCTTCATGCTTGAACTTCCCCTTTCTTCATTGCTTTACATTCCATTTTATTTCTTTTTACTACTAATCTGGTGAAGCTCGTAAAACGTTGACGAACCCCGTTGTGAGAAGTGCGTTTTAGTTAATTTTGAAGCGCAGTCTGAAGCCGTGTCTTTAGCGCTACAATCGCATCGCTTCTTACATCAAAATCGACATAAGAGAAATCCGGCATTTGTATTCTCTGTACCGGCATTACGCCCATTAGTGCATTGGTAATTACCACTGCACTCGCTTTTCGCAAATAAGAAAGGGCATATTCCCCCACGTGAAGCGAACAATTGTCGTTTAACAGCGAATCAATAAGACACTGCCTGACTACGCCATTGACACCGCTTCCCTTCAAAGACGGGGTATACCATTGTTCATTGAGGTAGAAAAATACATTGCCAGCACTCGCTTCAATAATGTTATCTTGGGTATCGCAAACAATAGCATCGTGTACGCCAGCGTCGTCTACTTCGTGCTTAATTAAGACTTGTTCTAGCCTGTTCATATGCTTTACACCCGCAAGCAATGGTTGAATGGCTAACCGCGTTTGAGCGCATATTACCGTTGCCCCTTCATTCGCAAGACTATCGTAATGGACAGGGTACGGGTGCTGGCTAAATCTGACTAATGCTTCACTGTCTTCGCTTCGCGCATACCCCCTTCCGGCTTGACCTCCCGACACGTGAACTTTTAGCACATATTTTGGAGAAGCGTTATCACCTGAACCGCTCTTTATCGTCTTAACCTGTTCAGCAATTGCGGCTTGAAGCGCGCGGATGTCAATATTGAGCTTGATGGCTGCCGCATCGTGCTCTAAACGTGAAATATGATAAGGCAATAATTCTACTTGATGTTCACTTACCAACAATGTGGTAAATACACCGTCGCCATAATTAAACGCCCTGTCACTTGATGAAATAGGCGTAGCGCTAGGAATAATTCTCACTGCCTACTCTTGTTCGCCGTTATTGTGGTTGTTGGAAGTATACCAACTTGCGTTGGTCAGACAACGTCTAGCTGAATTGATTTGGCTGTAGCTGTGCTCAAAGAGACCTGAGTTTTATGATATTTACTGTGAGATTTAACTGTATAAACAAAAAAAGGCAGCCGAAGCTGCCTTAAATATACGTGAAGTTCACTTAATCAGCGATAAGTACGCTATATTAGTCACGCCGTATTAGATACGCTTGAAAATCAATGAGCCGTTCGTACCGCCAAAGCCGAATGAGTTACACAGTGCGTAGTCTTCATTAAATGATTTCGCTTTGTATGCAACAAAGTCTAAGTCGCAGCCTTCACCTGGCTCATCCAAGTTAATGGTTGGCGGCGCCATTTTGTCACGCAGTGCCAAAATAGTGAAAATTGCCTCAACTGAACCGGCGGCCCCTAGCAAATGGCCTGTCATTGACTTGGTAGAGCTAACAAGTAGCTTGTGAGCATGGTCATTGAACACGCGTTTTACTGCTGCCACTTCCGCAATGTCACCTGCAGGCGTAGACGTACCATGTGCGTTAACATAGCCGATTTCGCTTGCATCCAACTTCGCATCATTTATCGCGTTTTGCATAGACGCTGCCGCACCTTCTCCATCTTCAGGTGGAGAAGTCATGTGGTATGCGTCGCCGCTCATGCCAAAACCAACCAGTTCTGCATAAATGGTCGCGCCACGCGCTTTGGCTGCTTCGTATTCTTCTAGCATTACCACGCCAGCGCCCTCACCCATGACAAAACCATCGCGGTCTTTATCCCATGGGCGGCTTGCTGCTTGTGGGTTGTCGTTGCGAGATGACAACGCACGTGCTGCGGCAAAACCAGCCATGCCTAGCGGAGTAATAGACGCTTCTGCGCCTCCGGCCAACATGGCATCAGCATCGCCATAAGCAATTGTTCTTGCGGCAATACCAATGTTATGAACGCCTGTTGTACAAGCAGTCACAACGTTTAAATTCGGTCCTTTCAACCCTTCCATGATAGACAAAAAGCCTGAGATCATGTTGGTAATGGTTGAAGGTACAAAAAATGGCGATACGCGCTTAGGACCGCTATTTGTCAGTTTCAAATGGTTTTGTTCAATTTGTTCTAAACCACCAATACCTGAACCAATAGCTACACCTACACGGTGCGCATTATCTTGTGAAATAGTTAAACCAGAATCGACCAAGGCTTGCTTGCCTGCTGCTATACCCAGCTGGATAAAGCGGTCCATTTTCTTGGTTTCTTTCTTTTCAATGTATTCCTGCGGATCAAAATCATTAATTTGACCTGCGAAACGGGTTGAATAGTTACTACAATCGAAATGGGTGATTTCACCGATGCCGCTTTCGCCCGCGAGCAATTTGCGCCATGTGTCTTCGCTATTAAGACCTAATGGTGAAAGCATTCCAAGACCAGTAACCACTACGCGACGTTTTGTCACAAAAAGCCCTCGCTTTGGAACTAAGGTAGGAGATACAAAAACGGCTCTGTTAGAAGAGCCGTTTTGTCGCTACTTAAGACTTAAGCGTCTTTGTTAGCGTTGATGTAATCAATTGCTGATTGAACAGTAGTAATTTTTTCTGCTTCTTCGTCAGGAATTTCAGTATCGAATTCTTCTTCCAAAGCCATTACTAGCTCAACAGTGTCAAGTGAATCAGCGCCTAAATCGTCAACGAATGAAGCTTCTGCTTTTACTTCTTCTTCTTTCACGCCAAGTTGTTCAACGATGATTTTCTTAACGCGTTCTTCAATGTTACTCATAATTCTAGGTTTCCCTTAAACGTCACTAGATAATAAAAGTGCCGCTAGTTTATTTTGCAAGGTGCATCCTTGCAAGCACCAGTTTAAACAAATTTTCTGGTCAAACCAGCGACATTCGAAATTCGTAAAATACTATTTTTACATCCAAGTTCGGGTAAATACCACCCCAAACTAAGGAAAATTCGCAATTTTTGCGAATTTACCCCATATACATACCACCATTTACATGGATAGTTTCGCCTGTAATATAGGCTGCACCATCGCTTACTAAAAAGGCAACAGTGGCTGCAATTTCATCAGGCTCGCCTAATCGGTTAGCCGGAATATCTTTGAAAATGGCTTCTTTTTGGTCATCGGTCAGCGCTTTTGTCATATCGGTATCGATAAAACCAGGCGCTACAACGTTGATGGTAATACCACGAGAAGCCACTTCACGCGCCATAGATTTAGAAAAACCAATGACCCCTGCTTTCGCTGCAGCGTAGTTTGCCTGTCCGGCATTACCTGCACTGCCCACCACTGAACCAATGTTCACGATGCGACCAAAACGCTTCTTCATCATACCGCGAAGTACCGCTTTTGACAGTGTGAAAATTGAGGTTAAGTTGGTGTCGATAATATCCTGCCACTCGTCATCTTTCATGCGCATTAGCAGATTATCACGTGTGATACCGGCATTATTGACCAAGATATCGATACCACCATGTGCTTCATTGATCGCTTTAATCGTGGTATCTACGCTTTCTTTTTCGGTGACATTTAGCGCAAAGCCCTTGCCGCCGAATTCAGAAAGATAATCGCTAATTGCTTGTGCACCATTTTCACTGGTTGCTGTGCCGATAACCGTAGCACCTTGCTGTGCAAGCTGCGTAGCAATCGCTTTGCCTATACCTCGGCTTGCGCCGGTAACAAGCGCAATTTTACCGTCTAATTGACTCATTGCGTTTCCTTATTGTTTTAATGCTTCAACACCATCAGGTGTATTAACTGCAAGAGATTCTAGGCTCTTGTCGATACGTTTGTTCAATCCAGTAAGTACTTTACCAGGACCTACTTCAATAACGCGCTCAACGCCCGCTGCCGCCAAGTATTCAACAGTACGCGTCCATTGAACGGGGCAATATAGTTGTCTCACTAATGCGTTCTTGATTGCATCACCTTGGGTTTCAATAGTGACATCAACATTATTCACGATATTGATTGCAGGCTCATTAACGTTCAATGACGATAACGCGTCTTCTAACTTGTCTGCTGCAGGACGCATTAACTCACAGTGTGAAGGAACGCTTACCGCAAGAGGAAGTGCGCGCTTGGCGCCCGCTTCTTTACACGCATTAGCAGCTTGCTCGGCGGCGTTCTTTTCCCCTGCAATAACCACTTGGCCTGGAGAGTTAAAGTTAACTGGTGCAACTACATCGCCTGTAGCAATAGCAGTTTGCTGACAAATATCCGCAATGGCGGCATCGTCTAATCCGATAATGGCATACATGGCACCCGCACCTGCTGGTACAGCTTCTTGCATGTATTTACCACGGGCTTCCACAAGCTTGATAGCATCAGCAAAATCCATGGCGCCGCCACATACTAATGCTGAGTACTCACCAAGGCTGTGACCCGCTAGGTAATCTACATCGATGCCCTGCTCGCGAATAACACGCCAAATTGCTACGCTAGCAGCAAGCAACGCTGGTTGAGTGATATGGGTTTCGTTAAGTTTACCGTCTGTATCATTTTGGACTAAATCCCACAGATCGTAGCCGAGCGCGTCAGAGGCTTCTTTAAACGTTGCTTCGATAATCGGAGAAGTCTCAGCAAGTTCCTTTAGCATACCTACGCTTTGAGAACCTTGTCCTGGAAATACACAGGCTGTCTTTGTCATGTCGATTCCTTATTATTTTTAATTTACTAGAAGCGAGAAAACGTCGGAGTTGGAGTGCCCCTTAACGAGGCAAATATCTGCAAGGCTAATAGCGTACAAGCGCCGATGCCCAAGCAAATCCGCCTCCGAATGCTTCTAGTAATAAGTGCTGTCCGCGTTGAATGCGCCCGTCTCTGATAGCGGTATCAAGCGCTGTAGGCACAGTAGCAGCAGAGGTATTACCATACTGCTCTAACGTAAGCACTACTTGATCAAGAGACATATTCAGCTTTTTAGCTGTCGCTTTAATAATTCTAAAGTTTGCTTGGTGAGGTACTAACCAGTCAAGATCAGATTTTTGCATACCGTTGGCAGCAAGGGTTTGTTCTACCACTTCTGAAAGCTTGGTTACCGCAACCTTAAAGACTTCATTACCACGCATCACACCCCAGTTCTCGTGAACCGACTGCTCGTCACCACGGGTTGGATTACCCACGTACAGCAAATCGCCATGAGAGCCTGATGCGTTGATATGTGTGGAAAGAATGCCAGGTTCATCACTCGCTTCAATAATCGTTGCGCCTGCCGCATCGCCAAACAAGATAACCATGGTTCTGTCTTCAGGGTTTATCAAGCGGCTCAAACAGTCGGTACCGACTACAAGAATACGTTTCGCCATGCCAGACTTAATGTATTGATCGGCAACACTTAATGCGTAGCAGTAACCTGCACATGCAGCAGCTACGTCAAATGCAGGGATACCGTCAATATCAAGAATGCGTTGAATTTCACATGCTGTGCTTGGAAGCGCATAGCGACCACTCGTGGTGGCACACACAATCATGTCGATAGATTTCGGGTCAATGCCAGCCATCTCAATGGCTTTCTTACTGGCTTCTGCCCCCATGGTAGCAGCGGTTTCATCTGCTCCAATAATACGTCGCTCTTTTATCCCGGTACGGTCAGTGATCCATTCGTCACTGGTGTCCACCATTTGCTCTAAATCTGCGTTTGTACGCACGTCGCTGGGATAATAGCTACCTGTTCCTATAAAGCGTGAATATTTGCTCAAAGCTGCTCCAACAATACCGTTTCTATCTTTGTCTTTATCTTTTCAGGTAAATGCATCTTTGCTTCTTTCATTGCTTGCACGATGGCGTAATAAAAGGCGTCTTTTTGTGCATTTCCGTGACTCTTGATAACAATGCCGCGCAATCCTATCAGACTCGCACCGTTATACTGGTCGGGGTTCACGCTGTTATAGATAGATTTCAGTAATGGGAAGGCAATTTTTGCCAATAATCGGGTATAAAAGTTCTTCTGTGACTGGCGTTTTACTTCGTTTATCACTAACTTAGCCAGCCCTTCGCTCGATTTAAGCGCTACATTTCCAGTAAAACCGTCTGTTACCACTACATCGGCATGATCGGTGAAAATGTCGTCGCCTTCTACATAACCAATATAGTTTATGCCTGGCGCATCTTTAAAAAGCTGGTCGGCAGATTTTACCTGTGCGTTACCTTTAATATCTTCTTCGCCTACGTTCAATAAGGCAACCCGTGGCGATGCTATGCCCGCCACCTCTTGCGCAAGCACTGAGCCCATAACGCCGTATTGGAAAAGAATTTCAGGCGTACAGTTCACGTTTGCGCCTAAATCTAAAAGAAATACGTTATGGTGCCCTGTTGTAGGCATCATATTAATGAGTGCGGGCCTATCAATGCCTGATAAGGTTTTAAGCAAATAGAATGATAAAGTAAGCAGTGCACCGGTATTACCTGCGCTTACGCACGCGTTTGCCTCGCCACTTTCGACAAGTTCAATAACGCGACGCATAGAAGAATCTTTTTTGTTTCGTAGCGCTGACGTTGGCGCTTCGCCCATCTCAACGACTTGTGAGCAGTGCACAATAGTAACGCGGTTGCGTTCAGCGTTGGTAAGGGGCTGTATACCTGCTTTGATGGTATCTTCATCACCGCATAACGTGAAGTGCACGTCTGGGTGAAGTTGAATAGCCTTTACGGCTGCGGGAAGGATAACAGGGGGACCATGATCGCCCCCCATGATATCTAACGCGATGGTTAGTTTAGACAAAATGTAGTCGCCGTATTACGCGCCGATTACTTTTTTGCCTTTGTAATAACCGTCAGCGGTCACGTGGTGACGACGGTGAGTTTCGCCCGACGTTGAATCGACAGACAAAGTCGCGCCTGTCAATGCATCGTGTGAGCGACGCATACCGCGCTTAGAACGCGTTTTACGATTTTGTTGTACTGCCATAACTTACTCCTGGTCTCGCTTAAGTTCTTTCAAAACCGCGAAAGGGTTTTGTCGCTCTTGTTCCGGTTCAATCTTTCCAAACGACATATCGTCCTGCTTCACTGTACACTCCGACTCTGCATGAAGGGGCACAATTGGCAAAGATAACAGTAGCTCGTCTTCAAAAATTTGAAGCAGATTAACTTCTCCGTGGTCGTTGACCTCTACCGGTTCGTAAGCCTCGGGAATGATGTCATCGCTTTCCTGTTCTTCTCCCTGCACTGGAGTAAAACAGAATTCCGCTTCCACGGGATAATCGAGTTCACCATTACACCTTTGACAGATAAGTGTTACCTGCGTGGCTAGATGGCCGTGAAAGACAGTAAGACCCTGCGCGTCTTTTTCGAACTGTACTTCTGCGTCCACATAGTCATTGCATCGGACAACTGCTTCACTCAATCGTTCCATATCTTTAGACGCAATCACGCCCCGGTAATCGGAACGTTTCATGGCACTTTTAGTCGGTTCAACCGAATGAGGGAGTTTCACTTTCTGCATAGGGCGCGCATGATATAGGGTCAACCCCTTCCTGTCAAAGCAAAATTGCGTTTTAACCTACAATAAAACGCTGTATGTGGTACGCAGTGATAATGTAACATTGTACTACTAACTGAAAGTACGCAACATATTGATTTTATAAAAGGAGTAATTGTGGCCTCCCTTGTTCTTGCCTCATCATCGCAATACCGAAAAATGTTGCTCGCCAACATTGGTATTCAGGTAGACACCCACGCACCAGATATTGACGAAACGCCCTTTGCGAACGAAAGCCCTACTGCATTGAGTTTACGTTTAGCCGAACAAAAGGCGCACAAGGTTGCCGCTGAATTAGAAAAGGTAAATAACGACACCATTATTATAGGTAGTGATCAAGTAGCTTTGGTCCAAACCGATGCGGGCCCGCAGCTACTTGGCAAGCCTGGCACGTTTGAAAATGCAGTAAACCAGCTAATGGCATGCCAAGGTAAGCAAGTGTCATTTTATACTGCACTTTGCCTTCACCAACCTAGCGCCAATAAAACGATAACACAGGTAGATGAAACACGCGTTTTCTTTCGCCATAACAGTGAAACTGCCCTTCGCGCCTATGTAGATAAAGAGCAACCACTCGATTGCGCCGGCAGTTTTAAAAGCGAAGGTTTGGGTGTATTACTGTTCGATAAAATAGAAAGCCGCGACCCTAACAGTTTAATCGGTCTTCCGATAATGCTGCTAAATGAATTACTGGGCGCACACTTCGATGTGGATTTATTAGCAATGGCTGCACAGTAAGCCACTAATTCTGCAAGAGCAGCGCTATCAAAGCAGTTCTATAAAAACAGCGCTATTTAAGTAGCGCTGTTTCTAGTTCACTTATAGAGTGCACAAGCGCCACAGGTAACAACGCTTCTAAATGAACCTGCGCATGCACACCGTATGACACCCCTATTCTATCCATACCAATCGTTTTCGCCATTTGCATGTCGTAGGTTGTGTCACCAATCATAACGGCGTCTTCTATTTTTACACTAAGTTCATCAAGTAACTGTAGCAGCATGTCGGGCGAAGGCTTTGATTCTGCCTCATCGGCGGTACGTGACGCACTAAAGAAAGGTCCCGTCCCTGTTTGTGCCCACGCTCGATCAAGACCGCGGCGCGCTTTACCTGTCGCAACGGCCAATGTGCATCCCGCTTCTTTCAAATTGCTAAGTAACTGTTCAACGCCATCAAACAAAGGACACGGCGTTGTATCGCGTGTAACAAATGCCTCTTTATAGGCGGCGACTAAACGTTCGGCTAACTCATCGTCTTTGATATTAAAAAGCTGTTTAATGGCAGGCTTTAAACTTATACCAATAATGTGGCCTACTTCATCGAAGGTAGGAACAGGCATATCACACTGCTTTGCGGCAAGCTGCATGCAGCTAACAATTTTTGCCGCCGAATCCATGAGCGTGCCATCCCAATCGAAGATAACAAGTTTGTACTTAGGCAGTGTTTTATCTAACGAAGTGAAAGGCTGTGTTTCCACAGCCTGTTTTTTTGAATGCATAACTTACAGCGCTTTAAGTGTATTTGAGAGAGTGTCGTCTAATGGCGCGGTAAATGTGACGCGCTCTTCAGTCGCTGGGTGCAGCAGTGAAATACTGCGAGCGTGAAGGAACAGTCTGTTCAGTCCTTTTTGGCGCATTGCCTCGTCGAAATCCGCATCACCGTATTTCGGATCGCAAGCAATAGGATGACCCGCATGCAAACAGTGAACGCGAATTTGGTGGGTTCTACCTGTAATAGGCGACGCTTCAACCAAGGTTGCACCCGCGTATTCCTCTAATATGCGATAGCGAGTTTCTGACGGTTTACCATCGTCGCTTACACTTACCATGCGCTCACCCGATTGCAGCACATTTTTACGAAGCGGCGCTTTAACTTTAAATCGAGTTTTAGGCCACTCACCTGCAACTAGCGCATTATATCGCTTGTCCATTTTGCCAGTGCGAAGCTGCTCATGCATGTGGCGAAGGGCAGAACGTTTTTTAGCAATTAAAATGCAGCCCGACGTGTCACGGTCTAATCGGTGTACCAATTCCATAAATTTGGCATCGGGACGCAAGGCTCTTAAGCCTTCGATTAAACCAAAACTCAAGCCACTTCCTCCGTGAACTGCCATTCCCGATGGCTTGTTGATAACAAGTATACGGTCGTCCTCGAAAAGGATATGCGACTCTAATGATGCAATTTTATCGAGCTTTGGCGATGGCGCAGGCGCACCTTCCGACACGCGAACCGGTGGAATTCTGATTAAATCGTCGGCTTGTAACTTATATTCAGGCTTAACACGACCTTTATTCACCCGCACTTCACCTTTGCGTAAAATGCGATAAATCATGCTTTTCGGCACACCTTTTAGCTGGGTGCGCAAAAAATTATCGATACGTTGACCAGCCAAGTCGGCATCAACCGTTACAAAACGTACTTTTTGGGGCGCTTCTTCTTTCATAGAAGCATTATACCCTATTGCAAAGTGCCCAACATACTGAAAGTTACGTTTTACTAAATAATTATTATATCAGCGCTTAGCTAGGACTTAGAAAACCCACCTTTGCGCATACTTTTTATCCAAAGCGCATGTTTTCTGTATTTAACATCTCAATTTATAGGATTTATTCATTCGCTTTCCTTGCTAAAATTTGACTTTTAGTGCGATAATTATCGATGTTTTTAACACGATTAAATTCACGTAAAAAGAAAGGTGTGGAACAGGCATTTCGTTGCCGCACTTTAACAATGTGAAACACAGCGTTATAAAAACAACAACAAGACCGAAAATCAGCACGCATCTGAGTGTGTTGTTTTAACTTGTAAACGATAAAAGCATGGTTTGAGCGTCGGTGACATCAGCAATGATAAGTGTTCGATGAAATAACACATTCATACCGACCCCGCGAGAGAGGCAACGACTACACTGCCGTAAAAAGCGAGGCCATGCTTGCGAACATAAAATAAGTTTGCCGTTTAGCTAACAGAATTAAATGACAATTGAGTGGCAAAAATGATGCCGCTTGAAAAAATGAAATGAGTAATAAGGGCTAGTCGCTCCCGACATCCTTAAAGCAGTGTGAACATGAATGCATCTGTACGATTATACGTGTCAATTCACGGTCGTATGGGTTTGCGCTTAAGATAAAGGCGCTTGTTTATTCGCGTGAGTGTTTGCCCACCAGGGATAATGCGACGTTACAACAAGGTCCCCGTCCAGCCGTGAGGTTGCGCGGTGAGGGTTTGCACATGTCACTTTAATTTTGTGTCTTAACGGCTGTACGAAAACAGAGTTAGATACAATGAAAAGAATGTTAATTAATGCAACTCAGCAAGAAGAGTTGCGCGTTGCTCTTGTCGATGGGCAACGGTTGTATGATTTAGATATAGAAAGTCCAGGACACGAGCAGAAAAAAGCGAACATCTACAAAGGTAAAATTACCCGCGTTGAACCCAGCTTAGAAGCTGCTTTTGTTGACTACGGTGCAGAGCGCCATGGCTTCCTACCCCTCAAAGAAATTGCCCGCACTTACTTCCCTAAAGGTTACAAATTCGAAGGCCGCCCTAACATCAAAGATGTGATTAAAGAAGGCCAAGAAGTAATTGTTCAAATTGATAAAGAAGAGCGCGGCCAAAAAGGCGCTGCATTAACTACATTCTTATCGCTTGCAGGCAGTTACCTAGTACTTATGCCAAACAACCCTCGCGCTGGCGGTATTTCACGCCGAATAGAGGGCGATGAGCGTACAGAGCTTAAAGAGTCACTAAGCAAATTGGACCTTCCTGAAGGTATGGGTTTGATTGTTCGCACTGCGGGGGTTGGCAAATCTTACGAAGAGCTAGAATGGGATTTAAAAGTCTTGCTTACCCATTGGGAAGCTATCTCTAGCGTTGCTGAAGAACGTGAAGCCCCTTTCTTGATTCACCAGGAAAGTAACGTAATTGTTCGTGCTATCCGCGACTACCTACGTCGCGATATTGGCGAAATCCTTATCGATAAAACCAGTATTTATGAGCAAGCTTTACAGCACATTCAATTGGTGCGCCCTGACTTTGCAAATCGCGTAAAGCTCTATCGTGGTGAAGTGCCGTTATTTAGTCACTACCAAATCGAAAGCCAAATTGAGTCTGCATTCCAACGCGAAGTGCGTTTGCCTTCTGGCGGCTCAATTGTTATCGACCCAACAGAAGCACTAACCTCTATAGATATTAACTCTGCCCGTGCAACAAAAGGTGGTGATATTGAAGAGACAGCGCTTAACACAAACCTAGAAGCGGCAGACGAGATTGCCCGTCAACTGCGTCTTCGTGATCTAGGTGGATTGGTTGTAATCGACTTCATTGATATGACGCCAGTACGTCACCAACGTGAAGTTGAAAACCGCATGAAAGACGCGGTGAGAAGCGACAGAGCACGAGTACAATTGGGTCGTATTTCCCGCTTTGGCCTTTTGGAAATGTCTCGCCAGCGTTTACGCCCTTCTTTAGGCGAATCAGCGCATCACGTGTGTCCTCGCTGTTCTGGTCACGGTACCATTCGAGGCACTGAGTCTTTGGCACTGTCTATTCTTCGTATTTTGGAAGAAGAGAGTATTAAAGAAAACACGGGGCAAATTGAAGCACAGTTGCCTGTTCCAGTTGCGACGTATTTACTTAACGAAAAGCGTAAGTCTATTCAGCTTCTAGAAAAGCGCCACGGTGTTGACTTGCTACTTATTCCTAATGCAAACCTAGATACACCGCACTACCAGGTATTACGCAGACGTCCAGATGACGTTATATCTGAAGCGAGTTACGACGTAGAGTTAATGCCTGCGGTAGAAGCTGAGACGGAAACAACGACTTCTGCACCGGTTAAGCGCGAAGAGCCAGCACTGAAAGGCCTTGTTGCACCAACGGCTGCACCTGTAGTTGCGCCAAAAGAAGAAACAGCAAAGAAAGCCGACGATGTACCTTCACTATTTGCCCGATTTGGCAAATGGATTAGTGATTTATTCGGTAGCGAAAGCGAAGAAGAAACCAATAAGGACAAAAAGCCGCAGTCTGGTAATAAAAATAGAAACAACCGCAGCCGCAATAATGACGACCGTCGCCGCAAGCCGCGCAACAAGAACAATCGTCGTGGCAATCAGTCTCAAGGTAAAGACCAGAACCGCGATGGTGAGCAGCAGGATAATCGCAAACCGCGCGGCGAGCAGCAGCGAGACCAGCGTCAAGATCAAGATGATAAGCGCAATAACAAAGGTCGTAAGCCTCGTAAGGCACAGCAACCACGCGATGAGCAACAAAAGCCTAAGCACGAAAAGCAAGATGGCGAGCAGCAAGAAAACCAAGCGCAGAAGAAGCGTGAAGTTGCTGAACGTAGAAAACGTCGTGATAAACGCCGCAGCGTTCGTGTGAAGAAAGATGACAACGCGGTGAATACTGCTGAACAAAGCGAAGCGCAGGCCACACCAGTAGCCAAAGAAGCGCCAATGCAGCACAAAGCTAAAGCTGACACCAAGCCTAAAGCGCCGAAAGCAGAGTCACCGGTTGAAAACACTGCTGAACAGAAGAAGGATGAGCAAAAGCCAGCAGTCAAAGCCGCGCAAAAGCCAGTGGATAAACCTGCTGAAGCGAAGCCAGTATCGGATGCTGTTAAGGGTGAAGGTGACTCATCAGCGATAACTAGTGATGCCGTTGATGGCACTGATGCGAATACCGACGCTAACAGTGAAGAGCATGGTCAAAAACGTGAAGGCCGTGGCCGTTCACGCCGCTCTCCACGTCACGTTCGTGCGGCTGGCCAACGTCGTAAGAAAGAGTCGCAGCAAGTTGACGATTCAGACACGCAAGCTAAACAGCCTGGTGAGTTGTCACCGCAGCAGCCAGAAGCAGAAGTTGAAGCGACAGCTAAGACAGATGCACCTGTTGTCGAAGAAACACAAGCAAAAGAGCCTGGGCAGTTAGCGCCAGCTGAAGAGCAACCTGTTTCTAAGCAAGAGAAAGCAAAGCTTGACGTTGAAGCCGTTCAGGACGAACTTCAGTTTGATGCAGAGCCTTCAGCGGGAAATAAGCCGTCAGCGGATGCAGAGCCGTCAGCGAACGATAAACCTTCAGAAGCTGTAGACTCAACTGATGAAGTAACGTCAGCAGACGATAACGCGACAACTGAAGCTAAACCGGCTAAAGAAGCTCAAACTTCAGTGCAAGAAAGCAACGTTGAAGAAACGGCTCCGGCAGCACAAACGGAACCGGCAGTTGAAGCTAAAACAACGCAAGCTGATACGGCGCCAGAAGCTAAAGACGAAGCAACAGCATCGCCAGAGCAAGTTGAAATAAACTTGGCTGACGCACCTGTAGTTGCAGAACCAGAAGCACAGGTACAAGAAGCGAAAGCAGATACGCCAGCGGCTAAAGAAAAAGCTGAAACAACAGCAGCGCCTTCTTCGAGCCTAGCAGCGAGTGGCAAAGGAAAGCGTGGTGCATCGCACCCTATGGCATTGCCTGCAGCAGTAAACGACGCATTTGTTGATGTAGCGCTTACCGCTAAAGCTGACGACACACGACCTGCACTCGCAGTATCGGGTAAAACTGCAGCGATGTCGCACGTAACGTCACGTGCATCAGCAGTAACAACGCTGCCTCAGTCGGTAGATGACGTTGCCGAAGTAGCAGCAGTGGCTGAATAATTTTCAGTCGCTAGTGCGCTACTAGCTAATTGATGTAAAAGCCGCTTTCGAGCGGCTTTTTTGTTTGTTAGTGTACGTTTAACATCGAGTCCGAGTTGAGAATAAAATGTCAGATACGGTAAACCCGCAGTATATAGATTGGTTAAGCCAAGTATGTAACGCGCAAGTATTAGACACACAAATGATTCAACCTCTTTGGAGTGGCTACGGAGCGTGCTTTCGTGCCACTTTGGGCTATCCTAATAATACTTTTTCAAAGAATCACGACGAGAGAAGCCCTTTCCAAGAAAGCCAGTATCACCAAGCTCAACAAAACCCACTTGGCGCGCAACAAGGTGGAGACGAAGCAGCGCTAAAAGTAGTCGTGAAATGCGCCACTCCGCCACACAGGCTCTCACACCCTAAAGGCTGGAATGGTGAAGCTAGCCACAACCGTAAGTGCCAATCTTTTAAGGTAGAGAACTGTTTTTATAGCGACGTTCAAGTCCAAACTGATGCGTCGTGCCGTACAGCTAAATACTTAGGGCACAGCCAACAGGGCGAAGCCTCCCTTCTTGTTATGGAAGACTTAGCACACAGTGGCTATTCTCGCACGGCCTCTTCACTTTCCGCTGCGCAATGCATCACTGTTCTAAAATGGCTTGCCAACTTTCATGCACGCTTTGTCAATGTGAGAGATGAATTTGATAGCCGAAGTTTACAATTATGGCCTGAAGGCACTTATTGGCACTTGGCAACCCGTGAAGATGAGTTCAACGCCATGTCGGATGGATTACTAAAGCAACATGCTGTCGATATATCTACCACGTTAGGCAACGCTCACTATCACACTTTGGTGCACGGCGATGCTAAAGTGGCTAACTTTTGTTTTACCGAAGATTTTTCTGACTGTGCAGCTGTCGACTTTCAGTACGTGGGTTATGGCGCAGGCATAAAGGACGTGGCGTATTTTTTGGGCAGTGCCCTATCAACCCAAACCCACATGAAACATCGTGATGCATTGCTCGATAACTACTTTCAAGCGCTCGAAGATGCGCTACACACTCGATTGGCTAACAATGATAGTTCGGCTTGTTTCAAGCGTGCTGATATTGCGCTTATCATTGCTGAATGGAAGTACCTGTACCCCTTCGCCTGCGCTGACTTTTATCGGTTCTTAGCGGGTTGGAGCCCCGAACACTGGAAAATAGATGAAGAGCTCCAATATCAAACAGATATTGCCTTGTCTATTCTTGAGCGCATGGCTTAAACGATTACGTTTTCATAGTGATCACGACTTTTATGAACGTACTTTTTTTCTCTCTCGCGCCCTTTTTTACGTTCTATTTCTACACCAATTCAGACGACATGTCGCTGGTAGCCCATCTGCTCAGACTTACTATTTTATTGCAGTGAAACTGCACCATTAAATTACGTTTAGCGTATATAGTGACAAATAATCATAACGCTGCTGCCAATGTACAAACGTAAACTCTACCTTTTTGGGCTACTTTCCACTTTTATTCTGTTGATTGCTTTAGCCAGTGCAGCCATATCTGCGCATTTAACGCGCACTAACTTAGCGCAAGCTCAACTCGCTCAATCCCTGCTGTCAGAGCACCAGCAGTTATCAAGTATTTCCTACAGGCTTTTCAAACAGCTAACCGATGAGCTTATTTTTGGCAAGAATGCGAACCAAGCGAAAGTGAGAAACAAACAACAACAAATAGAAAACTCGTTGAACCGTATAAAATCGCTGGAACTTGCCCAACGCGAAGCACTAGGGCTTGAGGCAACATTAGGAAGTGTTGAAGATACCGATGAACTTGAAGCGCTGATTCAAGGCATTGTGGAAGAGTTTAGAGCTATTGCGCTAAGTAACGACAGTACTCCTCTTAATCAACAGCAGCGCCTTCAAACATTACTAGAAGTAACTATCGACAACCAGTTTAGGGAGGCCATCAACTCTGCAGTAAACCGCCAAACAGGCGTTGTATCGCGCATTAACGCTAGCATTGAAACGCTAAACAGCAGCATTGTGTGGTTTACTATCAGTTTAGGCCTTATCACCTGTCCTTTCATTCTGCTGGGTTGTTATTGGCTATTCAATGCCCTGTATCAGCCGCTTACAGTTATTCGCACGGGTACTGATGCCATTGCCTCGGGAAACTACCACTATCGATTGCCTGAAACCCTGGATAGCGAATTTACTGACTTGGTCAAAGCACTAAATTCCATGATAGCGCGACTACAAGAACACGAAGACCAGGCTGATGCCCATCGTAAGCACTTAGAGTTTGAAGTGGAGAGCCGAACCCGGGCTTTAAAAGAAGCCAACAATAAACTCACTCAGCTGGACGCAAAGCGCCGACAATTTATGGCTGATGTAAGTCACGAATTGCGCACACCGTTAACCATTATTCGTGGCGAAGCTCAGGTAACCCTTAGGCAGGCTGCGGCTAGCAACGAGATTTATGAAGAAACGCTAGAAACCATACTTGAGCAAGCCGTGAACTTAAGTAAGTTGGTTGATGATTTGCTGCTGCTAGCGCGTGCCGAGATGCACGAATTTACTGTAGATCTGGTTAAATCTGACTTACATAACCTGCTTACACAAAATATGGCGTTATGGCAAAAGCTCACAAAGCCAAGAGACTTAGATCTTAAATGGCTTGCCAATAATGAGGTCCAAGTGCTCATCGACAAAGACAGAATTGTGCAGGTACTGACCATCCTTATAGAAAACGCGCACAAATATTCTTATCCCGATACGCCCATTGTGCTGCGCGTTGAGAGCGAAGGCCCGAATATCAACGTATCGGTCATTGATAGCGGTGAAGGCATTTCTTCAAGTGATTTGCAGCACGTTTTTGAACGCTTCGTTAGGTTAAAGCGCAAAGGCAATGGAATGGGGCTAGGTTTGTCTATCGCTAAAGCGATAGCAGAAGCCCACCACGGTACATTGAGTGCGCATTCCACATTAGGTAAAGGCTCGCAGTTCACGTTGACGCTGCCAGTTTTACAAAAAAACGCGACGTCCTTAGATTAATAACAACCGTTAAGTAACATCGAACGACTAGGATCATAACAACAATGAAAATTCTTATTGCTGATGACGAAGCCCCCTTGCTACGCTTTCTATCACGAGGCTTAAGCGCTGAAGGTTTTGAGTGCATCGAAGAGTCGGCATTACACAACTTAGTCACGCGCATTCGCCATGAAGCCCCTGCTATTATTGTACTTGATCGCATGTTTGGTGATGAAGATAGCGTAGAGCTGCTGCCCGCAATCAAGTCGCTTCCCCATGCCCCTATGGTTTTGTTACTAACCGCGGTGGACGAAGTACGCGAGCGCGTGAATGGTTTAAAACAAGGCGCGGATGACTATTTGTGCAAGCCATTTGACTTTGACGAACTACTTGCGCGCATAACTGCCTTAAGCCGAAGAGTGACGAATACACCGGTTACCCAATTAGGCCTCACCATCGGACCGTTAAACATCGATGACGAGTCACGTATTGCGACATTGTCTGGGGAAGAGATTTCACTCACCAAACTAGAATACGACATGCTCTACTACTTCGCAGAAAATGCTGAAAAAGTGCTGTCTCGAGAACGCATATTAAGTCGAGTATGGCGAAGCCACAGCGATCCGTTAACTAATGTTGTTGATGTGTATATCAGTAGGCTGCGACAAAAGCTTCACAGCAGTGATGCCATATTTATTGAAACTCTGAGAGGCAACGGCTATCGGTTGACCACCAGAAAATAGTCGTTTCGTCTCATTAGCTATTGCATTCATGTGTTATCCCGCCTAATTTGAACACTCGTTCAAATTTTATAAAGGATAATTATGGCTCGCTCACCTTCTTCATTACTCTCAAGGCTATGTTGCGCAACCGCTGTAGGCATTAGTCTATTGTCATCACCAGTCTTCGCTCAGACAGACACCAGAGGTGCCGCGCAGCCTGATAAGAATACAGCAATGTCTGCACGGGAATTGCGAGCACCAAAGGTTATCTTTTTCGATGTTAATGAGACCTTGCTTGACCTCACCGCCATGCGCAGCTCGGTAGGCGAAGCCTTGGGCGGTCGAGATGATTTGTTGCCACTGTGGTTCTCTACTATGCTGCATCATTCACTGGTTGATTCAACGACTGGCCGCTTTCATACCTTTGGAGAAATAGGCGTTGCCTCCTTGCTGATGGTGGCTGAAATTGAAGGTATTGAATTGACCAAAGCGCAAGCGAAAACGGCAATTGTCACGCCATTGCGAAGCCTACCCCCCCATCCTGACGTGCGCGATGGCTTACAGGCACTTAAAAACAAGGGTTATAAACTAGTAAGCCTTACCAACTCGTCTAATCAAGGCGTGTATACTCAATTTAAGAATGCTGATCTTTTGTCCTATTTCGACGAGCGACTAAGTGTAGAAGACATTAACTTATATAAGCCCGATACACGCACGTATGAGTGGGCTATTGAAAAAATGGGTATAGCAGCAGAAGACGCTATGTTAGTGGCGGCACACGGTTGGGATATTGCTGGTGCTAAACAGGCAGGCTGGCAAGCGGCGTTCATTGCACGCCCCGGTAAGGTACTTTACCCGTTAGCAATAGCGCCTGACACGGTGGTAAGCGGACTAGATGAATTAGTCTCCCAATTACCCGATGCCAAATAAGCGTTAGGGTTGAAGGTATCTAGGTGCACATAAAAGCACAGCTTATCGGTTGGCACGGATAAACATAATTATTAAGTTAAACGCCTGGGCCATAAAAGGTCATGCCAACCAATATTTCGAGCTAGGCACTGAGCTACGCTTTTACCGTACCTGCTCTTTTCATATCGATGTGAGGAATATCGTCTTCCAAGTACATAGTCGAGGTGGCTTCAAACCCAAAACCTTCATAAAACCGTTTTAAATACTCTTGCGCGCCAATTTCAATTTCACAGCCTGGCCATAACGCCTCACAATGATCAATGGCTTCACGCATAAGTGCTCTGCCCGCCCCTTTACCTCTGAAAGCTTCGCTGGTAGCTACTCGACCGATACTCACCGATGGATAACTTACCCCTTCGCCAAGTAATCGTGCACACGCTACCAATTTGTTATCTTGAAACCCCATTAAATGATGAGTTTTTGGATGGCGGTCTTTTTCGTCAAGCTCCGGATAGGCACAGTTTTGCTCAACGACAAAAACATCGACACGCAGCTTGAGCAAGTCGAAGAGTTGATGATTAGTCAGTTCATTAAATGTAAGTGATTGCCAGGAAACCATGTTGCCTCGATGATTTTTTATTATTAACGTTTGAGTAGCGCCTTTAACAGATCCTGTTAAAGTTATAGATGTCAAAATACAAATTTTAAGATGCCAATTTTAAAATGCTAACTTTAAAATCTCTGCGACGATAACGATTGGTTTAGTGTAACGCAACCCATTTTACTCACAACTTATGCTACAGCCTGAGCACCACACGCGTAGGTCAAGATACTCTGGATTATTCAGGCCCTAGGGTTAAGATACTCGTTGTTCGCCAACCCTGCCTTTACATAGTCAATGAACATTTTAACCTTAGTAAGGTTCTTACGCCCTTCAACACTTACCACCTGTATAGGCAACTTTTTGTCTTCCACATCTTCTAACAAACTTACCAAATCACCACTTCTAAGTGCTTCTGCAACCTGATAGGACATCAACCGAACAACTCCAACGCCTGCAATGGCGGCGTTAATAGCCGCTCTGTTTTGGTTGGATTGAAAACGAGGTGTGAGCTTAATGGCAATAGGTCTACCGTTTTTGTGATACGTCCATACCGCTGGCTCGTTAAAGCGCGTCGGATAAAGCACACTATGCCGTTTTAAATCTTCTGGCTTTTTTATGGCCGGGCGACTCGCCAAGTAGCTAGGCGCCGCACAGGTTACACGCCGTACGTATCCTACCGTAACACCGTAAAGCGAGGAGTCTTTCGGGTTACCTATACGTATTGCTACATCCATATTGCTATCAATTAGATTCACCACATCGTCGTGAAAATGCCCGTTAACCCTAATGTCGGGATAGTCCTTAAGAAATTGGGATATTATTGGCGTTACATAACGTTCGCCGAACAAAATTGGTGCCGTGATATTAAGCTCACCTCTGGGCACTAAATCAATGCCAGACACAGCAGCTTCACTTTGCTCAATATCTGCCAGTATACGTGAAACATGAATAAGGTAATGTTCACCAACCTCACTCAATTTCACTTGCCGCGTTGTGCGATGAAAAAGTCGAGTATTTAACTGTGCCTCTAAATGTGCAATACACCGAGTAACCGCAGGCGCTGACATCGACATCGCGTCTGCAGCTCCTACAAAGCTTCCCGACTTAGCAGCCTCTGCAAACACTCTCATGCACAAAAGCTTGTCCATATTATTTCACTCAATGAAATTATAAATTTCAAAAATAGCTAATTATTAAATAAAAGGAAAGTTCTAGTATCGCTATCAGCTTTTACACGTTTTCGTTCAGGTTAACGTTTTTACACTACAGCCCAATGCCTACAGGAGTTATTTATGAGACCACCGCTTCCCCCCTTTTCACCTGAAACCGCAGCGCAAAAAGTGCGCCTTGCTGAAGACGCATGGAACACCAAAGATGCGGTAAAAGTTGCAGGTGCTTATACCTTTGACTGCCGTTGGCGCAACCGAGCAGAATTTATTGAAGGACGTGCTCAAATAGTGAGTTTTTTGACGAGAAAGTGGAACAAAGAGCTCAACTATAAATTAGTAAAAGAGCTATGGGCATTCAACGCAAACCGCATAGCAGTGCGCTTTGCATACGAGTACAAGGACGATTCTGGTCAATGGTATAGAGCTTACGGTAATGAAAATTGGCAGTTCAACCTTGATGGCCTAATGGAAAAACGTATTGCCAGTATCAACGAACATCCTATTTCAGAAAGTGACCGAAAGTTCACGTGGGATGGCGAACGACGCCCTGACGATTTTCCCACTCTGTCCGAGCTTGAGCTGTAAACAATGTTGATAATAACACTCAACTAACCATTTCTATTGAGAGGATGAATTTATGACAAATCCAACAAGCAATACATTGCCAAAAAGCCCTATTGTTTTGATTCAAAACCCTAAATCTGGCCACTGCCACAAGGTTTCATTGTTTATGGCACTGAATGCCATCCCTTTCACAACCGTTGAGCCTGACATGGCCAAAGGCGAGCACAAGAGTGAACGCTTCAGCTCACTTAACGTGTTTAAACAAGTTCCCGTGATAACAGACGGTGATGTCACTTTGGCTGACTCCAATGCCATTCTGGTTTATTTGATCCACGCATACGCAGACAGTGACTATTGGCTAGGAAGGAACGCCAAAGAAAAAGCGCTAATTCAACGCTGGCTATCAGTCTCAGCGGGTGAACTTGCTAAAGGGCCGGCCGCCGCGCGATTAGAATACGTATTTGGAGCAACTATTCATGTGCCCACAGTACTAGCCACCAGCGAGACGTTACTTGCAAACATGGAGGCTCATCTAGAAAACACGGTAAGTGCTTTTTTGGTTGGCGAACACGTTACCGCAGCAGACATCGCCATGTATTCGTATATAGCTCATGCCCCTGAAGGAGGAATATCGTTGTCCAAGTTTCCTCTTATCAATGCTTGGATAAATGCGGTTGAGAGTCTGGATAATTTTGTCCCAATGCCAGCGTCTGACATCGCACCAGCGCGCAATACCAGTCCGCATAGTTAATTGAGGTCGTTATGTCTCTACCTAAGCTATCATCCTTGAACCCAGCGTTTCATCAAGGCGAAATTGCACTGCAAAAAAAGCTGGAAATTGACAGGGAAATCGGTGAGCGGACGAATGGTTTTATCCGTAGCTTTATGCCGGAACAACACAGGCAGTTCTTTACATCCAGTCCGTTCACTGTTTTCGCCTTGGTAGACGAAAAAGGCCACCCTGTAGCCACGCCTGTTTGGGGAGAAGGAGATTTCATAGAAAGTCCCTCTGCTACCCAATTACGCTTTAGCCTACCAGTAGAAGTTTGGAATATGATGCAACACTCGTTAAATCTCGACGTGACTTCAGGCAGCAAAATTGGAATCGTCGGTATTGAATACGCTACAAGGCGAAGAAATCGGTTGAACGGTACGATAAGTCACGCAACTAATGAAAACCTTACGGTATTGGTAGATCAAAGTTTCGGTAACTGCCCCCAATACATTCATAAACGAACCACAGTCAAAAAACAACGTGCCGTTCAGACCGCCCCAATGAAAAACACAGTAGGTGCCGGTGATTCTACATTTTTTACTTCAACATCGAATGTGCTCACCCCAAACGCACGCTCGCTAATATCAAGGGCTGAAACGTTTTTTATTGCCTCACGACATAAATCTTTAGGCCATGCAGCGAATGAAGGGCTAGACGTTTCTCACAGGGGGGGCAAAGCAGGCTTTGTTAAAGTGGAAGGGAATTCGTTAATCTTTCCCGATTTTAGCGGTAATAAATTCTTTAATACCTTGGGCAACATCCTACTAGACCCACGCGTCGGTCTGTGTTTTTGGGATAATGAAACAGGTGACCTTCTGTTTATTAAAGCAAAGGCGAGTATCCAATCCCTCGAATCGAATATAACCGCATTTGAAGGTGCAGAGCGCTTTGTGTCTCTTTCGGTACTCTCGGTAACACATATTTCGGGTGTGTATCCCTACTCCCATGAGATTACAGACATGTCCCCCTATGCACTAAAGACAGGCGACTGGAAATAAGCGGTTAATTGATGAACCCTATCATCTAGTTAGCGTAATCAATTGGAATACCGTAACCAGAATGGTTACGCTGTTTAGACAAAAAGTCTTGGTTAGGTTTTGTAGACAAGGGCAAATGCCCGCGTAGACACAGGGGCAGAACATGAGTGATAAGCGTAACATCAAAACGTACAACAAACCCGCTGGCGGATGGGGAGCACTAAAGAGTGTAACCCAGAGCTGGATCCAAAGCGAAAAGCCACTTAAGAATCTACGAGCCATGCTCAAGACGAACCAAGACAAAGGCTTTGACTGCCCAGGCTGTGCGTGGGGTGAATCACCAGAAAGTGGTTTAGTGAAGTTTTGTGAAAATGGTGCTAAAGCAGTGAACTGGGAGTCTACCGGTCGCTATGTAGACCCAACATTTTTCTCTAAGTATTCGGTCGGCTCACTGAAAAAGCACACCGACTACTGGCTTGAGTCACAAGGGAGACTCACCCACCCTATGCGCTACAATGCTCAAGCAGACCATTACGAACCAGTATCATGGGACGATGCCTTCGCACTTATTGCCAAACACTTGAAGGGTTTACATTCCCCTCATCAGGCGGAGTTTTATACCTCCGGGCGGGCGAGTAATGAAGCCGCCTATTTATATCAGTTATTCGTGCGCGCATTTGGCACAAATAATTTTCCCGATTGTTCAAATATGTGCCACGAAGCGTCGGGGCAAGGTATGAAACCTTCGATAGGCGTGGGCAAAGGCACAGTTACGTTCAATGATTTTGCAAAAGCAGACACCATTTTTGTTATCGGCCAAAATCCGGGAACTAACCACCCTCGCATGCTAGAGCCTCTTCGTGAAGCAGTACGAAGAGGGGCGCAAGTGGTATGCTTCAACCCGTTAAAAGAGCGTGGCCTTGAACGATTTCAAAACCCGCAGCATCCGGTTGAGATGCTAACCAATGGCTCTGAGCCAACCAATACCGCCTATTTCAGGCCTGCTCTTGGTGGTGACATGGCGGTTATGCGCGGCATCGCTAAATGGCTGTTAACTTGGGAACAAGAAGCCAAAGCAAACAATGCTCCTCCCGTCTTCGACCACGACTTTATTAACGCACATACCAATGGAATGGACGACTATTTGAGTTCCGTTGAAGCGACGAACTGGGAGCATATTGAAGCGCAGAGCGGTTTATCAAAAGACGAAATACGTCACGCGGCAACCATGTACAAACGTGGAGAACGGGTGATCATGTGCTGGGCAATGGGGATCACCCAACACAAGCACTCAGTAGCTACGGTTCAGGAAATAGTGAACGTACAACTACTACGAGGAAACGTGGGCAAGCCTGGTGCAGGGCTTTCTCCCGTTCGTGGCCACAGCAATGTGCAGGGGGATAGAACTGTGGGTATTAACGAAGTCCCCCCCAAAGCATTGCTTGACGCACTAGAGAACAAGTTTAACTTCGCCGTTCCACGAGAAAGAGGTCACAATACGATTCAAGCTATCCAGGCTATGGAAAGTGGTGAATCCAAAGTTTTCATCGGCTTAGGCGGTAATTTCGCCCAGGCGACGCCAGATACGCCGCGTACTCACGCTGCGCTGTCACAATGCGACTTAACCGTTCATATCGCCACCAAGTTAAATCGTTCTCACCTAACCACAGGTAAAGACGCGCTTATATTACCCTGCTTGGGACGTACTGAAATTGACATGCAGGCTAGCGGGCAACAAGGCGTGACTGTGGAAGATACGTTTTCTATGGTCCATATTTCTTATGGCCAACTTCCGCCAAGCTCGCCCGAACTTCGCTCTGAACCCGCTATTATTGCTGGTATCGCGAAGGCGACGTTAGGCAACACGCCGGTAGACTGGGACTTCTTAATAAGCGATTACGACAATATTCGTGAGCTCATTGCCGACACCATAAACGGTTTTAAAGACTTTAACACCAAACTCGCTCAACCAGGTGGTTTTCATTTAGGTAATGCAGCAGGTGAGAGACGCTGGTTAACACCATCGGGCAAAGCCGAGTTTGCTGCTAACGCCCTGCCTGATTCACTGTTAAATGCTGACCTCGTTGCGAAAGGTGAAGAGCCTGACCTCATTTTACAAACACTGCGCTCTCATGATCAGTACAACACAACTATCTATGGTATGGATGACCGCTACAGAAACGTGTTTGGCGCGCGGGACGTTCTGTTTGTCAATGAACGTGACATTAAGAAGCTGGGTTTTAACGATGGCGATAAGGTCGACATTACGTCAATGTGGAACGACGGCAAAACACGCCAAGTTAAACAGTTTATGTTGGTGGCTTACGACATCCCGCAAGGTCAAGCGGCAGCATATTACCCCGAAACCAATCCGTTAGTACCACTAGAAAGTTACGGTGATGGCACGTTCACACCAACATCGAAATTTATCGCGATCAAACTTTCGAAATCTGAATCAGATGGCCGAATAGCAGTCTCTGCGGTGTAAGTTTTTCTTTGCTTATCTGCCACTTATCAGTACAGGCCCTTTGTTTCTAACTGGCTCGCTGCGCAGTACTTTTCTTGCGGAGCGTAAGCTCTTGGAGGGTCATACTTAGGTACATGGATCAGGGTGAGACCGTAGCGGCTTGCCCACTTTACTGATAAGGCTGTAGGAGCAGATAGCGTTACTACCAAAGGTAATTTAGCTCTTATCGCTTTTTGAACCAACTCTAAACTGCAGCGGCTTGTGAGCACAACAATACCTTCAGGTTGAAAGAGTTTTTTAGTGGTGATAGCACCAATTAATTTATCAAAAGCATTATGCCTTCCTATATCTTCTCGGCATGCCAGCACATTGCGCTTAGCATCAATGTAGAGCGCTCCATGCACCGCACCGCTCTGCTGAGCTAATGCTTGCGCATTAGATATATGGCTTCGCAATCCTTTAAACCAGCTCACATCAGGCAAAGGCGATACATCAATAGACGTCAATTGAGGCAAAGCGTTGTCTAATGCCTCAACACCGCAGAGCCCACAGCCCGACGCCCCCGCCAATTGCCGTTTATTTTCCTTTAACTTCCAGAACGCCTGATTGGCAATTTCAACTTCCGCATTGATGTGTTCTTTGTGATGCGTCAATT
>Ga0208815_1000021_pt1 | contig 59082 bp, 54 predicted proteins | sample Virmet3438_5245_FD_185733 | JGI IMG/M metagenome (GOLD analysis project Ga0208815, IMG submission 185733) | Marine viral communities from the Southern Atlantic ocean transect to study dissolved organic matter and carbon cycling - metaG... | ecosystem: Environmental > Aquatic > Marine > Oceanic ... | reverse complement strand
GGTGGTCATAGCGTAAGCAAAACACCCGATCCCATCCCGAACTCGGCAGTTAAGTGCTACTGCGCCAATGGTACTGCGTCTTAAGACGTGGGAGAGTAGGTCACCGCCAAACCTAGCAAAACCTCTACGTATCTCTCAAACGATGACAAAAAAAACGCCAATACAATAACATTGGCCCCCGGCGCGGGATGGAGCAGCCCGGTAGCTCGTCAGGCTCATAACCTGAAGGTCGTAGGTTCAAATCCTACTCCCGCAACCAACTTTAAAGAACTTTAACTAGCACCAACCGCTCGCATCGCCTGCGGGCCTTGTGGCGTTTTGAGCCAACGTGATGGCGCGAGGGGTGACGTGATAGGAACGCAGGTCCCGCTACCTATAGCTGAATTTACGGAAGTGGGATGCTTCGTAAACACAAAGATTCGCACATAGACACCTCAGCGCGAGCGCAAACTGTTAGCCCTCCACTCAAACAACCTGAACGCGCCCTAGAGCCGCAGCAGGCGTGCCTCATGGCGTTTCAGCGTGTTACGCGCGGCGTTGTATTGCTTTATCCCGATCTGCTCTGAAAGCGCGGGGAACAGGGCCAGGATCTCGTCGCGTTGCGCTTGGCCGATGCTTTGGAGTGTCTCTACTCCCGGCTGAAAGCTTTCTGTCCATGCCCCGTCTGACAGCACAAGCTGATGGCTTTCGAACATCAGGTGCACGTATTGAACAGAAGGAGGCGTGAACGTCCGGATCGTGTCACCATTCACCAAGTGCTTCGCGGCGACGAGGACCTCGTCCTGACCAAAATGTAGCATCGATCGCGCATCGGAGAGAAATATTCGGTGGTTGGGTGAAACGATAAGGTCGCGTTCCGGCGTTCCAGCGCCGAGAGCACCCGCCGTGATCAAAACGGGGCGCAGGTGTGGATAGACGACCAACTCTGCCGCTGTCAGCTGACGTGCACCGACCCAAGAGACCTTCTGCATTCCGTGGTCGCGTGTGATGACAGCGTCACCGGCTTTCAAGTGCTCTACAGGGGTGTCGCCTTTTGCAGTAGCGATCAGGCTGCCCGCGGTGAAACATGGCACGGTGTTCCCGACATAGAACTTGCCGTTGCCATCCTCCAACGTACCGGATGCGATGGAGCCGTCGCCGTCAAAATCCTGATCCGTATTGCGGTCAATCTTGAGTGTGCCGATATTGTCGCCCGCATTGGTACCTGGTGCCACCAGTAGATTCCCAAATGTCGGTGCGCTTGGGTCGTTGGCACCGCTTTCAGTGCGGGGCACCAGAACGTTGGCGTTGAACCGTACGTAGGTGTCGCCAAGTCCGCTGACATCGCTTTGGATATTCGCCGATTGGCCGGGGTTCATCGGAACGTAATTATATTGGACGATGCCGGCGTTATAGTCGGCCGCACTGGCATAGACCTTGATCCCGATGAAGGACGAGCCCCCGTCAAGTTCACCGTCTGCCGTTTCATTCTGCGTGATGAATTCGATGATGGCATCGTCAGCGAAGGGCTGGCTGCCACCGGAAAGCGTCATCTGACCAGCGCCGTCTTGGCCTGCGCTAGAGTTTGTGGACACAGCGGGATTGTTGATAACATCGATACCAAACGCAAAAAAGCTCGCCATCTCTTTATCCTCTGGTGGCCTGTGGGTCGGTCAAATGATCCGGATCGGCCTAGTTTATAGTAATTTCTGCAATTTCATTAGCGATAAGTGGCGACAAATCGACTTAACTTTTGACATATCACATGGATGTGAAGCGGGCCTGACGCCAGTGGGGCGTCTTTATTGGCGCTGTCGATGGTGGCGGGTATGCCGCAGATGCGATGCTGATTTAAAAGGGCAGTTCGATGGGCAGGGACAACGATCGCTAAGGAGCACTAAGTAAGGGTGAAACAAAACAGCGACTTATCGGGGATAAGTGGTGCCCAGGAGAGGACTCGAACCTCCACACCGTTGCCAGTACTAGCACCTGAAGCTAGCGCGTCTACCATTCCGCCACCTGGGCACAGGGGGGTTGTGAGGGAGCGTTTATTGTTGTGGGGCGGGGGTGTCAATTGGATTCTCGCAACAAAATGAAACGGCGTGAAAATAAATCCGGAAAACCGAGGTTTGGTGCGGTGGGACGGGCTTTCGAGGCGATCTCTGCCGGAATTGCTGCTTGTTCCCGAGGGGGGCTGGATGTATCTGTAGCGCTAGATTTTCTGGTCAGGGGTATCATCATGGCAAAGCTGGTCACGGTTTACGGCGGCTCCGGGTTTGTGGGGCGGTATATCGTTCGTCGCATGGCGTTGGCGGGGTGGCGGGTGCGCGTCGCGGTGCGTCGCCCGAACGAGGCGCTGTTTGTGCGCACCTACGGCACTGTCGGCCAGGTCGAACCGGTCTTTTGCAACATCCGTGATGACGCGTCGGTGCGCGATGCGCTGCAGGGCGCTGATGCGGTGGTGAACTGCGTCGGTATTCTGGCCGAGGCGGGGAAAAACACCTTTGACGCCATTCAGGCCGACGGCGCAGAACGCATTGCGCGCTTGGCCGCCGCCGAAGGGATCACGCGTTTGGTGCAAATCTCTGCCATCGGGGCGGATGCCGAGGCGGATAGCGAATACGCCCAGACCAAGGCGATGGGGGAGGCCGGTGTGCTCAAGCATATGCCGCAGGCTGTTATCCTGCGCCCCTCGATCGTGTTCGGCCCCGAGGATGACTTCTTTAACCGTTTCGCCGGTATGACGCGGATCAGTCCCGCGATCCCTGCTGTGGGTGCGGATACGCTGTTCCAGCCCGTCTATGTAGATGACGTGGCCCACGCGGCGGAGCTTGCGGTGACAGGCAAGGCCCCTGCCGGTATTTACGAATTGGGTGGCCCCGAGGTCGAAAGCTTTCGCGGCCTGATGCAGCGTATGCTTGACGTGGTGAACCGTCGCCGCATGGTTGTCGCCTTGCCGACTTTCGTGGCGCGGGTGATCGCCTTTGGTCTTGATGTGTTGCAATCGGTGACGCTCGGCCTGGTCAAGAACAACACGCTGACTCGTGATCAGGTCAAGAACCTGGCGCATGATAATGTCGTGGGCGAGGGGGCGCAGGGCTTCGATGCTTTGGGGATCAGCCCCGTGTCCATGGGCTCCGTCCTGCCCGAGTATCTGTGGCGGTTCCGCCCCTCGGGCCAGTATGACGAGATCAAGCAATCCGCGAAGAACCTGCGGACCTAACGATTTCGATGTCGAATTTGGAAAGGCCCCGCCGGCGACGGCGGGGCCTTTTGCGTTAGCTGTAGGCGTATACCAAAAGCGCTGTCCCCAGCAGGATGCGATAGATGACGTAGGGGGTGAAATTCACGCTGCGCAGCAAGCGCATCATCAGGACCAGTGCCGCCAGTGCGGCAACAAAGGCAAAGCCCGCAGCGATCGACGCGTCGCGCGCGAGCTGCGCGTCGGCTTGCCCGATCACATCCAGTGACAAAAGCGCGCCAGAGGCGAGGATCGTGGGAATCGACATCAACATGGACAGCGTTGCGGCGCTGGCGCGGTCGTAGCCCAGTTTGCGGGCGGCGGTGATGGTGATGCCCGACCGCGACGTGCCGGGGATCAGCGCAAGGGCCTGCGCCAGCCCCATCCAGACGGCACCTTTGACATCCCAGTCGCCAGTATCCCGATCGCTGCGCCCCGTGCGATCCGCCCAATAAAGCACGATACCGAAAAGCAGCATGGTCCAGCCGATCACCGCGACAGAGCGGAGCATTTCGTCAATCCCCAGCAGTTTGAACGCCAGTCCGACGACCAGCACCGGAAGTGTTGCGAGGATCAGCAGGGCGGCCAGCCTTGCGCCGGGGGTGTCCATCTTGCCGCACAGCAGGCGACCAAGCCCGATTGTTGCTTCTGCGACCTCCGACCGGAAGTAGAGCACGACCGCAAGAAGCGTGCCCACATGCACCGCGACATCAATCGCAAGCCCCTGATCCGGCCCGCCGGTCAGCGTTGGCAGCAGGATCAAATGACCCGAGGAAGAGACAGGGAGAAACTCTGTCAGACCTTGAATGATTGCAACAAGCAGCAGTTGGAACAGGGTCATAAGGGGGGCGGCCTTTGGGTCATTGGCGATGGCATAGGCATATAACTTTGGCGGGCTGGAAGGGAAGCCCGTTGTTGGGTCCGAAACGGACATAAATATATGGTAAATTTGCGGAAATATCGGGGCTGATATGAAATAAACCGCATATAGGTCAGCAATGCTGCCTTTATAATCGTTTGGGGCCTGTGTATGAGGGGGCAGCAACGTGTTTCAGGCGGAGAGATCCAAGATGGCAAAGCAGCCAATGCTCAAGTTTACAACGGTATCCCGGGATATGCCCGAAAAACGGATGCCGAATCTGCGTCGTGAAGACTTTAAAGAGATTTATGCGGAATACGCGGATGAGAAAGCGCAGGAGCAGTCCAGCCGCTGTAGCCAATGTGGCGTTCCCTATTGCCAGACCCATTGCCCGCTGCACAATAACATCCCCGACTGGCTGCGCCTGACCGCCGAAGGGCGTCTGCAAGAGGCCTATGAGGTCAGCCAGGCCACCAACACCTTCCCCGAAATCTGCGGCCGCATCTGCCCGCAAGACCGTCTGTGCGAAGGCAACTGTGTGATCGAACAATCCGGCCACGGCACTGTGACCATCGGCTCGGTCGAGAAATACATCACCGATACCGCGTGGGAAAATGGCTGGGTGCAGCCGATCAAGCCCAAGACCGAACGCGCGGAATCCGTTGGCATCATCGGCGCGGGCCCCGGTGGTCTGGCCGCGGCGGACGTGCTGCGCCGCGCGGGTGTGCAGGTCACCATCTATGACCGCTATGACCGCGCGGGTGGTTTGCTGACCTACGGCATCCCCGGTTTTAAGCTGGAAAAAGATGTGGTCATGCGCCGCAACGACCAGCTGGCCGAAGGTGGCGTTAACTTTGAATTGAACTGCGATGTGGGCGTCGACATCAGCTTTGCCGATATCCGAGCCAAGCATGACGCCGTGATCATCGCGACGGGCGTCTATAAAACACGTGACATCCAGGCCCCCGGCGTGGGCGGCGTTGGCCTTGAGCGCGCGATCGATTTCCTGACCGTGAGCAACCGCAAAAGCTTTGGCGACAAGGTGGAGGAATTTGATTCCGGCCGTTTCAATGCCGAAGGGAAGCGCGTCGTCGTGATCGGCGGCGGTGATACCGCGATGGACTGTGTACGGACCTCGATCCGTCAGGGGGCGACCTCGGTCAAATGTCTGTACCGCCGTGACCGCGCCAACATGCCCGGCTCGCAACGCGAAGTGCAAAACGCCGAGGAAGAAGGCGTGGTCTTCGAATGGCTGTCCGCGCCCAAAGGGTTCGTCGGTGATCCGGTGACCGGTGTCGTCGTGCAAAAGATGCGCCTTGGCGCGCCCGATGTCTCTGGCCGCCAAGCCCCCGAGGTGATCGAGGGTGCCGATTATGTCGAAGAGGCGGATCTTGTGATCATGGCGCTTGGCTTTGAACCCGAAGACCTGCCCACGCTGTGGAACACGCCCGAGCTGCCGGTCAACCGCTGGGGCACGGTCAAGGCCGACTATATCACCGGCGCGACCGAGCTGGATGGCGTCTATGCCGTGGGCGATATCGTGCGCGGTGCGTCGCTGGTGGTCTGGGCCATCAAGGACGGGCGCGACTGTGCGCAGGCGATCCTTGAAAAGATGGGGGCCAGCGTGGCCATCGCAGCCGAATAGGCGCCCCTTTCAACTGATATTTCGCGCCTCGGGCGCGCCCGATTTAGGAGATTCCAAATGACCAAGTATGATGACGCCTGGGTAGCACGCGAAGAAGCAAAACGCGCCTTCATGGCAGAAAACGGTCTGTATTCCGAAGAAGAAGAGCATTCGTCCTGCGGGGTGGGTCTTGTTGTGAACATCGACGGCTCCAGCAGCCGCGCGGTTGTCGAAAACGGGATCAAGGCGCTCAAGGCGATCTGGCACCGTGGTGCGGTGGATGCCGATGGCAAGACCGGCGACGGCGCGGGCATCCACGTGCAGATCCCCGTCAACTTTTTCTACGATCAGGTGCGTCGCACCGGTCACAGCCCGCGCGAAGGCGAATTGATCGCCATCGGTCAGGTCTTTCTGCCGCGCACCAACTTTGCCGCGCAGGAAACCTGCCGGACCATCGTTGAAACCGAAGTGCTGCGGATGGGCTACTATATCTACGGCTGGCGCCACGTGCCCGTCGATACCTCTGTTCTGGGGGAAAAGGCCAATGCGACCCGTCCCGAGATCGAACAGATCCTGATTTCCAACGCCAAGGGCGTGGACGAGGAAACATTCGAGCGCGAGCTTTACGTCATCCGTCGCCGCATCGAGAAAGCCGCGCTGGCCGCTCAGGTGCCAACGCTGTACATCGCGTCGATGTCCTGCCGGTCGATCATCTACAAGGGCATGATGCTGGCGCAGGATGTTGCCAACTTCTACCCCGACCTGATGGACGAACGCTTTGAATCCGCCTTTGCGATCTATCACCAGCGCTATTCCACCAACACTTTCCCGCAGTGGTGGCTGGCGCAGCCCTTCCGCATGCTGGCCCACAACGGCGAGATCAACACGCTCAAGGGTAACGTCAACTGGATGAAAAGCCACGAGATCCGGATGGCCTCGGGCACCTTTGGCGACATGGCCGAAGATATCAAACCGATCGTCGCCGCGGGGTCGTCCGACTCTGCCGCGCTGGATTCGGTGTTCGAAGTCCTGGTGCGCGCGGGTCGTTCGGCCCCGATGGCGAAAACCATGCTGGTGCCTGAAAGCTGGTCAAAGCAGGCGGTCGAGTTGCCACAGGCATGGCGCGACATGTATTCCTATTGCAACTCGGTGATGGAGCCTTGGGATGGTCCCGCAGCGCTGGCCATGACCGATGGCCGCTGGGTCTGCGCCGGTCTTGACCGGAACGGCCTGCGCCCCATGCGTTTCGTCGTCACCGGTGACGGCATGCTGATCGCGGGTTCCGAGGCGGGGATGGTCCCGCAGGACGAGGCGAATGTCGTGCGCAAAGGCGCGCTTGGCCCCGGTCAGCTGCTGGCGGTCGACATCGAAGAAGGCAAGATGTTCGGCGACACCGAGATCAAGGACAAGCTCGCCGCGTCGCGTCCCTTTGGTGAATGGGTCGGCAAGATCAACGAGCTGGACAAAGCGCTTGGCGATGTCGAGGAAAAGGCCCTGTTCTCGGGCGATGAGCTGCGCCGCCGTCAGGTGGCAGCGGGCTATACCATCGAAGACCTCGAGCAGATCCTCGCACCGATGGCCGAAGATGCGAAAGAGCCCTTGGCGTCCATGGGCGATGACACCCCGTCGGCGGTTCTGTCGAACCAGTACCGCCCGCTCAGCCACTTCTTCCGCCAGAACTTCAGCCAGGTCACCAACCCTCCCATCGACAGCCTGCGCGAATTCCGCGTCATGAGCCTGAAAACGCGGTTCGGGAACCTCAAGAACGTGCTGGATGAATCCAGCGCCCAGACCGAGATCCTCGTGCTCGACAGCCCGTTCCTCGCGAACGCGCAGTTCGATCAGTTGATGACCGAATTCAACGCGAACTCCGTCACCATCGACTGTACGTTCGAGCCGGGCGGCAACAACCTGAGCGAAAACCTGCGCCGCATCCGGGACGAGGCAGAAGACGCCGTGCGCTCAGGCGCTGGTCACATCGTGCTGACCGACCAGTTCAGCGATGCGACCCGCGTGGCGATGCCGATGATCCTTGCGACATCTGCCGTGCACAGCCAGCTGACCCGCAAGGGCCTGCGGACCTTTACCTCGCTCAATGTGCGCTCGGCCGAATGTGTGGACCCGCATTACTTTGCCGTGCTGATCGGCTGTGGTGCCACCGTGGTGAACGCCTACCTTGCCGAGGATTCGCTGGCGGATCGTATCGGGCGTGGTCTGCTGGACATGACACTGACCACCGCAATGGCCCGCTACCGCGAGGCGATTGACCAAGGTCTGTTGAAAATCATGGCGAAGATGGGCATCAGCGTCATGTCCTCCTACCGTGGCGGCCTGAACTTCGAAGCCGTAGGGCTGAGCCGTGCGATGTGCGCGGAATACTTCCCCGGCATGACCAGCCGCATCAGCGGGATCGGTGTGACCGGTATCCAACGTAAGGCCGAAGCGGTTCACGACCGTGGTTGGCAGGGGGATGGCGTCGTCATGCCCATCGGCGGCTTCTACAAGGCGCGCAAATCCGGCGAGACCCACGCATGGGAAGCATCGTCGATGCACATGCTGCAAATGGCCTGCAACAAAGCGTCCTACCAGATGTGGAAGCAGTATAGCGCCAAGATGCAAAGCAACCCGCCGATCCATCTGCGCGACCTGCTGGATATCAAGCCGCTGGGGGCCCCAGTGCCCATCGAAGAGGTCGAATCCATCACCTCTATTCGCAAGCGTTTCGTGACGCCGGGCATGTCCCTTGGCGCGCTGTCGCCCGAGGCACACAAGACCCTGAACGTCGCGATGAACCGCATCGGGGCCAAGTCCGACTCTGGCGAAGGCGGCGAAGATCCGGCGCACTTCGTGCCCGAGGCCAACGGCGACAACCCCTCGGCCAAGATCAAGCAGGTGGCGTCGGGCCGTTTCGGTGTGACTGCCGAATACCTGAACCAGTGCGAAGAGCTTGAAATCAAGGTCGCTCAAGGGGCCAAGCCTGGCGAGGGTGGTCAGCTTCCGGGCATGAAGGTCACCGACCTGATCGCCCGTCTGCGCCATTCGACCAAGGGCGTGACCCTGATCTCGCCCCCGCCGCACCACGATATCTATTCCATCGAAGACCTCGCGCAGCTGATCTATGACCTCAAGCAGATCAACCCGCGCTGTAAGGTGACCGTGAAGCTGGTGGCGTCCTCGGGCGTTGGCACGATTGCGGCCGGTGTTGCAAAGGCCAAGGCCGATATCATTCTGATTTCCGGCCATAATGGCGGCACGGGCGCATCGCCTGCGACCTCGATCAAATATGCGGGTCTGCCGTGGGAGATGGGCCTGACCGAAGCGCATCAGGTTCTGGCGATGAACAACCTGCGCGACCGCGTCACCCTGCGGACCGACGGTGGTTTGCGCACCGGGCGTGACATCGTGATGGCCGCAATGATGGGAGCCGAGGAATACGGCATCGGCACCGCCGCACTGATCGCGATGGGTTGTATCATGGTGCGTCAGTGCCAGTCGAACACCTGCCCCGTCGGTGTCTGCACCCAAGACGAAGCGCTGCGTGGCAAGTTCACCGGCAACGCCGATAAGGTCGTGAACCTGATCACCTTCTACGCCACCGAAGTGCGCGAATTGCTCGCCTCTATCGGGGCGCGTAGCCTGGATGACGTGATTGGCCGTGCCGATCTGCTGGCACAGGTCAGCCGTGGCTCTGCGCATCTTGACGATCTGGATCTCAACCCGCTGCTGATCACCGTCGATGGCGCGGCAGAGATCGTCTATGACCGCAACAAGCCACGCAACGCTGTGCTGGACACGCTGGACTCTGAAATTGTGCGCGACGCCGCACGGTTCCTTGAGGATGGTGAGAAGATGCAGCTGAGCTATGCGGTGCAGAACACGCACCGTACCGTGGGCACCCGCGTCTCAAGCCACATCATCCGCAACTTCGGCATGAACAACCAGCTGCAGCCCGATCACCTGACGGTCAAGCTGACCGGTTCGGCAGGGCAGTCGCTGGGGGCCTTCGCGGCACCGGGGCTCAAGCTTGAAGTGTCCGGCGATGCGAATGACTATGTCGGCAAGGGTCTGTCGGGCGGCACCATCGTCGTGCGCCCGTCTATGGCCAGCACCATCGTCGCCTCTGACAACACCATCATCGGCAACACGGTGCTTTATGGTGCGACCAAGGGCTTTTTGTTCGCAGCGGGCCGTGCCGGTGAACGTTTCGGCGTTCGCAACTCGGGCGCGCATGTGGTGATCGAAGGCTGCGGCAGCAACGGGTGTGAATACATGACCGGCGGTGTGGCCGTGATCCTGGGCGAGATCGGCGCGAACTTTGGCGCGGGTATGACGGGCGGTATGGCCTATCTCTACAACCCCGATGGCAAGGCCGACAAAATGCTGAACCGCGAAACGCTGGTGACCTGCCCTGTCACGGTCGAGCATTGGGAAAACCAGCTGAAGGGCCTGATTGAACGGCACCTGCAGGAAACCAACAGCCGCAAGGCCGAAGACATCCTGCAGCACTGGGACATTGAAAAGGATAACTTCCTGCAGATCTGCCCCAAAGAGATGCTGGTCCATCTGCCCGCCCCGCTGAGCGTCGAAGAACACGCGATCCCGGCGGAGTAAGCAAAACGGATAGATCGGGCGCGGGGGAAACCTCGCGCCCGATTTCTTTTGTGCGTCGCCCACGCTTTACCGGGGCCGCAACCGGCCTATAGTTAGGGGATGATCAAAACAGTTTCCTCTCGCGTCCGGCTGATGGCGCTTTTGCTGGTGGGGCTCGCGCTTGCGGCCTGTACCGATGCTGCGCCCAAGGGCGGCGGCGATATTCTGGTGATTGGCGATTCCGTCATGGCGTGGAACGGATCAAGCGATCAGGCGATCCCCGATGCAATGGAAGCCAGCCTTGGCCGCAATGTGGTCAGCAAGGCCGTCCCCGGTGCGCAGTTCAGCAATGACAGCACGCTCTTGTCTGCTGTTGGTTTCGATATTCAGGATCAGTACCCCGGCGGGCGGTGGAACTGGATCGTGGTGAACGGCGGGGCCAATGATCTGGGGTTCAACGACTGCAAATGCGCGGCCTGCACGCCTGTGGTCGACACGCTGATCGCGGCGGATGCCGCTACTGGGGAAATCCCCGCCTTCCTGACGCGTTTGCGCAGCACGGGCGCGCAGGTGATGTGGATGGGGTATTACGCAGGCAACGGCAAAGGGTCATTCGAGGGCTGTCGTGATGATCTGGTTCTGCTGGAACGCCGCATCGCGCGGTTTGCGGCACAAAACCCGGGGGTGACATTCCTTGATTCAGAAACCGTCATCGACCGTCAGGATCCCAGCCTGTTTGCCGGCGATAACACCCACCCGTCGCCCAAGGCCTCTGCGTTGATCGGGGCTTATCTTGCAAAAGGGATTTCCGCCCGCAGTGCCCGTTCACAATAAGCCATTGCCACGATATAGCTGATGGCTATGGCAAAACGCGCATCCTCCAAATCCAAGGGCAAAGCCAAGTCCAAGACCCCGTCCCCTGCGGCGCAGCTGCGGTCGCTCAAGCGGCGTGTGGTTCGGGGCGCGTTCAAGCTGGTGCTCGCCGTGCTTGGCCTGTTGATCGCCCTGGTGTTGCTGTTCGCGGTGATCAACCCGCCGACGACCCCCTATATGTTCAGCGAAGGCCGCAGGTTGGGGGGCGTGGACCAGCAATGGGTCGCGCTGGAAGACGTGGCCCCCGTCATGGCGCGGTCTGTCGTGGCCGCGGAAGATGCGAATTTTTGCGAACACTGGGGCTTTGATCTGGCCGCGATCAAACGCGCCATCGCCGAGGGATCAAACCGCGGGGCATCCACCCTGTCGCAGCAGACGGTCAAGAACGTCTATCTCTGGCATGGCCGCACCTGGTTGCGCAAAGCGCTTGAGGCCGGGATCACGCCGCTGGTTGAAACCGTCTGGACCAAGCGGCGCATCATCGAGGTCTATCTGAATGTGGCCGAGTTCGATGAAGGCATCTTTGGTGTCGACGCCGCGGCGCAACATTACTTTGGGGTGATTCCCGCCAAGCTGACCGCAACCCAAGCGGCGCGGCTGGCCGCGATCCTGCCGTCGCCGAAAACCCGTTCGGCCGCGCGCCCCTCTGCCGCGGTGCGCAAGCGCAGTGCCCAGATCCGCGATGGTGCGGCGACAATCAGCAAGGACGGACGGGCAGCCTGTTTCGAGAGTTGAAAAACCCAACCAAGACGGGCATGAGGATGAAACCCCTGTTTGTTAGTACCGGAACCCCTTATGGCTCGCCTGTTTCACGTCCCGCTTTCGCCGTTCTGCCGCAAAGTCCGGCTGAGCCTCGCTGAAAAGAAGATCGAGGTTGAACGCGTCGAAGAGCGGTATTGGGAGCAGGACCCAGATTTCATGCGTCGCAATCCGGCGGGCAAGGTGCCTGTATTGCAGCTTGACGGCATCATCATGTCCGAAAGCGCCGCGATCTGCGAATATATCGAAGAGACCCGCCCCGAACCGTCGCTGATGCCCTCTGATCCGGTCCAGCGGCTTGAAGTGCGTCGTCTGGTCAGCTGGTTCGATGACAAGTTCCACGACGAGGTCACCTCGAAGCTGCTCTACGAACGGGTCAATAAAAAGGTGATGAAGCAGGGGTTTCCCGACAGCCGCAATGTCAAGGACGGGGCCAAGGCGATCAAGTATCACATCGACTATATGGCATGGCTGCTGGACCACCGGCGCTGGCTGGCAGGCGACGTGATGACGCTGGCCGATTTCGCGGCGGCGGCGCATCTGTCCTCGCTCGATTATATCTCGGATGTGGACTGGAACCGGTCCGATGTGGTCAAGGACTGGTACGCCAAGATCAAGTCCCGCCCCGCGTTCCGGTCGTTGCTGGCCGATCAGGTGCCGGGTTTCCCGCCGCCGAAGCATTACAATGACCTTGATTTCTGATCCACGCCGCGGCCGATGTCTGTGACACCGGCTGCCGACACGGACGCCCTGCGGGGCCGGTTGGTGGCGCAGGCGCTGGACGAAGGGTTCGTCTCTTGCCGGATCTGCCGCCCCGACGCGGTGCCTGATGTGCCCGAACGGCTGCAGGCTTTCGTCGATGCAGGCTATCACGGGCAGATGGCGTGGATGGCGGACCGCATGGCGTGGCGCGGCGACCCTGCCGCACTTTGGCCCGAGGCGCGGTCGGTGATCATGCTGGCCGAAAGCTATACCCCTGAATACGACCCGACCGAGGTGCTGAACCACCCCGACAAGGCGGGCGTGTCGGTCTATGCGCAGGGGCGCGACTACCACGACATCGTCAAGAAACGGCTCAAGCGGGTGGCGCGATGGCTGGTGGCGCAGGAATCCTGCGAGGTGAAGGTCTTTGTCGACACGGCCCCTGTGCCGGAAAAGGCGCTTGGGCAGGCCGCGGGGCTGGGCTGGCAGGGCAAGCACACCAATCTGCTGAGCCGCGACTGGGGGAACTGGGCCTTTCTGGGCGCAATTTTCACCACATTGGATTTCACCCCCGACACGGCAGAGGTGGATCACTGCGGGTCGTGCCGGTCCTGCCTCACGGCGTGCCCGACCAATGCCTTCCCCGCGCCCTACCAGCTGGATGCGCGGCGCTGCATTTCCTATCTGACGATCGAACACAACGGGCCGGTCGACCTAGAGCTGCGCAGCAAGATGGGCAACCGCATCTACGGCTGTGACGATTGCCTTGCCGCCTGCCCGTGGAACAAATTCGCCGTCGCGGCGAGCGATTTGCGCTATCACGGCGGTGTCGGTGCCCCCGATCTGGCAGAGCTGGCGACGCTGGATGATGCGGCCTTTCGACTGCGGTTCAGCGGCTCGCCGATCAAGCGGATCGGGCGCAACCGGTTCATTCGCAATGTGCTTTATGCCATTGGTAACTCCGGTCAGGCGCGTCTGACCCCCGTGGCACAGGGCCTGTTGGACGATCCGGACGCGACTGTCGCCGACGCGGCGCAATGGGCCGTGGCCCGTCTGCGCGAAAACCAAGGCTGACAGGGCTGGACCGCTGCGCCGGAACAGGTAAACCCTAGGAAAACGGTGCAAGGATAGTTGAATGGCGCTTTTGCTTGGGGTCGATACGGGCGGCACCTATACGGATGCGGTGCTGATCCGCGATGAAACCAGGGTGATCGCATCGGCCAAGGCGCTGACCACCCGCGTCGATCTGGCCATTGGTGTGGGGCAGGCCGTGCGCCGCGTGCTGGCGGCGGCCGATGTTTCAGCGGGTCAGGTGGCGATGGCGTCGCTGTCGACCACGCTGGCAACCAATGCGCTGGTCGAAGGGCAGGGCGGGCGCGTCGCGTTGATCTATGTCGGTTTCAAGGAACGGGATCTTGAGACGCACGGGCTGGCAGGGGCGCTGAACGGTGACCCCTATCTGATCCTTGGCGGGGGGCATGACCACGCAGGCGCAGAGCGTGCCCCGCTGGACGAAGCCGCGCTGATCTCCTTTTTGACCGAGCAGCGTGAACAGGTCAGCGGTTTTGCCGTCGCCAGCCAGTTCGCCACGCGCAACCCCGTCCATGAACAACGCGTCGCCGCCTTGGTGACGCAGGTGACGGGGCGGCCCGTGTCGGCCTCGCATCAGCTGTCGGCCAAGCTCAACGGGCCGAAACGGGCGCTGACAGCGGTGCTGAACGCGCGGCTGATCGGGATGATCGACCGGTTGATCGGGCGGGCCGAGGATGTCTTGACCGACATTGGCATCACGGCCCCGCTGATGGTGGTGCGGGGGGACGGGGCGCTGATCTCTGCCGCGCAGGCACGGGAACGGCCGATTGAAACGATCCTCAGCGGGCCTGCGGCCTCGATCGTGGGGGCGCGGTGGATGACCGGTGCTGCCCGTGCGTTGGTCAGCGACATTGGCGGCACCACCACCGATGTAGCCCTGTTGCGCGATGGCCGGCCCGCGATCGACCCCGCAGGGGCCCGCGTCGGCAGCTACCGCACGATGGTAGAGGCCGTTGCCATGCGCACCACTGGTCTGGGGGGCGACAGCGAGGTGCATTTCCTGACAGAAGGCTTGCATGGGGGGGTGACGCTGGGGCCCAAGCGGGTCTTGCCCATTGCGCTCATCGCGGCAGAGGCACCCGAGGTGGTTCATGCCGCGCTTGATGCGCAGCTGCGCAGCACCACCCCCGGCGAATATGACGGACGCTTTGTGCGTGCCGTGGCAGGTCAACCGCGCGAGGGGATCTCGGCGCGTGAACAAATGCTGCTGGACCGTATTGGTGACGGGCTGCACCCGATGGCCGACATCCTGCGCGCCCGCATAGAGACAGGCGCGCTGAAACGTCTGGTAGAGCGTGGCTTGGTCCAGCTGGCCGGCGTTACGCCATCGGACGCAAGCCATGTGCTGGGGCGGGTCGCGGCGTGGGACGCAGAGGCCGCAGGCAAGGCGCTGCGGTTGTTTGGACGGCGGCGCACAGGCGCGGGGCAGATGCTGGCCCCTGATCCCGCCGCTATGGCGCAGATCATTGTGGATCAACTGACCGAACAGACCGCGCTGGCCATGCTGGAAGCGGCGCTGGCGGAAGAAGAGCCCGCCTTTGATACAGAACCCGAAACGCTGGCCCGCCACGAGCTGTTGCAGCGCGGGTTGCGCGGGCACGCGGGGCTTGTGCGGATCGAGGCGGCGTTGAACCTGCCGGTGATCGGGCTGGGGGCCTCTGCCGCGGCTTATTATCCGGCGGTGGGGGAACGGCTTGGCACGCAGATGATCCTGCCCGAACACGCCGCAGTGGCCAATGCCATTGGTGCGGTCGTCGGGCGTGTGACCATGCGGGAAAGCGGCACGGTGACCTCGCCCGCAGAGGGGCGGTTCAGGGTGTATCTGGCCGGCGGGCCGCAGGATTTCACTGATCAGGCACAGGCGCTGGGCACGCTTGAGGCAACCCTCTGCTGCAAGGCAGAGGCGGCGGCGCGGGCGGCAGGGGTGGTCGATGTGCAGATCGACGTGCAACGCGACATCCGCCACGCAGAGGTCGAAAGCCGCAAGGTCTTTATCGAAGCGCTGCTGACGGTCGAGGCGATAGGCAGGCCAAGGGTCGCATCGGCCTGACGCCGCCCAAAAAAAGCCGCCCACAAGAAAACGGCGCAAACCCGAGGGGCTGCGCCGTTTTGCGTTTATTCTGCTGCCGCGCGTTTGGGCAGGACCCAATCGGGCCGCGGGAAATGGCAGGTATAGCCGTTTGGAATACGCTCCAGATAATCCTGATGCTCGGGCTCTGCTTCCCAGAAATCGCTGACGGGTTCTACTTCGGTCACGACTTTGCCCGGCCAGATGCCCGAAGCCTCGATATCGGCAATCGTGTCCAGCGCCGTGGCTTTCTGGTCTTCGTCGACATAGTAGATCGCCGAACGATAGCTCAGCCCGCGGTCATTGCCCTGACGGTTCAGCGTTGTCGGGTCGTGGATCTGGAAGAACAGTTCCAGCAGATCACGATAGCTGATCACGTCGTCGTCAAACATCACCTCGATCGCCTCGGCATGGGTGCCGTGGTCGCGGTAGGTGGCATTGGGCACATCGCCGCCCGAATAGCCCACGCGGGTCGACAGAACCCCCTCGCGTTTGCGGATCAGGTCCTGCATGCCCCAAAAGCATCCTCCGGCCAGTACTGCGCGTTGTTCGCTCATGCTACATCCTCCACTTGGTTGATATAATCGCCATAGCCTGCGTCTTGCATGTCGTCACGATGAATAAAGCGCAACGAGGCGGAATTGATGCAATAGCGCAGCCCGCCACGATCCGCGGGACCGTCGGGGAAGACGTGGCCCAGATGGCTGTCCCCATGGGCGCTGCGCACTTCGGTGCGGATCATCCCCAGCGACGCGTCACGCAGTTCGGCGACATGGGCCGGTTCTATGGGTTTGGTAAAGCTCGGCCAGCCGCAGCCGGAGTCGTATTTGTCCGAGGACGCGAACAGCGGCTCGCCAGAGACGATGTCTACGTAGATGCCCGGCTCTTTGTTATCAAGCAGCTTGCCCGTGCCCGGCCGTTCGGTGCCGTTCTGCTGGGTGACACGGAATTCTTCGGGGGACAGAGCGTTAATGGCGGCGTCGGTCTTTTCATAGGTCGGCATGCGAGGCTCCTTTGCGGTTTGATACATTAAATGGGGCCTGCGCGGGTTTTTCAAAGGGGCAATGCACCGACGCACCGATCTGTGACCGCCCGCCTGTCGTCCAACCCCTTGGCTTGCAGGTCAGGCCCGGCGCTGCCGCGAGACCTGAACCGCAAGAATACCCAGGGCAATCACGGCGACGCCGATGATATCCTGAACCCCCAGCGGTTCGCCCAGCAACAGCCAGGCAATCGCCACCCCGAAAAACGGGTTGAGGAAATGGAAGGTCGCGGCGCGGGTGGCTCCGATACGGTTGACCAGCCAGAACCAGACCACCGTCGCCAGCAGCCCCGGCACCAGACAGGTATAAAGGAACGCCAGCGCCAGCGGCCAGCTTGGGCTGATGTGCGGCGTCTCGAACAGCAAGGTCGCAATCGACAGCGCCACGCAGCCAACAAGCATCTGCAAGCCCACCACCATCAGGAAGTTCCCGCCAGAGGTCGCACCGCGCACCAGCAGGGTCGCCGCAGAGAGCGCGACCACACCGACGCCGCATAGCAGCAGCCCTGTCAGATCGACGCCGCCGCTGATCCGTGCCCCCATAATGATGGCCACGCCGATCACACCGGCGATCAGCCCTGCGATACCCAACGGCTTGAGCTTTTCACCCAGAAACAGCCATGTCGCCAGACCGACCAGCAACGGCATGGTCGAGGCGATGATCGCTGCCAGTGACGCCTGTACGGTCTGCATCGCGACAAAGTTCATCCCCAGATAGACCGCGTTTTGCAGCACGCCGAAAATGATCGTTGCCCGCCATTGCGCGCGCGTCAGTCGCCACGTCTGACCAAGCGCCAGCGCGACCCCCACGCCGATCAGGCCAGAGATCAGATACCGCGCCGACAAAGCCATCAAGGGGGACGCGTCCGCGACGATGATCCGCGCCGATGTAAAGGCAGAGGACCACATGACGGCGAAGGCCAGCCCCATGAGAATTGCACGTATATCCATGAGGGGGCCTTTCAGGTTTTCCAGTGGGCGGAGACTTCCGCAGTTGTCCGACAGGGGCAAGCGCATTCAGTGCAACGCAGACCTGCGCCAAACGCAAAGGGCCGCCCGTGGGCGACCCTTTGTCAGAACAGACTGTGATCAGTCTTATTCGTTAACGCTGTCTTTCAGCGCTTTCGCGATGGTCATCTTAACAACCTTGTCCGCGTCTTTCTTGAACTGTTCGCCGGTGGCAGGGTTGCGCACCATACGCTCGGGGCGTTCGCGGCAGTAGATTTTGCCAATGCCGGGAAGTGTCACAGCGCCACCGCCGGAGACTTCTTTGGTGATCAACGCGCAAACCGCGTCCAGTGCCGCGCTTGCTGTTTTCTTGTCTTCGCCCATTTCCTCAGCCAAAGCCGCGACGAGCTGGGTTTTTGTCATTGGTTTAGTTGCCATCTTGTTTTTCTCCTTCGTCCGCCCGGATTAGGGCCTCACGCGCAGAATGTAACGGTATGTTGTGGCTGAACACAACGAATAGGTCGCAAGAAACCGCGAAAACATGCTATTTTCAGCCGATTTCGGCCTTTAGAGAAAGGCAGTTTCGTCAAACGAGCGCAATTTTCGGCTATGCAACCGCTCTAGCGGCATATCGCGCAGCTGTTCCATCGCGCGAATACCGATCATCAAGTGTCGTGCGACCTGCGTTTTGTAGAAATCAGACGCCATACCGGGCAGCTTCAACTCACCATGCAAGGGTTTGTCCGAGACGCATAGAAGCGTGCCGTAGGGCACCCGGAACCGATAGCCGTTGGCCGCAATCGTTGCGCTTTCCATATCCAGCGCCACGGCGCGCGACTGGCTGAGCCGCTGCACCGGACCGGATTGATCGCGCAATTCCCAGTTGCGGTTATCGATGGTGGCAACGGTGCCCGTGCGCATGATCCGCTTCAACTCGTAGCCTTCAAGCTGGGTGACCTGTTCAACGGCGTCCTCCAGCGCGATCTGGATCTCGGCCAGCGCGGGGATCGGAACCCAGACCGGCAGGTCGTCGTCCAGCACGTGATCCTCGCGCAGATAGCCATGCGCCAGCACGAAATCCCCAAGCGCCTGTGTGTTGCGCAAACCGGCACAGTGGCCGACCATCAGCCACGCATGGGGCCGCAGCACGGCGATGTGATCGGTCGCGGTTTTCGCGTTGGACGGGCCGACGCCGATGTTAACCAGCGTGATCCCGGACCCGTTCGCGCGCTTGAGGTGGTAGGTCGGCATCTGCGGAGTCTTGACCGACGCAGGCAGCGGCGCGTCGCCGTTCGAAATCTCGACATTGCCGGTAGAGACGAAGGACGTGTAGCCGCTATCGGGGTCACGCAACATAGCGCGGGCGTATTCCTCGAACTCGGTGACGTAGAACTGGTAGTTGGTGAACAGCACGTGGCTTTGGAAATGTTCGGGATCGGTTGCGGTGTAATGCGTCAGCCGTGCCAGCGAATAATCGACGCGCTGCGCGGTGAAGGGGGCCAGCGGGCGCACGTTGTCCAGCGGCAGATAGGTGCCGTTGACAATGTCGTCATTGGTTGTGCTCAGGTCCGGCACGTCAAACACATCGCGCAGGGTGAAATCCGCGGCACCTTCCTGCGGGATCGTCACGCTGTCGTCATTGCTGACCGCGAAATGCACGGGGATTGGCGTGTCGGATACCGCGATGGTCACGGGCTGGCCGTGGTTTTCGATCAGCAGACGGATTTGTTGTGTCAGGTAATGTTTGAACAATTCCGGCCGCGTGATCGTGGCCGAGAAGGTGCCGGGGGACGACACATGGCCGAACGACAGCCGTGAATCCACCTGCGCATAGCTGGAGGTGGTAAACCGGATCTCGGGGTAGAAGGCCCTGATCCGCGTTTCCGGGGCGGCGCTGTCCATCGCCTTCTGGAAATGCGTGCTCAGGAAGCCTGTCGCTTGGCTGTATAGCTCGATCAGCCGTGCAACGGCGGCAGCAGCATCGGTGAACTGTTCGGCGGGGCGGGCGTCTGGGGTCAGGATTCTGGTCATGAAACAGGCTCTAACAAAGGAATAAATTCAAAACTGCGCACATCGACCAAGCCGAGGTCAGAGATGCGCAGTTCGGGAATGACAACAAGCGCCAAAAGCGAATGCTGCATATAGGCGTTGTTCAGCGTGCAGCCACAGTCGCGCATTGCCTGCATCATGGCTTCGGTCTTGGCGGCGACCTCGGAGGCGGGGTTGTCGGACATCAGGCCAGCGATCGGCAGCTCGACCATGGCCAACTCTGCCCCGTCCTTGAAGATGGTGATCCCGCCGCCAACCTCGCGAAGACGGTTCGCGGCCATCGCCATATGCTCGGTATCGGTGCCCACCACGATCATGTGGTGACTGTCATGCGCCACGGTGGACGCCATCGCCATCGGCCCTTGATAGCCAAAGCCAGACACCAGCGCGTTGACGACAGTGCCGGTGCCGCGGTGCCGTTCGACCAGTGCGATCTGGCACACTTCGCCCGTGGACTGCACGCGCCCTTCGGTCACCGGCAGTTCGAATTTCAGCGCGCGGGTGGGGGCCTGATTCTCGACCACGCCGATGACATTCGCGGTGACGGCATTGGCCCCCGCAGGAGCGGTGATCTGGAAATCATCCGCGCCAAGGGCTTTGCCCATGTTGACGGTCTGCCGCGCGTGGGGCGGCCAGTCGTAATGCGGGCAGTCTACCAGACACGCGCCATCCTCGGCCACGATCTGCCCCCGCGCGATCACCGTCTCGATGGGGAGCGTTCTGAGGTCAGAGGTCAGGATCACATCGGCCCGCCGCCCGGGCGTCAGCGACCCGATCTCGCGTTCCAGTCCAAAGTGGGTCGCGGTGTTGATCGTCGCCATTTGCAGCGCGACCAAAGGGTCGCAGCCGCAGTCGATGGCATGGCGCACCACGCGGTTCATATGACCGTCATTCACCAAGGTGCCGGAATGGCAGTCATCGGTGCACAGGATCATATTGCGCGAATCCAAGCCTTTTTCGGTGATCGCGGTGATCTGGGTTTCAACGTCATACCACGCGGACCCCAGCCGGATCATCGACCGCATCCCCTGACGCATCCGCGCAATGGCATCCGCCTCGCAGGTGCCCTCGTGATCATCCGCAGGGCCGCCCGCCACATAGGCCGCAAAGGCGGGCCCCAGATCGGGGGAGGCATAATGCCCGCCCACGGTCTTGCCCGCGCGTTGCGTTGCGGCAATCTCGGCCAGCATCTTGGGGTCGCCCGCGGTCACACCGGGGAAGTTCATCATCTCGCCCAGACCGATGATACCGGGCCAGTGCATGGCCTCGGCGACATCCTCTGCCGTGATTTCAAAGCCGGTGGTTTCCAGACCGGGCGCGGATGGCGCACAGGACGGCATCTGGGTGAAGATGTTCACCGGCTGCATCAGGGCTTCGTCATGCATCATGCGCACGCCTTCCAGCCCCAGCACATTGGCAATCTCATGCGGGTCGGTGAACATCGATGTGGTGCCATGGGGGATCACAGCACGGGCAAATTCCGCCGGTGTCAGCATACCGCTTTCGATGTGCATATGCCCGTCACACAGGCCGGGGATCATATAGCGGCCCTTTGCCTCGATCACCTTGGTCGTGTCGCCTTTGCAATGGCTGGCGTCCGGCCCGACAAAGGCAATGCGCCCCGCCTTGATCGCGATATCATGGTCCGGCAGGGTTTCGCGCGTGTGCACGTTGACCCAGATACCGCCGGTGATAATCGTATCCGCAGCACTGCGTCCTGCCGCAACAGCGACCAGTTGATCGGCCACATCGGGCCACGAGGGGAATGTGTGTTCTTTCATACCTGACGTTGACACGAAGATCGCCCGAGGTTCAAGCCAGAGCCGTCCAGCGCCGTGGCGTTTGCACTGTCCGTGCCGACTGGGCTAACTGTCTGCAACCGACAGGACATAAGGCGACCCCATGAAGATCATGTTTGTGCACCAGAATATGCCCGGCCAATACCGCGAGCTGGTGCAATGGCTGGCCGATCAACGCACACACCAGATCTATTTCCTGACCCAACGCAAAAATCCGCCCCGTTTTGATGGCGTCGAGACACGGGTCTACAAGGCGCATCACAGACCGGCAGAGAATGCCTATGGGCTGTCGAAGAACTGGGAGGAATCTACCGGCAACGGCTTGGGGGCCGCCCGCGCGGCCAAACAGATCGAGACCCGCGAAGGGTTCAAGCCCGATATCGTAGTGGGGCATGTGGGCTGGGGGGAGCTGACGTTTTTCAAGCAGATCTTGCCCGATGTCCCGATCATCGGCTTCTTCGAGTATTACTACAGCGATACCGGCGGCCCTGTGGGGTTCGACCCCGAAGACCCCGTGACCGAGAATACCCCCTTTCTGTTGCACGCGCGCAATGCCGTGCCGCTGGCTAATATCGAAACCGTCGATGTCGGGCTCAGCCCGACCTACTGGCAGCGCGACCGTTTTCCGCAAAGCTTTCACCGCAAGCTCTATGTCTGTCACGACGGGATACGCACAGACCAGCTGCGCCCCGATCCGGCGGTGACGCTCAAGCTGGGGCGGATGGATCGCGCCCTGACCAAGGATGACGAGGTGCTGACCTTTGTGTCGCGCAACCTTGAACGCACGCGGGGCTTTCATGTGTTTATGCGCGCATTGCCACGCATTCTGAAACAACGCCCCAACGCGCGGGTGTTGGTTGTAGGCGGCAACGACACCTCTTATGGCGGCAAAAGCAAACACCCCGGGGGTCTGCGTGCAGAGATGGAGGCAGAGGTGGGCAAGCACGTCGATTGGTCGCGGGTGCATTTTCTGGGCAAGCTGTCCTACGAGGATTACCAGAAGGTTATTCAGATCAGCCGCTGCCACCTTTATCTGACCATGCCATTTGTGCTGTCGTGGTCCCTGCTCGAGGCGATGGCGATGGGCGCGACGATCGTCGGCTCTGACGTGGCCCCCGTGCGCGAGGCGATTACCCACGGCGAAACCGGTCTGCTGTGCGATTTCTTCGATCCCGATGCGCTGGGCGATCAGGTGGCGGATGTGCTGGGCAATCCGGCGGCCTATGCGCATCTGGGGCCGGCGGCGCGGGCGCATGTGGTCGAGACCTATGACTTCCTGAGCAAATGCCTGCCGGAACATATCGCGCAGATGAATGCATTGGTCCCCGAGGGGCAGCGGATCGCCTTGCCCCGGACCCCCACCACATAGAAAGGACGCCTCATGGAGAAAACGCTGCTGTCGATCGGGCATGGCTTTAGCGCGCGCGCCCTTGCCGCACGGCTGGTGCCGCAGGGCTGGCGCATCGTCGGCACCACGCGCAGCCCCGACAAGGCAGATGCCATCGCGGACACAGGCGTTGAACCCGTCGTCTGGCCGGGGGCCGATCTGGGGGCGTTGATCGCGCAGTTTCCCAATGTGCTCGTCTCGGCTGGGCCGGACAGCGCAGGCGATCCGGTCTTGAATGCGGTCGAGGATGCGGTCACCCGCGCCGCGCCAGATCTGCGGTGGGTCGGCTACCTGTCGACAACTGGCGTTTACGGCGACCACGACGGCGATTGGGTGGACGAGGACACGCCGCTGACACCCTCGACCAAGCGCGGGCGCGCCCGTGTCACGGCAGAGGCACGGTGGCAGGCGATCCCCGATCTGCCGCTGCATATCTTTCGCCTCGCAGGGATCTATGGCCCCGGACGCGGCCCCTTTGCCAAGGTGCGGGCCGGAACGGCGCGGCGGATCATCAAGCCGGGGCAGGTCTTCTCTCGCATCCATGTCGAGGATATTGCCCAAGCGCTTGAGCTGTCCTTGCAGCGGCCCGACCCGGGCGCGATCTATAATCTGTGCGACGATGACCCCGCGCCACCGCAAGACGTGATCGCCCACGCGGCAGAGCTGCTTGGCCTGCCCGTGCCCCCCGCGATCCCCTTTGATCAGGCCGATATGACCCCCATGGCCCGCAGCTTTTACGCGGAAAGCAAGAAGGTTCGGAACGACCGTATCAAGCAGGCGTTAGGCTGGGCACCGCAGTTCCCCACCTATCGGGCCGGGCTGGCGGCATTGCTTGCACAAGACAGCTGACCTTTGGGGGGTATATGCACAATATCGAGGAGCGTAGCCTCACCCATCTGCTGGACGGGATGGAACAAGCGGCCAGCCGCGACACGGTCACGATCAACGATGTGCTGAACGAATTCGGAGAGCGGTCCCTGCTCCCTTTCATTCTGCTGGCCGCGCTGCTGTTGGTGTCGCCGCTGTCCGGTGTCTTTGGCGTGTCCAGTTTCATGGCGATGGTGATCATCGTGCTGTCGGCGCAGGCGGTCTATGGGCGCAAACGTCTGTGGTTGCCGCAGTTCCTGCTGCGCCGGGAGGTCAAGTCATCCCGGTTGCTGTTCTGCGTGCGGTGGCTGCGCAAGCCCGCGGCGTTTTTTGATCGCCACTCGGGCAAAAGGCTCCAGTTTCTGACGACAGGCCCGATGCGTCTGCTGACGTTGGTGACCTGCGTGATCCTGCCTGTGGGTTGGCCCTTGCTTGAATTCGTGCCCTTCGCGTCGTCCTTCGGGGGCGGAACGGTGGCGCTGTTTGCCTTTGGTCTGTTCACCCGTGACGGGCTTTATGTGCTGCTGGGGTATCTGACGATCCTGCTGACATCGCTGACCTTTTACGCCGTCATTTTCTGATTACCCCAGATAGGCGCGCAGCGCGTCGGGCGGGTTGTCCATCAGCGCAGCGACAGGCTGCGGCGGATGCGCGGTGCCAGCTTCGACAAAGATCACCTGATCCGCGATGCGGCGCACGTCTTCGGGGGCGTGGGTGACCATGATCAACGCGGCTTTGGTCTCTGCGGCGAGGGCGGCCACCAGATCCAGCATGTCGTTGCGCAGGGCGGGGCCAAGTGCGGCAAAGGGTTCGTCGAGCAGCACAAGCGGGCGGGCTTGCACCAGCACCCGTGCGAGGGCCACACGGCTTTGCTGCCCGCCGGAAAGCTCGGAGGGTTTGCGGGCAGCCATCCCCTGCAGCCCGACGCGATCAAGCGCCTCGTGTACACGGGTTTGTTCCGCAGTGCCGAGCCGCAGGTCGGGGCGCAGCCCCAGCCCCACATTCTGCATCACGCTGAGATGGGGAAAGAGGTTGTTGTCCTGAAAAAGCATCGTCATCGGCCGCGCACCGGGGGCGGCTTGGGTGATGTCTTTGCCCTGCCACAGCAGCCTGCCGGACCTGAGCGGAATGAACCCGCAAAGCGCCCCCAGCAGGGTGGATTTCCCCGCACCCGAGGGGCCGATCACCGCATAGGTCTGCGCGGGCGCAAGGGTCAGGTCGGCGTGCAGGGTAAAGCTGCCCTGGGTGATCTGCGCGGTCTCAAGCGTCAGCATGCCAGCGCCCTCCCTTGTCGAATATCCAGAAAATCCCAAGCGACAGCGCCAGCAGGATCAGGGCTGCACCGGCCGCGGCCTCCATCCGGTAGGCCCCCATCAACCGGTACATCTGCAGCGGCAGGGTGGCACTGTCGGGGTCGGCGAACAAGGCGATGACCCCCAGATCCCCCATCGACAGGGCACCGGTCAGCCCCGCGGCAAAGCCGATCTGCGGGCGCAAGCGTGGCAGGATCAGCCAGCGCCAAAGCGGCCAGCCGGTCAGCCCCAGCATCTGCGCCTGTCGGCCATAGATCTGCACCGTGTCGCGCAGGCGGGGCACCAGAATACGCAGGGCAAAGGGCAGGGCCATCAGCGCATTGACCAGCGCCGTGACGGGCAGGGCCAGCGCAAAGGGGCTGGCGACAGGGTTGATCAGAATGAACCAGCCGGTGCCGATCATCAGCGGAGAGGCCGCAAGACCCAAGAGGCCCACGGCCTCTACCCCGCCGCGGGCGCGGGTCGCGATCCATCCGGCAAGGGGCAAGGCCAAGGCCAGCAAGACCACCACGCTGATCAGCGCCACGGTGACAGAGGTGCCCGCCGCCTGCCACACGCTGGCTGGCATTTGCGGCAGGCCGATCACCCCGCGCAGCACGACCGAGGTCAGGGGCAGCAGCAGAAACCCCGCCGCCAACGTGATGAACAGCGCGTCGAGCCCGCGTTGCAGCCCACCACGTGCGTCCCAGCGGTGCAGGGGGCGGTCCTGCCCGCCGCCCAGACTGATCGCGGGGATGATCCACAGCGCCAGCGCGGCGGTGCTGCCGGCAAGGCCAAGCTGCACCAGCGACAGCAGAGCTGCACGGTTCAGGTCAAAGTCGAAACGGAACGCCTGATAGATCGCAAGCTCGATCGTCGTGGCGCGGGGGCCGCCGCCGAGGGTCAACGCGACGGCAAAGCTGGTCAGGCAGATCACAAAGATCAACGCTGCGGTGCCGGGCAGGATTTGCCGCAGGAGGGGAAGCTCGATGCTGTGAAATACCGCGCGCGGGGTCAGGCCAAGCTGTGCGGCCAGCCGGAACCGTTCCGCGGGCACGGTCTGCCACGCCTGCAACAACAGCCGTGTGGCCAGCGGGAGGTTAAAGAAGACATGCGCCAGCACCACGCCGTGCAGCCCGTAGATCGTGATGCCGGGCAATCCGACCGCCGACAGCGCCGTATTGAGCCAGCCTGCGCGGCCAAAGACCGCAAGCACCCCCAGCACGGCGACAATCACCGGCAGGATGAACGGAGCCCCCAGCAGCGTGACCAGCAGCCCGCGCCCGACAAAGCGCCGTCGCGCCAAGGCGCGGGCGACAGGGATCGCCAGCACGGTAGACAGCAGGGCGGAAAGCGCGGCCTGTAACACGGTAAACCGGATCGCGGACCAATCGGCGGGGCCAAGCCCGCTGCCGAACTCGGCCCGCCACAGCACCGCCCCCACCGCAGCAAGGATCAGCGCCGCAACAAGAATGGCGGCGCTGATGCCGGTCTTCGTGCTTATTGCGACAGCGCGGAGAGCCATTCGGCCAATGCTTCCTCGCGCAGGGCGGGCACGTCATCGCTTGGGATCAGCAGCGCCTTACCCGGTTCGATCAACTGTTCAAAGCCTTCGGGCAGCCCGCCTTGGGGCGTGACGGCGGGGTACATCCAGTTGGTCGTGGGCAGCACCGATTGCGCCGCGTCCGATACCATGAACTGCATGAACTGATCGGCCAGCTCGGGCTGGTCGCTGCCCGCCAGTTTGCCGACCACTTCGATCTGCATGTAGTGGCCTTCGTCAAAGGCGGCGGCGGCTTTGGTCGCGTCCTCTTCGGCGATCAGGTGGTAAGCGGGGGATGTGGTATAGCTCAGCACCATGTCGGCTTCGCCCTCAAGAAACAGGCCGTAGGCTTCGGACCAGCCCTTGGTCACGGTCACGACATTATCCGCCAGACCTTCCCAGATCGCAGGGGCCTCGTCGCCATAAGCGTCCTTGACCCACATCAGCAGGCCCAGACCGGGGGTAGAGGACCGCGGGTCCTGGATCACGATCTTGAGGTCACTGTCGGCCAGCGCGCGAAAATTCGCGGGCGGGGTCAGATCTGCGTTATGGACAAAGGCGAAATAGCCCCAGTCATAGGGGGCAAAGCTGTCGTCTTCCCATGTGACCGGCAGGTCATAATCCGCGTTCACTGTGGCGGGCGCGAACAACCCTGTCTCCTTGGCCGCCGCGATCAGGCTGGTATCAAGCCCCAGCACCAGATCGGCGTCAGACCGCGCGCCTTCCAGCCTGAGCCGCGCCAGCAGCGCCGCGCCATCGCCCATACCGACGAATTTCAGATCGCAAGCGCATTCGGCCTCGAAGGCCGCTTCGATCACGGGGCCGGGGCCCCATTCGGCGACAAAGCTATCGTAGGTATAGACCACCAGCTCGGGCGTATCGGCCCATGCTTGCGTGGCGAAAAGCGTGGTGGCAGCAAGTGTAAGATACTTCATGGCATCCTCCAAAATGCGGCGTCAGAAAGCGTTGGAGGTGTATCCAGACCTTCCCTCCGCCGGTGTTAACCGGTTCAGGTTCAACGGGTCCGTGCGCGCACATCTCAGCCTGTCAGGCCCCCCGAGGTGTCTTATCGGTAGAACGCCTGTCGCCCGCGCGCAAGGTGAAACCCCTTGAGGCATGGTGCAGCCCCCGTTAAGGATCACCGCCAAAGGAGCACCGCCCATGTCGATCAACAGCTTTGGCCATCTTTTCCGCGTGACCACCTGGGGCGAAAGCCACGGGCCTGCTTTGGGGGCCACGGTGGACGGCTGTCCCCCCGGTGTGACGATCACCGAAGAGATGATCCAGCACTGGATGGACAAGCGCAAACCCGGCCAGAACAAATACACCACGCAGCGCCGCGAGGCGGATGAGGTGCGGATCCTGTCGGGCGTGTTCGAAGGCGTCACCACCGGCACGCCGATCCAGCTGATGATCGAGAACACCGACCAGCGGTCGAAAGATTACGGCGACATCAAGGACAAGTTCCGCCCCGGTCACGCCGACATCACCTATTTCCAGAAATACGGCATCCGCGATTATCGCGGGGGCGGGCGGTCCTCGGCACGTGAAACCGCGTCGCGTGTGGCGGCGGGTGGCCTTGCGCGCGAAGCGATCAAGGCGATTGCGCCGAATGTGCAGATCACCGGCTACATGGTGCAGATGGGCCCGCACAAGATCGACCGCGATGCGTTCGATTGGGACCAGATCGAACAGAACCCGTTCTGGGTGCCCGACGCCAAAGCGGCAGAAGAGTGGGCGGCGTATCTGGACGGTTTGCGCAAATCCGGATCCTCCGTCGGTGCGATCATCGAGGTGACAGCGCGCGGCGTGCCTGCGGGCCTTGGCGCGCCGGTCTATGGCAAGCTCGACACCGATCTTGCCGCCGCGATGATGAGCATCAACGCCGTCAAAGGCGTGGAGATTGGCGAAGGCATGTCCGCCGCCATGCTGACCGGAGAGCTGAACGCGGACGAGATCAGCATGGGCCCCGACGGCCCTGTCTATTCGTCGAACCACGCGGGCGGTATTCTGGGCGGCATCAGCACTGGTCAGGACATCGTGCTGCGTTTTGCGGTCAAGCCGACGTCAAGCATCCTGACCACACGCAAGACAATCACCAAGACCGGCGAAGATACGCAGATCATTACCAAAGGTCGCCATGACCCTTGCGTTGGCATCCGCGCCGTGCCGGTGGGCGAAGCGATGATGGCCTGCGTCCTGCTTGACCATATGCTGTTGCACCGCGGTCAGGTTGGCGAGAACCGCGGCATCATCGGCTAAGCCGCGCGGAACGCTTGGATTTTCCGCATGTTGGCGGGAATACGACGCGCAAGTTGACGCGGGGTCTTGCAACTTGAAACCTGCAGGCGCAAGCATGCGCCATGCAAAGCACCACGACAGAGCACCGCCCCGGCCGGGCCATCGCCCTTAAACTGGGGGCGGTCTTTCTGTTCTCGGTCATGGCGGCCCTTATCAAGATCGCGACGGCCACCGTGCCCGCCGCCCAGGCCGTGTTCTACCGGTCGTTCTTTGCCTTCCCGATGATCATCCTGTGGCTATGGCAAAGCGGCGACCTGCGCGACGGGCTGAAGCCCAGCAATCTGATGGGCCACGTCTGGCGCGGCGTTTTCGGGACCACGGCGATGGCGCTGACCTTTGCGGGGCTTAGCCTGCTGCCTCTGCCAGAGGTCACCGCCATCGGCTATGCCACGCCGCTTTTCACGGTAATCTTCGCCGCGATATTTCTGGGCGAACAGGTGCGTGTGTTCCGACTGTCTGCGGTGGCCGTGGGGCTGATCGGCGTGCTGATCGTTCTATATCCCCGCTTTACCGTAGGCGGGGATAGCGTGTCGCAGCTTGCCATGCTGGGGGCGATGATGGTGGTTGCCGCGTCAATCATGCGCGCGCTTGTCCAGATCCACGTGCGCCGATTGGTGCAAACCGACAGCACGGCGGCCATCGTGTTCTATTTCTCGCTCACCGCAACCTGCCTGTCGTTCCTCACGCTGCCCGCAGGCATGGTGATCAACTGGGAGCCGCTTTGGTGGGTGAACCCCGGTTGGCAAGTCTCGGCGCTGTTGATCCTGTCGGGCATGATCGGCGGGGTATCACAGATCATGATCACGGCCTCTTACCGCTTTGGCCCGGTGTCGATGCTCGCCCCGTTCGACTATGCCTCTATGCTGTTTGCGGTGTTGATCGGCTGGGTGCTTTTCAGCGAAATCCCGACGCCTGCGATCCTGATCGGTGCGGGTCTGGTCATCGCCGGCGGTGCCGCGATCATCTGGCGGGAACGGCAGTTGGGGCTGGATCGGTCCAAATCCAAGGCCAGCAGCACGCCACAGGGGACGCCCAGCTGATCGGTTGAAATTACGTGCCCTGATTGAATTTCATGTTAGCCTAACCCTCTAGGGTGTGGAGCAGCGGATATCCCGTCGGTGCTGCACCCTGTTTTCTGGGAGGGAAGAAAGATGAAATTTACCAAGATTATCGCAACTGCCTTGTCCATCGGTGTCGGGGCATCTGCCGCATGGGCGCAAGACTGTGACCATTCGCATTGGGGCCCTGACGACCAGCTGGGATCGGCGAACCTGATCTCGACCGAGCGCACGTTGCAGGCCGCCAAGCTGATCAAGCAGGGCAAATCGATGCCGCTCGGGATCGTGATCGGGCCGGATACACCTGCCTTCCCGCCCCGTTCGCTGAGCCTTCAGGTGGTTCAGCCGAACCAGCACGGCGGCCAAAAGCTGTCGTCCTTTGGCTACGAGGGCAATTATAACGACGATCTGCTGCAAACCTGGATCGGTATCGGGTCGCAGTTGGACGGGCTTGGGCATCTGGGCGAAGACGGGATGTATTATAACTGCCTAGACGAAAAGGAAATCTCGGCGATCAGCGGCCTGACCAAATTGGGGACGCATGCCGTGCCGCCCTTGGTCGGGCGCGCTGTGATCATCGATATGGCCAAGCACATGGGCAAGGATGTGTTGGCCGCCGGTGAGCATTTTGGCGAGGCAGAGATTACCGCCGCGATGGAGGCGCAGCAGATCACGGTAAACGAGGGTGATATCGTGCTGTTTCACACGGGCTGGACCGACGGCATGATGGAAAGCGACCCGACGGCCTGGGGGTCCACCGAACCGGGGCTGAATAACGAAGGCGCGGTGTTTATGGCGTCGATGAACCCGATGGCCGTGGGTGCAGACACATGGGGCCTAGAAGCGATTCCACCGAAAGAGGGGGACAAGGTGTTCTATGGCCATGTCACGCTGCTCAAGGACAACGGCATCTATATTCTGGAGACGATGAACACAGGCCCGCTGGTCGCGGAAGGCGTGCAAGAGTTCATGTTTGTGCTCGGGCAGCCGCTGATCAAAGGCACGGTACAGGCGATGATCAACCCGGTCGCGCTTTACTAATACGACGTGCTGCACCGCAGGCGCGGACATGAAAACGGCGCGGGGGGAGAACCCCTCGCGCCGTTTGTTTTGATGGGGCAGGTCAGGACCGGACGAGCTTTTCGTAGTCTTCCGAAATCTCGCGGGTGAGCGCGCCGACCTCGAAGGTGTAGTCGCCGATCTGTCCGACGGGTGTGACCTCGGCCGCGGTGCCGGTCAGCCAGCATTGCTCGAAGCCTTCCAGCTCTTCCGGCATGATGTGGCGTTCGTGCACGATCAGGCCCTTTTCCTTGAGCATCCCGATGACGGTCTGACGGGTCAGCCCGTTGAGGAAGCAATCGGCCAGTGGCGTGTGCACTTCGCCGTCCTTGACGAAAAAGATGTTCGCGCCGGTCGCTTCGGCCACATAGCCACGGTAGTCCATGAACAGCGCGTCGGAACAGCCCTTGGCCTCTGCCGCGTGTTTGGAGGTGGTGCAGATCATATACAGGCCCGCTGCTTTGGCGTGCACGGGGATCGTTTCGGGCGACGGGCGCTTCCACTTCGAGATGTCGAGCTTGGCGCCCTTCATCTTGGCGTCCCCGTAATAGTTGCCCCATTCCCAGCCCGCGATGGCCAGACGCACAGGGTTGCGCGCCGCCGAGACGCCCATGTCAGGGCCGGCTCCACGCCACGCGACCGCACGGACATAGGCATCGGTCCAGCCGTTCGCCTTGAGCATTTCGTATTTCGCGGCTTCGATCTCGTCCACGGAATAGGGGATCTCGAAATCGAGGTATTGCGCCGATTTGCGCAGCCGTTCCGAATGCTCGCGGCCTTTGAAAATCTTGCCATTGTAGCAGCGTTCGCCCTCGAACACCGATGACGCATAGTGCATGGCGTGGGTCAGGATGTGGACATTGGCGTCGCGCCAATCGACCATTTTACCGTCCAACCAGATTTTGCCGTCGCGATCGTCGTATGCGCCGTCCATGATGTATCCTTCCTCAAAGCACCTCGGGATTTATGAAAATTGCGTGAAACCCGCTGCGTGCAGACATATAATTACGCAAAACATGGGATTCGATAGCCTTTGACTCTTGGAAAGTCAATAACGCTGACGTAAGCTCTTGGCGCAGCAAGGGGAGAGTATAATGGCAGACGGACGCGGCCCATCATCACACACGGGCGAGAACCTGCTGTTCCTGACGGATGAACAGCTGCGGCAGGGGATCGAGGCGATGTTCTTTGCCTACCGCGGTTTTACAGCCGACCCTGACAAGATCCTGGTGGATATGGCCTATGGCCGTGCGCACCACCGTGCGATCCACTTTATCAACCGGGCACCGGGCACGACGGTAAACAACCTTCTGGGGATTTTGGGTGTTACAAAACAATCCCTTAATCGTGTATTGCGCACGCTGATCGCCGATGGTCTTGTCAAAAGCCAAGTGGGAAAAGCAGACAAGCGGGAGCGGCACTTGTATCTGACTGACGCCGGGCGCGCGCTCGAACAGACATTGTCTGATGCACAACGGATGCGGATGCGCAGTGCGTTCCGCGACGCGGGCCCCGAGGCAGTCGCCGGTTTCCGCACCGTGCTAGAGGCGATGATGGACCCCGAAATGCACCATTGTTACACCCGTCTGAAGGAAAACGGCGCGTGAACGAGGCCGACGCACACCTGCTGATCGTCGATGACGACGAACGTATTCGCACGCTGTTGCAGAAGTTCCTGATGCGACACGGATTCCTTGTGACCTCGGCCCGCGACGCGGCCCATGCGCGGCGTATTCTGGCGGGACTGGATTTCGACCTGATCGTGCTGGATGTGATGATGCCGGGCGAGGATGGTCTAAGCCTGACCCGCAGCCTGCGCGAAGACATGCAAACGCCGATCCTACTGCTGACCGCCAAGGGCGAGACGGGCAACCGGATCGAAGGGCTGGAAGCGGGGGCGGATGATTACCTTGCCAAACCGTTCGAACCCAAAGAGCTGCTGTTGCGGATCAACGCGATCCTGCGGCGTATGCCCGACACTCGCGTGGCTGATACCGCGCCCAAAGTGCTGTCGATGGGGCCGATCCGCTATGACATCGAACGCGGAGAGCTGTGGCAGGGCGACGATCTGGTGCGGCTGACCGCCACCGAAATCCAGCTGATGCGCATTTTTGCGGCCCAACCGGGTGCCGCGCTGAGCCGGTCAAAACTGGTGGAGGAACTGGGCCGTGACCGCGGGCAGGCGCAGGAACGTGCTGTCGATGTGCAGATCACCCGTTTGCGCCGCAAGATCGAAGACAATCCCAAACAGCCCCGCTATCTGCAAACCGTGCGCGGCGCGGGCTATATGCTGGCCCCCGACTGATCACCCGCTGCCTTGGCGGTAAATGTGGTGTCGTGGCGTAAGAGAATTTGCGCCCAAGAAATCGGCACGGTCACTGGAAGCTATGGCGCGGGCGGGCTATGGTCAGGCCAAGTTTGATTGATGGGATTCACGGCAATGACGGATACTCCGGTAGAAGAGATGAGCTTTGAGGCAGCGATGGCCGAACTGGAAAAGGTTCTGGGCCAGCTGGAACGGGGCGATGTGGCGCTGGATGAAAGCATTTCGCTTTATGAACGCGGGGCCAAGCTCAAGAAACGCTGCGAGACCAAGCTGAAGGAAGCCGAAGAGAAAGTCGCGCAGATCACGCTGGATGGCGACGGCAACCCTGTCGGAGTGGCTCCCGTTGGCGGGGTTTGACATCTCGCTTGAGACAGAGCTGACGCGCAAACCGTTTCATGCGGCCATGCCCCATGCTGCGGATCTGGCGATTGGCCAGATCCTGCACGGGCTTGGCGGGTTGGACGGCACCGTGGCCGAGGCGATGCGCTATGCCGTGACAGGCGGCAAGGGCCTGCGGGCCTTTCTAGTGATCGAAAGCGCGCGGCTGCACGGGGTGATGGACGCGCAGGCCGCCCCCGCCGCCGGCGCGATCGAGGCGCTGCACGCCTATTCGCTGGTGCATGATGACATGCCTTGCATGGATGATGACGCCCTAAGACGGGGTCAACCTACGGTACATGTGAAATGGGACGAGGCGACGGCGGTTCTGGCGGGCGATGCGCTGCAGACATTGGCGTTTGAGCTGGTCGCGGCAACGGGCTGCGGCGACGCTGAACGGGTTGCGCTGGTCACGGGGCTGGCGCGGGCTGCTGGTGTGCGCGGCATGGTGGGCGGGCAGGCGATGGACATCGCCGCCGAAACCGCACGCCAGCCGCTGACCCTTGACCAGATCACGACGCTTCAGGCCGGCAAGACCGGTGCGCTGATCGAATGGGCCGCGACGGCAGGGCCGGTGATGGCGGGCGATGATGCCGCCGCGCTGCGCAGCTATGCGCGCAACCTCGGACTGGCGTTCCAGATCGCGGATGACATTCTTGACGTCGAAGGCGATGCCGCCACGGTGGGCAAGGCCGTGGGCAAGGATGCCAATGCGGGCAAGGCGACCTTTGTGTCGCTGCTGGGGCTGGACCCCGCCCGCGCCCGTGCCCGTGATCTTGTCGATGCTGCCTGTGATGCCCTGTCCCCCTACGGCAGTGACGCCGAAACCTTGCGAGACGCGGCCCGCTTCGTTATTGCCCGCAAAAGCTGATCCGGTGGAGAGCCAGATGACCGATAGACCAGATACGCCCCTTTTGGACCGGGTGAACCGCCCTGCCGATCTGAAGAATTTCTCGGATGCAGAGCTGGTGAAACTGTCCCATGAACTGCGGGCAGAGACGATTTCTGCCGTATCAGAGACGGGCGGCCATCTGGGCGCAGGCCTGGGCGTGGTTGAACTGACGGTCGCGATCCATTCGGTGTTTGATACGCCGAAGGACAAACTGATCTGGGACGTCAGCCACCAGTGCTACCCGCATAAAATCCTGACCGAACGCCGCGACCGTATCCGCACCCTGCGGATGAAAGACGGGTTAAGCGGATTTACCAAACGCAGTGAATCCCCCTACGACCCCTTTGGTGCGGCGCATTCATCGACCTCTATCAGCGCGGCTTTGGGCTTTTCGGTCGCACGGGATCTGGGCGGCAATGTCCCCGAAGGTCTGGGCGATGCGATTGCGGTGATCGGCGATGGGTCGATGTCGGCGGGCATGGCCTATGAGGCGATGAACAACGCAGGCCATCTGAAAAAACGGATGTTCGTCATCCTGAACGACAACGAGATGTCGATCGCGCCGCCGGTGGGGGCGATGTCGACCTACCTCAGCCGTCTTTATGCCGAAGAGCCGTTTCAGGATTTTAAAGCCGCGGCCAAGGGCGCTGTCAGCATGTTGCCCGGCCCGTTCCGCGAAGGGGCCAAGCGCGCCAAGGATATGCTCAAGGGCATGGCCGTAGGCGGTACGTTGTTCGAACAGCTTGGGTTTTCCTATCTCGGGCCGATTGACGGGCATGACCTGAACCAGTTGTTGCCGGTGTTGCGCACGGTCAAGGCGCGGGCGACGGGGCCGGTGCTGATCCATGTGATCACCAAAAAGGGCAAGGGCTATGGCCCCGCCGAAGCCGCCCGTGACAAGGGCCACGCGACCGCCAAGTTCAATGTGCTGACGGGCGAGCAGAAGAAAGCGCCGTCAAACGCGCCCAGCTATACCCGCGTCTTTGCGGACAGCCTGATCGCCGAGGCCGCAAAAGACGACAAGATCTGCGCCGTGACGGCCGCGATGCCGGATGGGACAGGGCTGAACCTTTTCGCCGAACGCTACCCCAGCCGGTGCTTTGACGTGGGCATCGCGGAACAGCACGGTGTGACATTCTCTGCCGGATTGGCGGCGGGCGGGATGAAGCCGTTCTGCACGATGTATTCGACCTTCCTGCAGCGCGGTTATGATCAGGTGGTGCATGACGTGGCGATCCAGCGCTTGCCGGTGCGCTTTGCGATTGATCGCGCGGGGCTGGTCGGGGCGGATGGGGCCACTCATGCCGGTGCCTTTGACGTGGCGTTTTTGGCGAACCTGCCCGATTTCGTTGTGATGGCCGCCGCGGATGAGGCAGAGCTGGTGCATATGGTGGCCACCGCCGCGGCCTATGACGACGGGCCGATTGCCTTCCGCTTCCCACGAGGTGAAGGCGCGGGCGTGACCATGCCCGAACGCGGCGAACCGCTGGAGATCGGCAAGGGGCGCATCATCGCCGAGGGCAAGCGCGTGGCGCTGCTGTCCTTTGGTACGCGCCTGTCAGAGGTGGAAAAAGCCGCCGAGGCGCTGCGGGCCAAGGGCATCACGCCAACCATCGCCGACGCCCGCTTTGCCAAGCCGCTGGATCGCGAGATGATCCTGTCGCTGGCCGCCGATCACGAGGCGCTGATCACCATCGAAGAGGGTGCAGTCGGCGGTTTTGGCAGCCATGTGGCACAGCTTCTGGCGGATGAGGGCGTGTTCGACGCGGGGCTGAAATACCGGTCTATGGTGCTGCCCGATATCTTTATCGATCAGGCGAGCCCTGCGGATATGTATGCGGTCGCTGGGATGAACGCCGAACATATCGAGGCAAAAGTGCTGGATGTGCTGGGCATCGCCAGCATCGGGGCGCAGCGGGCCTGACGCACAGGCCCGCGCGGTAAACCCGTCTTAGGCGTCAAGCAGTTGACGCGCCGCGACGATGCCAAGCGCTGCCGAAGCGGCCTCGCGGCCCTTTTCGACGAAATGCGCGCGGTAGATCGCATTGTGGTGGTCGGTTTCCTGATAATGGTGCGGCGTCAGCGATACGGATAGCACGGGCACGCCCGTATCAAGGCCTACGCGCATCAACCCGTCAACCACGGCTGTCGCCACGAAATCATGCCGGTAGATGCCGCCATCGACCACGAAGGCCGCGCAGATCACCGCATCGTATTTGCCGGATTTGGCGAGGGTCTGCGCCATCAGCGGCATTTCGAACGCGCCGGGGACATCGACAACATCGATCTGGCTTGCGGGGATGGTTTCGGAAAACCCGTCATAGGCACGATCTACAATATCGGCGTGCCAGCGTGCTTTTACAAAGGCGTAGCGGGTGTGTGTCATAGTGATCTCCTTTTTTACGTCAGCGACACAAGTCACCCAAGGCGATCACGATTGCGGACGGCCCCAAGGGGCCGCAACAAACGCATTCTCTTTCATCCGGACTATGACCGTCGGCTCTGGCATCTCACCAGATCTGCTGACCCGGCGCATCCCGAAGGGATGTCGCCAGCGCTCGCGGGCTCGTGGCACTGGGGCCACATACCGCCGGTGGGGAATTGCGCCCCGCCCTGAGAATAGGGATACGTTGCCAAGGCAGGGGCGCGTCTGCAATACCAAAAGCGCGTTTGCAGTTTGGACCCTACGTTATGCACCCGAATCCCGTTTACCACGACGCCGACACCGCCAAGAACATCGCCTTTGCCCGCGACCGCAGCTTTGGCGTGCTTGCAGCCAATGGCAGCGACGGCCCGCTGATCAGCCATGTGCCGTTTTTGCTGAACGAAGCAGGGGATCAGGCGGATCTGCATCTGGTCCGGTCAAACCCGATCGCGCGGGCGCTCAAATCCGCGCTGCCGGTCAAGCTCGCCATCAGCGGGGGCGATAGCTATGTCTCGCCCGACTGGTACGACATCGACGATCAGGTGCCGACGTGGAACTATGTGGCGGTGCATCTGACCGGCACGCTAGAGCTGCGCCCGCAAGAAGAGCTGCTGGACCTGCTGGATCGCCAGTCTGCCTGGTTCGAGGATCGTCTGCTGCCCAAGCCGCCGTGGACCACCGCCAAGATGAACCCCGTGACCCTGCAGAAAATGATGCGCATGATCGTGCCCTGCCGGATGCGGATCACCGGCGTCGACGGGACGTGGAAGCTGAGCCAGAATAAACCCGATGCGGTGCGACTGGCCGCAGCCGACGGGGTAGAGGCGCACGGCTTTGGCGCGGGAACAGGCAGTTTGGCCGACCAGATGCGCGCGGCAAAAGGCGCCTGATCAACAAGCGATTGCACCGCGCGCGGATGACGGTGATAGTTCGCCCGAACCCCGAGGAGGAGACATCCGTGAAACTATCCTATTCCCCGACATCGCCCTATGTCCGCAAAGTCATGGTATTGCTGCATGAAACCGGCCAGATCGAAGATGTGACGCTTGAAAATATCTCGACCACGCCGCTGGCGCCTGATGCCGCGCTGCTGCCGAACAACCCGCTGGCCAAAGTACCGGCACTGGTGCGCGACGAGGGACCTGCACTGTATGATAGCCGTGTGATCTGCGCCTATCTGGATGACCGCGCAGGCGGCAAGCTTTATCCCACGGGCAGCCGCCGCTGGGACACGCTGACGCTTGAGGCAACGGCGGATGGTATGCTCGATGCGGCCCTATCGATGGTCTACGAGGGCCGGATGCGCCCCGAAGGCAAGCAGATGCCGGAATGGGTCGAGGGTCAGTGGTCCAAGATCGAACGGGCGTGCGCGGCGCTGAATACACGCTGGATCAGTCAGCTTTCCGGTCCGCTGGATATGGGGCAGATCGCCGTCGGCTGCGCCTTGGGATACCTTGATTTCCGGCATGACGCGCGCAATTGGCGCAAGGGAAACGACGCCTTGGCCGATTGGGCGCGCCGCTTTGATTCGCGTGCATCCATGCAGGCCACTGCCCCTCCCGCAGGATAAAAGCGCAAAAAATCCGGTCTGCACCCTTGAAGGAATGCAACACTGCGACGGTTTGCGCGACAAAGGTATCTGGACGTGCGCGACGCAGCCCGCTAGTAACCAAAAGAATTGTGGGAGGTGCGTCAGCGCCGCCCCTTGATTTAATGGCCGTCAGGCCCTCGATTTGGAGTTAACCCGTGTCCCAAGCAGAAGATCACGCAGGCACCCGGAGGGATTTCCTCTATTACGCCACAGCTGGTACAGGTGCGGTCGCCGTCGGCGCGGCAGTCTGGCCATTGGTCAATCAGTTGAACCCATCCGCAGATGTGAAGGCGCTGTCGTCCATCCGCGTCGATGTGTCCGCTGTTGAGCCAGGTACACAGCTCACGGTCAAATGGTTGGGTAAGCCGGTGTTCATCCGCCGCCGTACCGAAGAAGAAATCGCCAAGGCACGTGACGTTGAAATGTCCGAGCTGCCCGATCCGGGTGCCGAGAACGCCAACATCGCAGCCGGTGCCCCCGCGACGGATGAAAACCGCGCCATGGCCGGTAAAGAAGACTGGCTGGTGATGATGGGCGTCTGTACCCACCTGGGCTGCGTGCCTTTGGGCGACGCAGGTGATTTTGGCGGCTGGTTCTGCCCCTGCCACGGGTCGCACTATGACACTGCGGGCCGTATCCGCAAAGGGCCAGCACCGCGCAACCTGCCGGTGCCAATCGCAGAATTCGTGGATGAAACCACGATCAAACTAGGTTAAGGGAGAACGGGAATGGCTGGAATTCCTCACGACCATTACGAGCCGAAATCTAACGGAGAGAAGTGGCTGCACACCCGTCTTCCCGTTGTTGGGCTGCTGTATGACACATTGATGATCCCGACACCGAAGAACCTGAACTGGATGTGGATCTGGGGCATTGTTCTGACGTTCTGTCTGGCACTGCAAATCGTGACCGGCATCGTGTTGGCGATGCACTACACCCCCCATGTCGATGTCGCCTTCTCGAGCGTTGAACACATCATGCGGAACGTGAACGGCGGCTACATGCTGCGCTATCTGCACATGAATGGCGCGTCCCTGTTCTTTGTTGCGGTCTACGCGCACATCTTCCGCGGCCTGTACTACGGGTCGTATAAAGCGCCACGTGAAATCACGTGGATCGTCGGCATGCTGATCTACCTTCTGATGATGGCAACCGGCTTTATGGGCTATGTTCTGCCTTGGGGTCAGATGTCGTTCTGGGGCGCTACGGTTATCACCGGTCTGTTCGGTGCGATCCCGTTCATCGGGGAAAGCCTGCAAACGCTTCTGCTGGGCGGGCCTGCGGTCGATAACGCCACGCTGAACCGTTTCTTCAGCTTGCACTACCTGCTGCCCTTCGTGATTGCCGGTCTGGTGATCGTGCACATCTGGGCCTTCCACACCACCGGGAACAACAACCCCACAGGGGTCGAGGTCCGTCGCACAAGCAAGGAAGACGCAGAGAAAGACACGCTGCCCTTCTGGCCCTACTTCGTGATGAAAGACCTGTTCGCGCTGGCCGTGATCCTGGTTGTTTTCTTTGCCATCGTGGGGTTCATGCCGAACTATCTGGGCCACCCCGATAACTATATCGAGGCGAACCCGCTTTCGACGCCTGCGCACATTGTGCCTGAATGGTACTTCCTGCCGTTCTACGCGATCCTGCGTGCCTTTACTGCCGAAGTCTGGGTTGTTCAGATTGCGTCCTTCGTGACCGGTGGCATCATCGACGCCAAGTTCTTTGGTGTTCTGGCGATGTTCGGTGCGATCGCGGTGATGGCACTGGTGCCTTGGCTGGACACATCCTCGGTGCGTTCGGGCCGCTATCGTCCCATGTTCAAGTGGTGGTTCGCGCTGCTGGTGATCGACTTCTTCGCGCTGATGTGGCTGGGTGCCATGCCTGCGGAAGAGCCCTATGCCAGCTTCTCGCTGATCGCTTCGGCCTATTGGTTCGCATACTTCCTGGTGATCCTGCCGCTTCTGGGTGTGATCGAGAAACCAGCGCCGCAGCCTGAAACCATCGAAGCCGACTTTGACGCGCATTACGCGCCAAAAACCGGCGGCACCAAGACGCTGGTCAAGCCAGCAGAGTAAGGACCATGACAATGATCAAGAAAACCTTCCTTTCGGCTGTTGTCGCCTTGGGCTTTGCAGGTTCCGCTGCTTTCGCCGCCGGTGGCGAAGCGCATGTCGAAGACTTTGACTTCTCTTTCGAAGGGCCTTTCGGGTCCTTCGATGCCAACCAGCTGCAACGCGGTCTGCAAATCTATACCGAGGTCTGCTCTGCCTGCCACGGGATGAAGTTTGTGCCGATCCGTACACTTGCGGATGAAGGTGGCCCCCACCTTCCAGAAGATCAGGTCCGTGCCTATGCCGCGAACTTTGATATCTTCGACCCCGAGCTGGACGACACACGCCCCGGCACGCCGGTTGACCATTTCCCTGAGTCCGCGTTGGATACCGCGCCCGACCTTAGCTTGATGGCCAAGAAGCGCGCCGGTTTCCACGGGCCTTATGGTCTGGGGATCAACCAGTTCTTCAAGGGCATCGGCGGACCCGAATACATCGCGTCCCTGATGGTCGGCTATGAAGAAGCGCCTGCCTGTGCCCCCGAGGATTTCCCCGGTCACTACAACACGGCGTTCGCAAGCGGCGGTATCCCCGAGTCCTGTAAGGACGAGAATGGCCACGCCACAATCGAAGGCAGCTGGATCGCAATGGCACCCCCGCTGTACGGTGACGACGTGACCTATAACGACGGCCACGATTCTGACCTGCACCACGAAGCTGAAGACGTTGCGGCCTTCCTGATGTGGACAGCCGAGCCCAAGATGATGGCACGCAAGCAAGCCGGTTTTGCTGGCGTTCTGTTCCTGACGCTACTGTCGGTACTCCTGTACCTGACCAACAAACGTCTGTGGGCCCCTGTGAAACACAAGGAAGACTGATCTTCCTTCACACGGCCAATGCCTGAATATAGCCCCCCGATCCATTGTGGTTCGGGGGGCTTTCTTTTTGGGGGTAATCGGCTGGTCGCCAAACGCGCGGGTTAAATACCGCTAGCGACGGTGCCCGTGGCTTAGCGGTGGAAGCCTGCCACGCGGTCCAGCCGCACACCGCCATAGCCCGCAAGCACGGACATCACCGCGGCGGTGGCAGGGCCATAGACGGTTAAACGCACCGGCATAAACAGGTCTGTAAACCGGTCAGCAAAGCGGCCACCGAACTGCGCAAAATGCGCCATCACGGCTGCGTTGTCCGCATAACGTTCCAACACAGTGCAGGTGCGTCGGTCGTCGGACATGTAGAATTCGCAATGCAGCGTGCGCGGTTCGTCTGCCTCTGCAGCCTGTACCATTTCCTCAAGCAACGGTTGGACATTGTCGCCCTGACCATCCCGCACGTCCATCTCGAGGACCCATTCGATAATTTCGCTCATGTTAACCCTTTCTCGCTAGGGAATCACCCTAGAGGAGAAAGGTTTACAATCTGCAACGTCTTACACAGCCAGCAGATGCCCTGCGTTCTGGCCGGTGATCGTGGCCGAAATGATCGCGCCCTCGGTCTGGGGGGTGGTAAAATGGGTTTCGGTGAATTGTTCGGTCCGGCCCATGGTGGGGCTTTCCATCAACACCTGATGGGCGCGCCCTTGTTGGGCGGCCAAATGGCGCGCGACCTGCGCGTCACCCGCAGCACGCAGCTGCGCCGCGCGTTCCTTGATGAGCGTGCCGTTCACTGCAGGCATTCGTGCAGCGGGCGTGCCTTCGCGCGCCGAATAGGGGAAGACATGCAGCCATGTCAGATCGCAGTCCGTCACCAGCTTGAGCGAGTTTTCGAACATCGCGTCGGTTTCGGTCGGGAAACCGGCGATGATATCGGCCCCAAAGGTCATGTCGGGACGCAGTTTGCGGGCCTCTTGGGCAAAACGGATCGCATCGTCGCGCAGGTGGCGGCGCTTCATCCGTTTCAGGATCATATCGTCGCCATGCTGCAGGGACAGATGCAGGTGCGGCATCAAGCGGGGTTCGGTGGCGATGGCCTGCATCAGGTTCTCGTCCACCTCGATCGAATCGATGGAACTGATGCGCAGGCGCGGCAGGTCGGGCACCAGCCGCAGGATGCGCATCACCAGATCCCCCAGCTTGGGCGTCGCGGGAAGGTCCGCACCCCAACTGGTTAAATCGACGCCGGTCAGAACGACTTCGTTAAAGCCCTTGTCGACCAGCCGCTTGATCTGATCCACCACGACCCCCGCGGGGACCGAGCGGGAATTGCCGCGGCCAAAGGGGATAATGCAGAAGGTACAGCGGTGATCGCAGCCGTTCTGGACCTGCACATAGGCCCGGCTGCGCGTGCCGAAACCGTCAATGAGATGCCCCGCCGTTTCGGTCACCGACATGATATCATCGACCTGAAGCGCCTCTGTCTCGCCGATGAAATCAGCCGCCAACCCCTGCCACGTCGCGCCCACCATCTTTTCGGTGTTGCCGATGACCGCGTCGACCTCTGCCATCTTGGTGAAGGTCTCAGGTTCGGTCTGGGCGGCGCAGCCGGTGACGATCAAACGCGCGTCGGGGTTGGCCTTGCGCAGTTTGCGGATGTCCTGGCGGGCCTTGCGCACGGCCTCTGCAGTGACGGCGCAGGTGTTGACGATCACCGCGTCTTTCAGGCCCGCCTGTTCGGCCAGTTCCTTCATCGCCTCTGTCTCATAGGCGTTCAGGCGGCAGCCGTGATTCGAGAAGATCGGGGCGCTCATGTCAGGCTTTCCAGAAACGAAGGGGTCAGCACGCCGCTGAAGACATGGGCCGAGGGGCCGGTCATCCAGACGCCATCCTCGCGCCAGTCGATGTGCAGCGTGCCACCGTCCAGATCAATGCGCACGGCGCGGCCTGTCAGCCCTCTGCGTGCCGCTGCCACGGCCGTCGCACAGCTAGAGGAGCCGGAGGCCAGCGTAATGCCCACACCCCGTTCCCACACGCGCATACGGATGTGATCGGGGCCGATGATCTGGGCGATCTGCACATTGGTGCGTTCGGGGTAAAGCGCGTGATGCTCGATACCGGGGCCAAAACCGGCCAGATCAATCGCGTCGACATCATCGACAAAGAAGGTGCAATGTGGGTTGCCCATGCCGGTGGCTGTCGGCGCACCGTCGATTGGCAGCTCAAGCGTATCCATCTGGCGAGCAAGCGGAATTTCGTCCCAGTCAAGCTGCGGGTGACCCATGTTGACCGATGTCAGGCCATTGCCTGCATCCCGCGCCGCGAGATCGCCGCGGTCGGTGGTCAGGTGCAGTTGGGTTTTACCGGTTTCCTCCATCAGGAACCGCGCGATGCAGCGCGTGGCATTGCCGCAAGCGGCAGAGGTAGAGCCGTCGGCGTTGAAGAACGTCAGATGCGCATCAGCCGCGCCATTGGTGATCACGGCCAGCTGGTCAAAGCCCACGCCGAACTGGCGATGTCCGATGGCCTGCGCAAGGGCAGGGGTCACCTTCGGGAGCGCCGGGGGCGCGTCGGCACGCACAGCACCGTCGCGCGCATCCAGCACGACTTTTTGGCGCGCATCCAGCACGACAAAATCATTGCCCAGCCCATGCATCTTCATGAAGGGCAAACCGTTGGTCAGATCACTATACATTCGGCGCATATAACGCGGCATTTGAAACTAATCCAGCGAGAGTGAAATTTTTCGTAAGTTTCCGCTTGACCCCAAGGCCGCACCTTTCTAGATACCCGCCTAGTGGGCCGTTAGCTCAGTTGGTAGAGCAACTGACTTTTAATCAGTAGGTCGATGGTTCGAACCCATCACGGCTCACCACTACTTTCCAGTCTGACTGGAACGGATAAAAACAGCGCCCCTCGGGGCGCTGTTTTTCGTTTCAGGCGTTGGGTTTAGGGCTTAGCCCGTATGGCCATCAAAACATTTCAGCGCGATCCCTGCGTCTTGCAGGGATGATTTGACAGCGCGGGCAATATCGACGGCTTCGGGGGTGTCGCCGTGCAGGCAGATCGTATCGATCGCGGCAGGAATTGTTTGGCCGCCCTCGGTCAGAATCGCACCGGCTTTGACCATTTTGACCATCCGTTCGCCCGCCAGTGCCGCATCGTGAATCACCGCACCGGGTTTAGAGCGGTCGACCAGCGTCGCGTCGTCGTTATAAGCGCGGTCGGCAAAGATCTCTCCGGCCCACTTACAGCCAAGCGATTGCACCGCGTCCTGTTGCGCCGTGGCGGCCAGCACCATGACGATCAGATCAGGCGCGACGCTGAGCGCGGCCTCATAAAGGTCACGGGCCAGTATCTCGTCCTCTGACGCCATATTGGCGAGCGCGCCGTGCAGTTTCAGGTGCCGCACCGATGTGCCAAGGCTACGGGCCATGCCGACGCTGGCGGCGACCTGATAGCGGACCTGATTTTGCAGCGTGCCCCGTGGCACCGACATGCGGTTGCGGCCAAAACCGGCCAGATCCATGAAACCGGGGTGCGCACCGATACCGACGCCATTGTCACGCGCCAGCGTCATTGTGGCAGACATCACATCAGCGTCACCCGCATGGCCACCACAGGCGATGTTGGCAGAGCTGATGATTTGCAGCAAAGCGGCATCATCGCCCATTTTCCACGGGCCAAAGCTTTCGCCCATATCGGCATTCAGATCGACGGTCGGCATTTAATGCTCCTCTTCAAAGGGGTTGTCGGTGGCAGAGATCGCGCCCCCCACCAGTTGATAGGCCAGCAGGTTGCGGATTTTGGCAGGGTCGCGGACCAGCGGCGTGACCTGCCCGCCAAGCGCCTTGATGTCTTGGCGGTGCTGCGTCTCGAGCGTGATGGCCTGTTCCAGCGTGATGAATTCGAACCGGATCGCGGTGCCCGATGCGGCTTGCGCCACGCGGGGCAGGTCGCGGGGAATCACGGTCCCGATGCGAGGATAGCCGCCGGTGGTCTGACATTCGCCCATCAGCACGAAAGGTGCGCCGTCGCCGGTGATCTGGATGTCGCCGGGCACGATAACTTCGGACAGGATGGACAGACCGCCCTCGGCGCTGAAGCCGTCGCCGTCGTGGTCCATGCGGACGCCCATGCGGTTGGCACGCGGGTCGCGGGTAAAGGCGGTGGTCTCGAAGCGTTTGCGTTCATCAGCGGTAAAGTGGTCGGTCTGCATGCTGGCCACGACGCGCACGGTGCCGCCGTCAAAACGACTGTCGCGGGGCAGTTGCAGCCCCGTTTCGCGCGACTTGTCCGCCCCAAGGGGCAGCGCGTCGCCCGCAGCAAGCGGCTGGCCCAGTCCGGCGCTCAGGTGGCTGGCCCGTGCCCCCAACAGTCTGTCAGAGGCGATGCCCCCGCCCACATGCAGATAGCCATAGGTGCCGCCCGTGGTGCCGCCAATGGTCAGCTTTGCCCCAGCGGGCAGCATGTGGCTGGCATTCCAGACGATGGCATCCCCGTCAATGTTGGCGGCCATGGTGGCCCCTGTCAGGGCGATACGGATGTCGGCGTCGGCCGTGAAGGTCCCGCCGGTGCCTGTCATCTCTATCACCGCAAGCTCGGGCGATTGGCCAAGCAGGGCGGCCCCTTCGTAAAGCGCCACGGGATCGGCGGCACCGCCCTTTGTAAGCCCTTGGGCACGCCAACCGGGACGGCCCATATCCTGTATCGTCAGGGCGGGACCGGCTTGGGAAATGGTGAGGGTCGCGCTCATGCCAGCACCTCTGTCTCTGCGCCGCCCTGGCCGGTTTCATCTGTCGCGGTGATCTTGTCATATTCGGCGCGCGATATGGAGGGAAAGCACAGCTCGTCCCCCGGTGACAGGGCAAAGGGCGTGTCGCTGCGCGGGCGGAAGGTCTTGAATGCGGTCTGCCCGATATGGCGCCAGCCGGTGGGGGAGGCATTGGTGAAGATAATCAGCTGTCGGATCGCCACGATCAACGCGCCGGCGGGGACGGATTTTGTCAGCCCTTGCTGGCGCGGAATATCCCAGTTCTGCGGCAGTTCGCCCATATAGGGCTGGCCGGGGGCAAAGCCGATGGTCAGCACCCGTACGCGCGCCTGCGACAGCTGTGCAATCGCCGCATCGGGGTCCAGCCCCGCAAGCTCTGCCGCTTCTTCAAGCTGTGGCGCAAGGTCGGTGCCATAGACCGTTGGCACATGCCACAGCGTCCGCCCCGTCGGCAGGTCAGAGGTGTACCAGTCGCGCGTTGCCAGCAGATCGTGCAGCCGGTCCAGCAGGGTGTCCACCGAAGCCGCCACCAGATCGATCTGCAGGAAGGTGGACACCAGCGAGGTGCTCGTCTCTGTCACCTCTGGCCAGTCGGCGGCATCCACGGCGGCGCGAAATGACAGGGCGGCGCGGTTCGCGGGCTCTGACATCGTGTCGGCAAAACGCACCAGCACGCCGGACAGGCCAACGGTCTGGATCAGGGGGAAGTCGGTCATTGGGGCACCTGCCTTAGATTTTCGGGCAGCCAGGTCGCGATGTCGGGGAAAAAGATCAGGACAAAGACCATCACCACCATGATCAGGAACATCGGCAAGGCGGCTTTGGTGATATATCCCATCTCGTGATCCGTCATGCCTTGCAGCACGAACAGATTGAACCCGATCGGCGGCGTGATCTGCGCCATCTCGACCACGACCACAACAAAGATTCCGAACCAGATCAAGTCGATCCCTGCACCGCGCACCATCGGCTCAACCACAGCCATGGTCAGCACGACCGACGAAATTCCATCAAGGAACATGCCCAGTACGATATAGAACACCAGCAGCGCCATCAGCAGTTGAAAGCGCGTCAGTTCAAGCGCTGCGATCCCGTCCGCCAGCGCGCGCGGTAGGCCGGTAAAGCCCATCGACAGTTTAAGAAAGGCAGCACCCGCAAGGATCAATGCGATCATGGCAGAGGTGCGCATTGCCCCCATCAGGCTTTCCTGAAAGCTGGTCCAGTTCAGCGACCCCTGCATCAACGCCAGTGCCAGCGACCCCAGCACACCGATGGCAGCCGCCTCTGTCGCGGTGGCGTAGCCCAGATACATCGACCCGATCACCACCGTGATCAGCCCGAAGACCGGCAGCAGAAAGCGCGAGTTGCGCAGCTTGGCGGCAAAGCTCATCCCTGTCTCGACGCTGGGGTTCCAGTCCTTCGAGGTCAGCGCGATAAAGGCGACATAGGCCATGAACATCAGCGCCAGAATAAGCCCCGGCAGGACGCCGGCAAAGAACAGTTCGGTGATGCTTTCGTTCACGGTGACGCCGTAAACGATCAGCGCGAGCGAGGGCGGGATCATCAGACCCAGCGTGGCGGCACCGGCCAGCGTGCCGATGATCATCTTTTCGGGATAGTTGCGCGCCCGCAGTTCGGGGATCGACATTTTGCCCACGGTTGACAGCGTCGCGGCAGATGACCCTGAAACGGCGGCAAAGACGGTGCAGCCGACGATATTGGTATGCACCAGCCCGCCGGGCAATTTCGCCAGCCACGGCGACAGCCCTTTGAACATATCCTCGGATAGCCGCGTCCTGAACAGGATCTCCCCCATCCAGATGAACAGCGGCAGCGCGGTCAGCGTCCACGAGCTGGACGAGGCCCAGATCGTCGTGACCATAGCATCGCCAACGGGGCGGGTGGTAAACAGCTCCATCCCGAACCAGGCGACGCCCATCAGCGCCAGGCCAACCCAGACGCCGGTGCCCAGCAGGAACAGCAGCACAGTGATAAACAGAATGATCGCGTAAAGTTCCGTCACAGCGTCACTCCCCAAAACTTTGATCGACAAGATCGCGGGTGAGACGGTGTTCGCCTTTTACGATCAGATAGAGCAGGTTATCGGTCAGCGCGATGGCAAGGATGCCACCGCCCACAACCATCACCGACTGCGGAATCCACAAGGATGTGGCGTCTTGCGACTGGCTGACTTCGTTGAATTTCCACGACCAGTAGACGAACCAATAGGCGTAGTAGGTGAAATACCACGCAATCGCCGCGGCAAGGCCGAAGCACCAGATTTCAAGCAGCCGTTTCGGGCCTGCGGGCAGGGCGTTCAGCAGCACAGATACGCGGATATGCGCGCCACGGTTCAGCGCGTTGGCGAAAGCGAGGAAGCTGGCGGCGGCCATCGCATAGCCGGCATAGCTTGCCGCACCGGGGAAAACCTCGCCGGTCCAGCGGGCAACCATCTGCACCACGATCAGCAGCAGGATCGCGACAAGACTGACGGCAGCCAAGGCGCCAGATGCGAAATAGATGAAATCAAGCAGGCGTCGCAGGATGTTCATGGGAAAGGTCTCCGGATTGGCGGATCGAACGTCAAACGGCGGCACCTGTGTGGGGTGCCGCCGTTCGTTGATTTACTGCATGGATTTGTAGCTATCGACGATCGCCTGACCGTCCTCGCCCGCATTCTCCAGCCATTCGGAGGTCATGGTGCCGCCAATGTCGCGCAGGCCGGACATCAGCTCTTCGCTCGCGGGTTCCACGGTCATGCCGCCTTCGCGCAGCCCGTCATAGGTGAACTGTGTATAGTCCTTGGAGGCTTGCAGCCCGCGCGTTTCCGCATCGCTGGCACAGGTGGTGATGATCGCCTTGTTCTCCTCCGAGACATCGTTCCACACGTCATTGTTGATCATGATGTAGTTGCGCGGCAGCCAAGCGTCGACCTCGTAGAAATGGGTCAGGCTTTCCCAGACTTTCTGGTCATAGCCGGTCGCACCGGACGAGATCATCGATTCCGCAACGCCGGTGGCAAAAGCCTGGCTCAGCTCGGCGGCTTCGATGGTGACGGGCAGCATGCCTGTCAGCTCTGCCAGACGGCTGGTGGCGTTGTTGTAGGACCGGAACTTGACGCCCTTCATGTCCTCGATCGTGTTGACCTCTTTCTTGAAGTACAGACCCTGTGGCGGCCATGGCACGTTATAAAGCAGCGTCAGGTTCTGCTCTGCCAACAGCTCTTCGATCTTGGGTTTCGCGGCTTTCCACAGCTTGTCGGACGCCTCGAAGGACGGCGCGAGGAAGGGGATGGAATCAAAGCCGAAGATCGCGTTTTCATTCTGGTGCCCCGACAGGATGCGTTCGCCCAGCTGGACCTGACCGGTCTGGATCGCGCGTTTGATGTCGGCACCCGCGATCAGCGACCCGCCGGGGTGCACGGTGATCTCGATCTCGCCCGCGGTGCCTTCGGTCACGCAGTTGGCAAATTCAACGCCGTTCTCGGAATGGAAGTTCGACGCCGAATAGGCCATCGGCATGTCCCATTTCTCTGCCGCGAAAGCGGGTAGGGCGGTGGTGACCGTCAGGGCGGCGGTCGCGACGCCTGTCATCAATGTGGTTGTCCGTTTCATGTGGTTCTCTCCTTGTTGGTATGTCTTTGGCTTGCGGGGTTAGCCCCTGCTAAACCGTTGTGGTGCATAGGGCTGCAGGTCGGTGTTGACGGGTTGCCCCATAACCAATCCTGCGACGAGGCGGCCTGTTTTGGGCCCGCCTGTCAACCCGATGTGGTGATGCCCGAAGGCGGTAAAGACCCGGCTTGTGCCAACCTGTCCGATCAGGGGCAGGCTGTCGCTGGGGGCAGGTCGGTGCCCCAGCCATTCGATTTCGCGCGTGGCGCTAAGCTGTGGAAAGGCCGCCTTGGCCTGTCGCCGCAGCAGCGCCAGCGGTGCCTTGGACGGGGCTGCGTCAAGTCCGCCGAATTCCAGAATACCCGCGCAGCGTAGGCCTTGCGCCATGGGGGTGGCAACGAATTTCCCGCTGGCGATCATCACGGGGCGCGCGGGCCCGCCCGTCGCGCCCTCGAATATCACATGATAGCCGCGTTCGCTTTCCAGCGGGACGTTCAGTCCCAGCTTGGCCATCAGCGGTTTCGACCAGACGCCGGTGGCCAGCACGATATCGTCACAGGCCACGCGGCCTTGGGTCGTCTCGACCCCGGAAATCGCGCCGCCGGACAGGTCGAAATCCTTGACCTCGGCCTGCAGGATCGTGCCGCCGCCCTGCTCGAACGCCCGCGCCAGCGCGCCGACATAGCCGCCGGGGTCGCGGATAAAGCCGTGGTTCTTCATGGTGGCAAGCAGGTGGATGTCCGGCCCAAGCGTCGGTTCATACTCGTGTATCTGCGGCCCCTCGATCAGCTCCGGCGCGAACCCCGCCTCCGCCCGCAGCGCCCAGGTGTAGGCTTCGGCGTCAAACGCGGCGCGGTTTCGATAAGCGAAAACATAATCGCTGTCCCTCACCCAGTCGGACAGGCCCAGATCAGCGGTCAGGCTTTTGTGTTGGTCCACACTGTCGCTGACAATAGGCGCGAGCCCCTGCGCAATCCGGCGGGTGTCGCGGTCGTTCGCGACCCGCAGATACTTTGCCAGCCAGGGCAGCAGACGCGGCAGATAGGGCAGGCGCAGGTAAAGCGGCACATCCGGGTTCAGCAGCATCGCGGGGGCTTTGGCGATCAGGCCGGGGGCGATGACGGGTGCCACGGCGCAGGCCGCCAGCACGCCCGCGTTCCCATGCGACGTGCCTGTCCCCGGTGCCGCGCGGTCAATGATCGTGACCTGCGCGCCTGCGCGTTGCAGCCAGATCGCCGAAGACACACCGACAATACCCGCCCCCACAACGACCACATGGCGTGTCATGGGCGACCCTTGGGATGAAAACAGAGACGGTTCGACATGGTTCTTGATTCCTTTCCGCTCACTTTGGCAGGGAAAAGCAATACGTCAACAAAATGTTTACAAATTGTCATCGTTGTTGCCTGCGCAGACATGTACCGCCAATTCGTTCATCGAAACGGGGTGGGTTAGCGAAGCCAGCCGTCTTCGAAGGCGATCTGACTGACGCCTGCCAGACGGATGATGCGGGCCAGCTCTGCCTCGAAGGCGGCTTGTTTGCCTTTGCCCCAACGGCTGCCCGGCTCAGGCCAGAGGGCGCGTACTACCAGCGTATCGCGGTCACGGTGTGCTTTCATATCCACCCGCGCGATGATGCTGTCGCCCTGCAGGATCGGAAAAACATAATAGCCATAGACCCGTTTGGGCGCGGGCACGAACATCTCTATCCGGTAGCGGAAGCCGAACAGACGTTCGGCGCGTTTGCGATCGCGCAAGGCCGGGTCAAAGGGGCTGAGCACGCGCAGCCGTGCGGTCGGAGCCATGTCTCTCGCAGGGTCGCTTGCCAGACCGGGACGGGCAAAGCTGCGATGGACTGTGCCGTCGGCGCCCGCGATCTGCACCTGCTCGACACGTCCGGCGGCCTGTTCACGCTGAACCCATGCCTTCGCCTCTGCCGGAGAGATATGCGCCCAGAATGCCGCCAGCTCCCCCGGTGTGGCAAAGCCCAGACGATCCAGCGCGCCGTTGCAGCACCAATCAATGGTCTGCGCCTCATCCGGTGCCTGCGACGGGTCGCATAGCGCCGCGTCAATCACCCGCTCTGTCAGGTCATAGCGTTTCTGGAAACCGTCCCGCCCCACGACGCAAAGCGCACCGGCGCGCCACAGATATTCCAGCGCGGTTTTGGAGGGATGCCAATCCCACCACCCGCCGTTCGAGCGCGGTTCATCCTGCCCGACATCAGACGACGACACCGGCCCCTGTGCGCGGATCTGGTCCAGCACGGTCTGGAACCGCCCCTCGAAATCATGTTGGTGCCAGTTCTTGTACCGCTGGCGCAGCATCTGCGCGTCCCGCTGGCGGCGCAATTCCCAATGGGGGTAGTATCCCATCGGGATCACCGCGGCGTCATGGGTCCAGTGCTCAAACAGCGCCCCATCGCGTTCATACAGCGTCTTCAACGCTTGCGGGCGATAGCGTTGGCGGCGCGAGAACAGGATCAGGTCATGCGCCCGCGCCACGGTATTGATGCTGTCCAACTGCACAAAGCCCAGGCCCTGGATCAGCTGCAACAAGTCGTTCCCGCTGGCGGGCCCCTGAGGTGCATCGCTTAGCAGATGGCGATGCAGAAAGATGCGACGGGCGTCGCGGTTGCCGATCAGCGGCAGGGTCATACCTTGCGGTTGCGGCGCAGCGTGTCCCCCAGCGACAGGGTCGGTGTCAGGGTAATCTGCGTTTGCAGGTCGGGGTCCGGTTCATCCAATGTGTCGTTCAGAATGATACGCGCCGCCGCCTGTCCGATCTCGAGCCGACAGGCGTCCATCGTGGCAAGCTGACGGGGCAAACCCTGTAGCAGTTCGACGTTGTTGAAACCGGCAAGGCCGATCTGGCCCGGAATATCGATGCCCTGATCGATCAGATACAGCAATCCGCCCGCGCCGATCATGTCGTTTGAATAATACAGGAAATCCAGCTCGGGCGACCGCTCAAGCATGTCTTGCGTCATCTCGCGCCCCTTGGCCAGCGCAGAGCCGCCAGAGTAGAACGCGCGGTCCTCGATCTCTATCCCCGCTTTGGCGAGCCCTTCGGTAAACCCTTCGAACCGTTTGCGGGCGCGGTGGTCAAGCGGCATCTTGGTGCCCATGAAACCGATGTGCTCATAGCCTTCCTTTAGGATCGCCTTGGCCATCTCCTGCCCCGCACGGCGGTGCGAGATGCCGACCATCGCATCGATCGGGCGTCCGTCAACATCCATGATCTCGACCACGGGGATGCCCGCGTTCTTGAGCATGGCACGTGTCGCATCGCTATGTTCCAGCCCCGCGATGATCACGCCCGAGGGCCGCCACGACAGCATTTCATAGAGAACTCGTTCTTCTTTTTCGGGCATATAGTCCGTGACGCCCACGACCGGCTGCAGCGGCGTGTCTTCAAGCACCTGATTGACGCCGTTCAGCACCTCGGGAAAGACCATGTTCGACAGCGACGGGATAATCACCGCGACAAGGTTCACCCGTTGGGACGCCAGCGATCCGGCAATCTGGTTGGGCACATACCCCAGCTCTTTCGCCGCAGCCAGCACCCGCCGCCGCGTCGCTTCGGACACGTCACCGCGTTTTCGCAGAACCCGGCTGACCGTCATTTCCGACACCCCGCAGGCATCGGATACATCACGAAGGGTCAACGGGCGTTTCGGAGGCTGTGTCAAAGGCGCTTGTCCTGCTTGAAAGTGGTATTCTATCAACAGCGTAGTGTGTCGGTTGGGCGCAGGCAATCACCATATCAAGCCCCCCACCACAGCGCTGCCATACCACCGTGCAGTGTGGCTGGATCACCACCCCGTTTTGCGCTAAGCCAATCCCGTGGCCCCGTGGCTCAACTGGATAGAGCAGCCCCCTCCTAAGGGGCAGGTTGCAGGTTCGAATCCTGCCGGGGTCACCATATATTTCAGATACTTACGGATAGACGTCGAATTGGTGTTGAGGTGGGCGGAACGAAATGCGGAACGACACCAGACGAGGGTGAGTAGTGTCTGGTGGTGGGATAGGCGCCGCCCTGCTTTCACCTGGTGCCGTGTTGACTAGGTCGCGCCACTCGTCCCAAAGTTCATTTGGAACTGGGTGAACTGAGACCGTGCTGTCTCTCCCGTCGGATTTAACCGCCGTTAAACCGAGCTGACGTATCTTGTCTCTACTGGCAAGCCGCCAGCGTATGAAAAGGAAAAAGTCCGAGGGGCAACGATCTATCGCTGCGCACCCGGGCCATATAGTTCATTCTCGAGAATGTCTTCGGGAGCTTGTTCATTTGACCAAAGCAGAACTTGGTAAGCGGTGCGCCGCCCCCACACTTACAGCATAGCGCCTGATCTGCGATTCAGAGGCTTCTTTGAGTTGTGGGGAGTTTCTCGATGGGAGCTACAAGCGAGTTTCTGGCAAGGGTGCCGCGACGGACTGATGGCAAGCGAGATTGGCCGCCGGAGCTGAAGGCGCGGATCGTGGCTGAGACGCTGATTGAGGGCGAGACGGTCAAGGCGGTGGCGAAGCGGTATGAGTTGATCCCCAGCACGGTATCTGACTGGCGGCGGATGGCGCGACAAGGCAAACTGGTGCTGCCCAATTTGGACGGCATTGATTTTGTGCCTGTTGAGATTGAGGCGTCTGTGCCGGTTGCCCAGCCTTCGCCGGTCATATCTTCCGGTAAGATTGATTTGATCAAAGGGGATGTCACGGTTCGTCTTGATGCAGCAACGCCCGCGGCACGGGTTGCTGAGATCGCACGGGCTTTGGCACCGTGATCACGCCATCCCATAAGGTCTGGATCTTTGTGGCCAGTGATCCGGTGGACTTTCGCAAGGGCCATGACGGGCTGGCGGCCTTGGTGCAGAGCCATCTGCGTCAAAAGCCGTTTGATGGGTCGGTCTATGTGTTCCGGGCCAAGCGGGCAGATCGGCTGAAGCTGATCTATTGGGACGGCAGCGGGCTCGTGATGGCCTACAAGCGGCTTGAAGATAACAGCTTCAAATGGCCCGCGATCAAGAACGGAGTGATGCGTCTGGAACCGGCCCAGTTTGAGGCTCTGTTTGCGGGTCTGGATTGGCGGCGCGTGCGCCCTTTGGAAGTGGCAGCCCCAGCTGCGGCGGAGTGACTCACGGGGTCGTTTGCGCGGGTCATTCTGCCCTTGTTTTGTTATGAGATGGGGCATGACTGTGCCTGACAAATTGCCCGATGACATTGCCGAACTAAAGGCGATCATCCGTGCGCAGCAGGATCAGAATGCGCGGCTTGAGGCCTTGCTTGCCTCGTTCAAGAAGGCGCTCTTCGGGGCCAAATCCGAGAAGATTGACCCGGCCCAGTATAAACTGGAACTCGAGGATATCGAGACCGCCATCGCACAGGTGGAAGCCGAGATCGACGCGGACGAGCGGACCGCGCCCGTGCGGCCCCCAAAGCCGCGCCAGACCAATCGCGGATCACTACCCAAACATCTGGAACGGGTTGAGGTGGTCATTGAACCCTACCGATCCTGCGCCTGCGGAACTGAGCGTCACGTCATTGGCGAGGATGTCAGCGAGCGACTGGACATCATCCCGGCCCAGTTCCGGGTGATTGTTACCCGCCGCCCAAAGTACGCCTGTAGGTCCTGCGAAGGCAGGATCGCCCAAGCTCCGGCACCAGCCCATATCATCGCAGGCGGCATGCCGACCGAGGCCACTTTGGCACATGTCTTGGTCTCCAAATATGCCGATCACTTGCCGCTCTATCGACAGGCCCAGATTTACAGCCGCCAGGGGATTGATCTGGATCGCTCAACCCTGGCCGCCTGGGTTGGCAAGTCGGCGTTCGAATTGACCCCGGTCTATGATGCGCTCATGGCCGATCTGAAGCGCGCCACCAAGCTCTTCATGCCCTCTCGGCAGCATGCTTTGCATGCGCCTGCCGGGTAATAGACGAAACACCCGCACCCGTTCTGTCACCCGGGCGCAAACGCACCAAAACCGGATACTTCTGGGCGCTGGCCCGTGATGACAGGCCTTGGGGCGGTGATGATCCTCCCGGAGTAGCCTTCACCTATGCGCCCGGACGATCCGGCCAGCATGCAGACAATATTTTGAAAGGCTTCAGCGGTGTCCTGCAGGTCCCCTCTCGGCAGATTGCTTCGCAATCGCCTGCCGGGCAATGGATGGATATGCTGGTTACAACCGCTTGCTCAAACGCCCTGCGCAGGATGTGACGCTGGCCTATTGCTGGACCCATGCCCGCCGCAAACTGCATGATGTGACCCAATCTGGCGCAGCTCCAATCGCGCAGGAGGGCCTGACTCAAATCCAGGCACTCTACCGTATCGAAAAGGACCTGCACGGTCTGCCTGCCGATCAACGGCACGCTGCACGACAGGACCGCTCAAAACCCATCACCGACGCCTTCGAGCTCTGGCTCGCCCAGAACCGCGCCCGCGTCTCGGCAAAATCGCCGACCGGAGAGGCCCTAAAATACATCGCTAAATACTGGGAAGGGTTATGCCGGTTCCTCGACGACGGTCGCATCGAACTGGTTTCCAACGCCGTCGAGCGCACCATCCGTCCCATCGCCCTCAACCGCAAAAACGCGCTCTTCGCAGGCCATGATGCCGGAGCGCAAAACTGGGCCGTCATCGCATCCCTGATCGAGACCTGCAAACTCAACGGGATCGAGCCCCACGGCTATCTGTCCGGTGTCCTGAAAGCCATAGCAGGCGGGCACAAACAAACCGATATCAACCAGCTGTTGCCCTGGAACTACGTCAATCCGGTGTGAACGGCGCACCGCTTACGGTATTCTCGATGCCACCCTTTCAGGGCGTTCTTCGTTGGATACCCCAACTCACGGATGGTGGCCTGCACGCGCTTGCCGAGCTTGATATAAAGCTTAACCGCGCGCAGTCGTTCTTCGTAGCTGTACATGGACTATCTCCAAGATAGTCCAACTTTTCGTCCGCACCCCCTATCCGTCTTTGGGCGCGTACTAAGACAGCGGAGGGAAAACCGTGTCGAACTGCGCTTTCAGGGCGATATCAACGTCTTCCATCGTAACTGGCAGGCCAAGGTCTACTAGAGACGTAACGCCATGTTCTTGGATCCCACAGGGGACGATCCCGGAAAAATGCTCAAGATTTGGATCAACATTTATGCTGATTCCGTGAAAGCTGACCCATTTTCTAAGCCGGATACCGATCGCCGCGATTTTATCTTCACGAATGCCGCCTTGCGCCGTGAGCGGTTTCTCGGGGCGTTCCACCCAGACGCCGACGCGCCCCTCCTTGATCTCGCCTTTGATGGTAAAGCTTGCAAGTGTCGCGATCACCCAATGTTCAAGGTCTTGAACAAAACGTCTGACATCCCGGCCGCGTTTACCGACGTCCAGCATCACATAAACAACCCGCTGCCCCGGCCCATGGTATGTGTACTGTCCGCCGCGGCGCGTTTCATATACCGGAAACCGCGTAGGGTCGGTCAAATCTTCCGATTTTGCTGAGGTGCCCGCAGAATATAGCGGAGCGTGCTCTACAAGCCAGACGCATTCATCGGCATTCCCCGCGGCGATAAGGGACGCGCGTTCCTCCATCCATGCTTCGGCTTCCCGGTAATCGACAAGGCCCTTGGAGGTGATCCATTCAACCATTCTGTGCGCACCATTGAGCCGAGGTAAACGAAACAGTCATTCCGCGGCGCTTACCTCTTGAATTACTTTCTGGATAATTTGCACATAATTATCGACACCCTGCGCACCAGTCACAAGGTATTTGCCCGCGAAGATCATTGAAGGCACGCCAGAAATTCCCTGCGATGTCCAAACCGACTGGCGTTCGCGAACACGTTCTACATGGCTGCCGCTGTCGAGAACGTCCTGCGCAGAACTACGATCCAATCCGACATCTGCAGCGACATCAACAAGAACACTTTGGTCTGAAACATCCAATCCCTTCGTAAAATGTGCTTCAAACAAAGCAAGCTTAAGAGGGTGCTGCAGGTTCTGATCTTGAGCCCAATCCAGCAGCTGGTGCGCGGCAAAGCTGTTGACGATGCGGCTATCGGCGTTGAAATTGAAGTCGATTCCAAGTTCGGTGCCAAGCTGCACAAGATGCGCACGGTTTTGCGCCGATTGCTCAGGTGATGCACCATATTTTTCGGTAATATGTTCGGTCAGGTTCTGTCCTTCGGGGCCCATTTGGGGGTTAAGCTCGAAAGGGTGCCATCGGATGAACGCGCCGATGTTCAAGGCGGCTAACGCCTGCTCTAGCTGGCGGTACCCGACAATACACCAAGGGCACATCACGTCAGAAACGATGTCGATCTGCAGGGCAGGGGGATCTATGGGCGCTTGGGTCATATTGTTCCTCGATTCATATCCTCCTTTAAGTTTACGTCTTCGCACTGTTTTTCAAGCCACCCCGCCCGATTGAATGATAAATCACACGAATCTGAACAAGGACTTAATCTGCGCAATTTTGCTCTTCACTTTGTGAAAGAGTTTGTCTAAACGACCCTCACCAACCATGGCGTGCGGTCGTGGCGGAATGGTAGACGCGCAGCGTTGAGGTCGCTGTGGGGTAACACCCGTGAGAGTTCGAGTCTCTCCGACCGCACCACTGGTTGTGTCCTTCAAATCATCTTCGAAAGACATGGGCCCCCGGGGCGCAAGCGCCCCGAAGTATCTTTATGCATCAAGCGCTTGGCTTAAGTCGCGTTTTAGATCTTCGATATCTTCAATCCCCACCGATAAACGCAGCAACCCTTCGGGAATTCCGGTGTGGGGTTCGATCGTGTGGCGGTGTTCGACAAGGCTTTCGACCCCGCCCAAAGACGTTGCGCGATGGAAAACTTCCAGCTTACCGACAGCCTCCAGCGCCGCTGCGCCGCCACCCTTTACAATGCACGACAAAAGCGACCCAAATCCTACTGACATTTGCCGCGTCGCCAATTCGTGGCCCGTATGTGACGCAAGACCCGGATAGAGAACCTCTTCGATTTTCGGGTGATTTTGCAAAAACTCTGCTAATTCCATGGCGTTGCAC
>Ga0208815_1000019_pt1 | contig 60392 bp, 75 predicted proteins | sample Virmet3438_5245_FD_185733 | JGI IMG/M metagenome (GOLD analysis project Ga0208815, IMG submission 185733) | Marine viral communities from the Southern Atlantic ocean transect to study dissolved organic matter and carbon cycling - metaG... | ecosystem: Environmental > Aquatic > Marine > Oceanic ... | reverse complement strand
TAGAAGTCAACAACCATATTACCGTCTTTGGATGTAATTTCCATGATTAAGCTCCTGCTTGAATGTTTAATGAATTAGCATGTAATTGTTTATTAATTACACATGATTGGTGAATATTAAAAAGAGTTTCAAAATTAACTCCTTCAAAATCATTCCATTCTGATACATAATCAGAATTGTCAAAATCACCAGTTCCATCTATATTTTCTGGGCAACTTCTGAAGTCGTTGTTATCATCAACCCAGAAGATTCTACCAAATGAATTAGAATGAAACATTAATCCTCCTCCAAAAGTGTTTCTACCATAATCTTAGTTTCTATTTCAAATACTTCTGGTGTGATACCTTTAGATCTTGTAAAAGCTTCAAGGAAAATGTTAGTAACTTGATCTAATTCATCACCAGTAAGTAAATCATAGAGATCATAGGTCTTAGCAATGTAAGTTTTAGTCATAGTTAATTGCTCCATGATAAATGAAATTTTTCAAGTAATATATCTCTTACATGCTCTCTATCAAGTGAATCTCCATCACCCCATGAATATTCAGGGAATGAGGGATAACAACACATTTGAAGATAAAGAAATGAGGCTTCAGCAATCATCTTCTTAGTTAGTCCCTGAATTGGATATAATACATCAGGATAACTGGGCAAGTAGAATGATGCGACATAATCGGTGAAGTCGTCCATTGTTTCAAACATAAGTAACTCCTTTGTGATTACATGGCCATTATAATCCATAATGGCGGCTGAACATCCTCTAGTGTGCAGGTTTGTGAACTGGCCTACAGTTCATCCTCTGGTTCGGGAAACTGATTTAGTTTGGCCTCTGCCAATCCTTTTATCATGCTCCAGACTAATTCTCCACTGATTACATTCTCAGTGCAATAGTATTCCACACTATCTTCTATTAGTTGCATTACCTCAACGGCTTGATGCTCTAATTTTTCATGCTCATTCATTAGACTAATCTCCAATCGGTTTTTTCAATAGACTCTCTGCAACACATACAAACTAATGCACTCCAGCTAAAGTGATACACTTTAGATGTTTGTTGACATTCAGGGCATTGAATCCATTTTCCATTGTATCCTGCCCTAGTGTTTCTATTTACATTCATACTTGTACCTCAGCTTTAATATCAATTTGTTTAAAGATTTGGATACAATCCAAAGCCTTTTGATATGATTGAAAAGACATATACCTACATCTTAAATCATTAGGGAACCAATAGCGAAGAGTAGTGTTCATAAGTAAGAAGTCAATGGATGTAAAGTATTAAGAGTATATTCGGCTTTATAACCTATCTTCTTAAACAAGTGTTGAGGACTTGTCGCATACCACAGACCGATCTTAGGGCCTGTGGTAACTAAGTACATTTTCTCTTTCATAATTACCTCACATAAAGATAACCACCAGCCCAATCTGCTCTATTAAAGCAATCTTCTCTTGAAATTGGGTTTAGTAGATTGTAACGTACAATCTTAGCAGGGCCTCTCCATGATGCTGGTTTAAATACATCACCAGTTTTCTTATCAATAAAGGCATGTACTCCGCCACTATATCCATCATTTACTTGATTGATTTTATAATATTTACGTCCAGCTTCTATAACAAACTCCATATCATTAGATGAATTTGGATACCTATTCTTATAGTTTTGTACTAATACATCACATAAGGTCTGTACATGAGTACGGACTTCACTAATACCTAAAGGAGAAAATCCTTCAAGTGGTGCTATTTGTGGAGTTGCAGCCATTTTAAAAAAGAGTGAAGGTGGATAGGGTGGAGCAAGAGGGTGTACATATAGATGAGAGATTCAAACTCTCAATATGTCCGTTGCTCCGTATTGGGTGAGAGAAACAAAACGAGGTCTTACATCCAAATCTCAGATGGCTGACCTACGGCATTCAATAGAATGAGTTACAGTCTCAGGGATGAGCATTTAAGAATGCCTCGTTTGTTTCCCATGTGGCCAATATAAGTCATTTCAGGGGCCCTGTCATCAGATAATGGCCACTTCCTCAACTGTCACCTAGTTATGGTGGAAATTGCGGGTTCACCCTTATTGAAAATGGTATCCACAACAGCCTGCACCTTGCGGGCTGTCGATATACCCACCTTAGAATAGACAGGCACGCACACTAAACCATAAACCTTATCTTTGTTACCCTTACGAATTACACGCCCTATAGTCTGACTGATACCCACATAATCCATAGATCTTAAGAATAGTACAGCCTCAAGACCCTTGACATTAATTCCTTCAGCTAATATACTATGGTGCAATACTACAAACTTCTTATCATCATCTTTTCCATAAGCACTCAATACATTAAAGAATTCATCTCTGGTTACTTTCTCACCATTGATAACTGCACCAGTTTTAGCCGTGATATACATGTATTCATAACCACGCCATGATAATTCATCTATAAACTTAGAGTATGAAACAAGACCTGTAATCTGTTTTGTAGCCTTAGCACATACTAGGATCTTCTTAGTCTTATGGTCATCAATGTTATCAATGATTTGATTACATTCTACATCAAATGTTATTTCATCCTTATCTCTTATCTCACTCTTATATACTTTAACTTTAGGTGGTAATATATAACCCTGCTCCACTAACTTAGGAGCTGGTACATTACATATTACATTACCAAATATATCACTATCATTCATACCTATTTTCATAGGTGTTGTTGAATGTTTAGGTGTTGCAGTAAAGAAGTATGCACGATCAGCATACATTGAGAAATACTCTACAGCTTCAATAAAATTCTTTTGTATTGCATTATGTGCTTCATCAAAATATATTGTATCAATAACAATATCAGCTTCTTGTATTTTATGAAGAGAATGATATGTTGTAAATATCATTCTATAACCAATAGTATTATTATTCCATACTCTTATTTCATGGCTATTTGTGCTACTATAGTGATGAGTTTCACCACTATGAACGTGCATTACATTAACTCTATCACAAAACTGACTCTCAATCGCTTCTAAGAACTCAGATGATAATTGTTGAGCTAATAGAATACGAGGGGCAACTACTACAATAGTTGTAAAACCAGTCTCAAATCTACGCATTGCATCCTTAATAGCAATCAAAGTCTTGCCGCCACCAGTTGGCACAATGACTTGACCTTTATTATATTTTGCAAGTGCATCCAGACCAGTTTGCTGATGGGGGCGAAGATTCATAGTTGTATTTCAAACGATATGGCCATATTACATCAAAATACACAAAAAAACTGACCATTAGGCCAGTTTGTTGAGTGTCATATTATACTTTGTTCTCAAATATTAGTGTCATAAGTATCATCTATTTCTTTAAATTACACTCTATTGTATTCCTGACTTTTCAAATACCAGTTAAAGACTGTATCTTCCCTACTGTAAGCTTCCTTTTCCCAAGGCAAATCCATATAAGCAACATTGTCATCAATTTGTTTGCCATACCAGTAATCTTTATTGTCTTTAGTTGTTACTCTTTGGCGTAATACCCATTGTTTTAAGTGAATTAGTTCGTGAAATAAGCCCTTTAAATATTCATTATTATCCAAGCTATTGTTCATTTCTATAAAGAATTGACGAGGCCTGGAATATCCACTAAACATACAAGCAGCATCAGTCCCTTCACGATTCATACGCTTGTCATGTATCTCTATATCTAATACATGCCTGCCAACATATTTTGGAAGGAACCACCATATTGCATCACGGGTAAGCTTTTTGCGGTGATTGTATCCAACAAAAGAAACGGTACTGTACATAGCCAATGAAGAAACCAAACAGAGGAAATAACAAATAAAATTTTCACAATAATCCAATCAACAATATCAAGTCAAAATAGTCGATGCATATAATCATTAAAAAACACCGATGCATATATCCAATGACATATACACCGATGCATATTTAATCACCACATATGGCTATCACTATCATCAAGGAAGACTTCGCCATCTTCATCTAGTTCTTCCACATTCACTAGGGATACTCCTTCATCACAACTGATCTCTAACATATTAGCCCAATTAAAATCCCTTGGATGAGAATCATCAATGATCTCAAGATCCAAGGTAACTCTATAGTGACGTTTATGCGTTAACGTTGCCATGAGGGAAGACTAGTGGAGACTTCTATATTATATAGAAACCTCCCTATCTTGTCAAGCAACTGGTGTTACAGTTGGTGGAGTGTCCACTACTGTGTTAGCCGCAGGGGTCGCTGGTGCGTCTGTGGCACCATCCTTTTCCTCTTTAGGTAGTTCTACACCAATACCACCAAGATATTCCACAATTCCTTGTAGTTTTACTGCCATCTCACGTTTCTGTCTAGCTTGAGCTTCCAGTGTATTAATTTCACTAACAAGAGTTTGCTGTTGTTCCAAAACACTCTGCAAGTGTTTCTGTTGTTCATTTAGTTCTGCCATTGCAATGCATGAATTGAATCTTTATTATATATGAAGGTTTTCAATATGTCAAGTGTTCGGTTAATTCTATTAATTTATGAAGGTTTGGTTGGCCAAACAACTTCTAATGGTTTAGTATATTTTGATGGAATATCTCTCAATTCTTGTCGATATGATTTATATGAAGTTCTAATTCCAACTGGAACATCTTCACCCTGTGTCCAGTCAGTCTCCACAAGTCTTCTATCCCTCTCACCTCTTATCCAATTCATATCATCATCAGCAGTTGGTGTTACCCTCTGATCTTCTGGAATTGCAGCATTTGCTTCCATTCTGGCAATATCTTCCAGACGCATTCTTTCAATTTGTTCTCTTCTTTCAGTTGAAATCATTTTTTTAAATCTCCAATATGTTAATATTTAAGAAGGCCATTGATCATTAGTAGTAGTATCTCTTTTAGTATCTATAATTTCTAAATCATGTTGCATATAAGCACCATACGCACTACCAGCACCAATGTGTTCAATAATAAAACCAATATAGTTTGTGCCTGAATCTAATACTAGTACAAGATAGCCAGGATCAGCACCTGTATTATATACTGAATGAAGCGTAGCTCTCTTTTGATTATGTACTATTTGTCCATAAGGGTTAGTTCTATAACCACTATTATTATATCTATAACATCCAAAATAAGACTCAGTATAATCACTATACGCATTATACCCAGTAATACGGAACATCGTCATAGATGCATCATTCCAAACAGTTCTTAGTCTGACATGCAAATACCGATAACTACCAGCAGCTCTACCATCATCTCCAGATGGGCCAACAGCTCCTAAATGTCTATAGAATGATCCATCATTATGGGTAATGTTGAACTGAGGTGTATATAGACTAGTTTCTCTTACATCAAGATATGCCCTTGTAGTAGCTCCAGCAGATCCAACACCTAATCTACCTGTATCAGTGATGATTACTTTATCAGAATCACCAACACCAAATTTAATATATCCATTTATTTCTCCATTACCTTTAATCCATGTTCTTCCATCATTAGGAAGACTATTCTTAGTAAAAATTATGTTACTCTCATTACTAGAATTATTTTGTAAATTCAGAGAAAAAGTGGCTGGTGCAATATGAAGAAATGCTAATGATGCAGCTCCACCTCCAATCTTCACTTTACCAGTTGAGTCGATGCGAAGTCCTTCATTATTACCATTATCTCGATAGAATATCCAATCACCACCACCTGTTCCAGAACCATTTGTAACTGCTAATCTTTTCTTATGAACTCCTGCTACACGGAAGTCAATACCAGTTGAGAAAGTAGCACCAGCAGTTCCATTTGCATAGGTATCAAGATCCAAAGCTGGATGATCACCAGTAGTTGCTGATGTATGAGTTCTATCCACCCATAATTTTCCACCATAGTCGATGCGAAGTCTTTCCTGAAAACTAGTATTTCTTGTTCCAAATACAATATCTGCTTTGTAATCTCCTGTCTCTACAGCAGCAATTCTTGCTGTTGCAACTGCAGCTCCATTAGAAGCTGCTCCTGCATTAAAGTAAATACCAGCATATGAACCATTTGTTCCTAATGCATTATTATCTATTACTAATTCATGTGGATATGGGGTATAAGCATATGTGGTACTTACTGCTGAAGCAAAAGGCCATACTGTTGTGTCAGTATCTGATATATGCAATATTGATTGTGGTGATACTTCATTAATACCAACTCTTCTACTGTTCGTTAATGATAATACAATTTCACTAGCAGCATCTGCAAAATCACTATTACTTGTTCCTACTCCAAAGTCTAAATTACCCCAATTATAATCATCGTTTCTTATTCTCCAGTTTCTTGAAGAACTTGAGCTATGAGCCTTGAAGGATATACCTTTAGTTGGTTGAATATGCACTCCACCCGTATTTCTTGTATCAACAGGAGTGAAACTACCTATAAGTACATTACCATCTGATTTGAGTTTAAGTGCAATTGCTGCTGTTTGATCAGTTAATGCAGCTGCAGTGTTATCGTTATAACCAATTAGTAATGAAGCATCACTAGATTCTGGATGTAAATTCCAACCATCACTACCAGTATTATCTTCTAGTAATAATCCACCTTCCCAATTATTATCATGAGCTTTAACATGGAGAGTCGCTCTAGGAACCGTAGTTCGTACACCCGTCATTCCATCTGATGTAATGCGAAGTTTTTCTGTAGAAACCGCACCAGCAGGTCTGGTATAAAATGCCATGTAACCAGCATAGTTTCCACTGGTTGAATTTTCTTTTGCACCTAGTATTGCAGCAAATACTGATTTAGATGTAGTACCATCTTGTCCACCAAAACTAATACTTCCCCCTTTACTAGCCGCTTGAGAATCACTTGAATAAAGGCCAACTTGTGCCCATACACCAGCTGGATCTTGATGTGCTCCAGAAACAGAAAGTAATGTTGATCTATTTGTAGCTCCAAATCCTTCACCAATAAACACTTCACCATCAGATGCGATGTGAAGTCTTTCTTCACCATTTACTCTAAAATTCATATAGGAATTTTCATTTTGAGATAATGTAAAACCATTATCATCATTTCTAATGTTTATCTGAGAACCATCACTAGTGGTATGTCCAGTACTAGGATTAGTTAAAAGTATAGTTGTACCAGCCGTTCCACCCATTAGATGTAATAATCTTTGTGGATTATCAGTTCCGATACCAACTAAGCCTGCTGATGAGATGCGAAGTCCTTCAACTTGTGAATTATTTTTAGTTACATTTAAACTTAAAGATATATCCCTTCCAGCATTAGTAGCAAAACTTGCATTTTCTTTTAAAGCACGAAGACCAGTTGTAGCATTACCTCTACTATCTGGACTCATATAGAATGCTGCAGTTTGAGTAGTCGTATCCCCATTATCAGTATTGTACAACCTAATCTGAGTTTCTGCTCCATCCTGATTTTCTCTAATATCTAAAATTGTTGATGGATCACCATATCCACCAATAGCAACATGACCATCTGATGCGATGCGAAGTCTTTCTACTGGGTTTTGGGTTCCTGTTCCATCAGGAGTTGTTCCAAATACTAATGATGCTGGTCCATCGTTAGTTGCAAAAGTTTGATCTGGAATTGCGTATATTTCTGCACCTTGAATAAAGTTTGTACCATCCGATCCATTAAATGCAATATTACCAAGTTGTTGGGCGGTAGTTACTGCACCTTGAGTTCCTTGTGTATTACTATTTGATCTGTTAAATGATATACCACCAGTATAACTTTGAGCTGCACCATTCCATGCAGTTATTGAAAAGAATGGAACAGAATTATTTCCAGCAGTTGGATTTGCTTTCTCAAGTTGAAGTGATCCACCCCATCCAGAAGCACTATTGAAACCTTGTCCAGCAACAGGTCTGTCAGTGGTGGTTCCCATGAGGATTTCACCATCAGATTTGATGCGAAGTCTTTCTGTTAATGTTGCAGAAGTATTACCTGTTCCACTAGCAGCAGTAAAAAACTTATGCACACCAGTATCTTGATGATAAGCACTTCCATAACCATTAGATATATACCTAACTACATCTGCAGCAGTATATTTTATATTCTGAAATAACCCTAAAAATTGACCACCAGTTCTACTTAAAAGAGTATTTCCATCTTTAAGGAATATGGAAGCAGTAACATTAGAATGAGAGGCTGTTGGTGAAACTCCCAATCCCATTCTACCAGCAGAGTCGATGCGAAGTCTTTCATTAGCACCAGTATTAAATACTAAATCATTATTTTGTGACCAAATTTGAGTACTTTCAACACCAGAACTACCTGAATTTACAAGATTAAATCTAGTAGCACTTGAACCTGTTGAATTTTGAATTGTTAAAGGAGCGTTTGTTGATGCACCCGAAGTATTATGATTGATTCCAACTAATCCAGCTGATGTGATGCGAACTTTTTCTGTTGCTGCTGCACCACCAGCATTTGTATAAAATGATAAATATGTACTTCCACCACTTGAGTATGGTCCAACAGTTGCTTGACCACTATCAGTTTCATAATATAACTGTAAGGAATCTAAATCTCCAGTTGTATCAAATGCTGTAGTTGTTCCTCTTATGGATATTTGCCCAACTGAATTGATGCGAAGTCTTTCACCAGTATTAGTGGTAAAACGCATAGAATTATCACTATGTGCATATCTAATTTGTCCAATATCACTATCTCCATTGTCTCCAAAACTTACAAAACAATCAGATGAATCACGAGATTGCAACATAACTTCAACAGTTCCAGTAGCACGTTCAACATCCAATTCTGCAGTTGGATTATTAGTATTAATACCAAAATTACCACTTGAGTCTACACGAACTCTTTCTGAACCAGCAGTTTCTATTGTAAATGTATCAGCAGCAGGAAATCTTATCTTTGTATTTGTATCTCCAATATGAGTTATAGAATCATCTATATGAATACCTGTTCTTGCTGTTACTATACCTACTGAATCTATATTAGTTACATCATCATAAGTTAAGACACCAGTAACTTCTAGGTTTCCTGTTATCTTGGCCCCTGCACTAGTGGTTTCTACTTTTTTAACTGCATCATAGTACAGCTCAACATTCCCATCTTTATGACATATAAGAGAGTTTTCTTGTCCAGCCTGTAGAACAACTGCAGACATTGTTCCACCTGATTTTGTTCTTAAAATAAGGTTTCCACCAGAGACTATATCCTCGACATATGAATGCGTCCCATCGTGCATCACACTCAATTCTTGAGCTGCCCCGACATATAAATGCTTACTATCGCCTGGGATATGTACATTTCCACCTGATGTGATGCGAAGTCTTTCTGTACCTCCAGTTTCTACTGTAACTGTATCATCACTTGGGAATCTTATTGCAGTATTTGTATCTCCAGCATGAATTATCTTATCTGATATTGTTATATCACCTGTTACCGTTGCTCCCGTATTAGTGGTTTCAAATCGTTTTGTATTATTATATCTTAGCTCTACAGTACCACCAGCTTGATAATATAAACCAATATGTCCAGTATCTCTCCCAAGTATTACTTGGCCATTTGTGGTTTGAAGATTTAAATTTTGCGTTCCAGAAGATGTTCTAATATAACTATGTGTTCCATCATGCCACAGTTTTAAGTCAGATCCCGTGCCAATTAATATTTCCTGACTATCCCCTAATTTAATATTACCAGCTATTTCTAATTTCTGACTAGGCGTTGTTACACCAATACCAGTTCTATCGTTAGCAATATCTACAAATATATTACTATCGGAACTTAAGTTTGCTTGTTCTCTCGCTCTAGACATCTTTTTACCACTAAGACCCTATCTTCTATTTAGATCGATATATTATATAAGTTACTTCCATTATATTGTGTATTAATTCACTCTTGGTCATTTATGATAGTGTAGAAACAATACCCAAAGAGATTGCTTGATCTATTTGTGCAGATTCTCCAGATACAATTGCAATATCATTATCATCACAATAATCAACTAATGCATTAATAATTCGTTTTTTCTCTATTCCAGCAAGTCCTTTTACTGCATCATTAATCCACTGTTCAGTGTCTCCAACATATGAAATTGCTTTGTCTTGTGCATCGCTTAGTGTTACTGTATAACTTGGCATAATATTCTCCTATGGTAAATTAGCATTAGCTTCTGTATCTCTTTGAGCTGCTGTCTTTACAACCCCAAGATCAAAAGCTTGTATCACTTGTGCATCTCTTCCAGTTGCAATTGTAGTACCATTAGCATTACAATGCCTTACATCAAGTTTAGATATTTCCTTTGCTGCAACTAATGCTCTATCTGTTGTTATTCCAGTAATCCATGAACCTACATCAGAAGTGATAGTATCTAAACACTTCTTCTCAAGATCTGTTATTGTGATTGTATAATTAGGCATAAGAATTTTAATGCTTTATCTATTTATTAATTAATTTTACATCCAGAAATTGAAGTATATCCAGAAGCATATGGACGACCATAACTCTTATGGAATGCAACTCTCACAACATCACCAACAGCAAGTTGTAGAACCATACCACTAAAAGGATCTTGACGGTTAGTGTTATCAGACCAACTTTGTCTCCAATAGTTCTGTCCTTGTGTACCTATAAACAATGCAAAGAGTATATACTTCTGATTACCACTATTAGAACCTGGCCCAAGAAATTCAACTTGGAATAGATAATCTCCAGCAGCACCAGTAGGGCATGTAAACGAATAACCATTCCATGCACTAGCATTATCATAATTTTCAGTAGCCCAAGTGCAGTACTCATAACTATTCCAATCAGTAAATGTTAAATTACCACTTGCTTTGAAAGCAGGTTGATTGGGCCTGTTAACGTACCCAGTTCCCGTAACTTCCAATCTTGTACTATTTTGAGTCATGATTTGAATCGGAACATTATCAGGAGTTATAATGCGATGTGCATCTGCACCACTATCTGTTCTCAACATTAATGTTCTTGTACTTCCACCAGATGATTTTCCTAGAAGTTTATATAATGCCTCTCCACCAGCTGCAGTTGTTTCAATTGTATTAATTACTGCACCAGAAGTTCTCTTCAAATGGAAATCATCACCTGAAGTATGAGTTCCTACTAATAAATTACTACCTGATAATCTTGCAATAGCGGTATTATCAATATGGAAAACTATCTCACTACTACCAGTATTGTCACTAGGATCAGCATGAATATGAAGTTCTCCATCATTAGCAAGAATTCTTGCATCAGAATTATCACCAGAATCCATAAAGTTTATGAATCCAGCATTAGAACCACTAGCACCTTTTATAGTTATACCTCTACTATTTGAAATATTAGTTGGAGAAACACAATTAACACCTATATTTCCATTTGAGTCGATGGATAGTCTTTCTGAACTATTTTCCAGATCATAGAATCTAAGACGATCATTAGCAATAATTACGAAGTCGCCTTGATTATTTTTCATCCTTATACCAGCATTTCCAGCACCAGTATTTTGTGCAATGAAATAAGTATTAGAAGTATCAACAGAGTTATATAAATGTACTGAATTTGCTAAAATATCTGTATTTCCATTATTTTGGATTTGAATTCTTTTTGCAGAATTAGTAGCCAAGATAATATTATCTGTTGCCAAAAGTGTTAAATCATCTGTATCACCATAACCACCTAATCCAGTAGCACATCCAATCCAATTTTTTGTAGTTCCTCCCTGTTTAAACCTTATAAATGTTCCACTACTAGAACTAGTATCTAAGTTTAATACTCCATCTGTTGTTCCTGTAACAGTCGCAGATGATGAGTTGAGACTAAGAATATTATTACCAAGACCATTGCACCTAAAATTAAAACTATTATCGTTATGAGAATAGAATAATCTTCCACGATATTGATCAGCACTTGATGTTCCATCTGCCCAAGTAATATATCCAGCACTATCATTACCACTTACGATAGTCATTCCAACACTACCACTGGTTCTACCCCAAACAAAGTCATCATATGTTGCATAATAGTTAGCAGGATCAAGACCAAAAAAACTAATTCTACCACTTGAGTCGATGGCTAATCTATTACCATTATTATTAGTTCCAAAATACATAGTGTTGGCACTATGTGAATATTCAATTACGCCAGGATCAGTACTACTACTATCACCAAAGAATATTTTTGCTGCATTTGTTCCACTACTCTTAATTAATATTCTTGGATTGGCTTGCAATATATGAAGACCCATATGATCATCAGGAACAGTACCTACACCAAGTGAAGTTACTTGTACTTTATTATTGAATGTTGCTTTACCATCTGCTGCGATGCGAAGTCTTTCTGAAAAACTAATTGCATTACCAGCAGTTCCCGAAGCAGCATTACTGAAAACTATATTAGTTCCCATTGATATCTGAGATGCAGTTGTATTAGCAGTGTATTTCCAATCACTTCCGTCACGATATCCATTACTTACAAGATATATTGGTGTATCGTCAGTTCTTCCATAAAAATGAGCACCTAAACCTATCTGCAGTTGTCTATAATTACCACTATTATTTTTTGGGGTAATACCCAACCCTAATGCACCTGTCGAGTCGATGCGAAGTACTTCTGTTGTGTATTGTTTGAATATGAATGGTCTTCTAGTTGTAGTTACATCTTGATATGAATTAAATTCTACACCAGTTCCATCAACATGTGTATATAAAGCATTAAATTTGTTTGTAGACCCAGTATGAGTTAATCTAAAATTAGGTTCATCTCCATAAACTGTCAATTCATGGTTAGGATTATCAGTTCCGATACCAACGTTACCAGCTGAGTCGATGCGAAATCTTTCACTACCATTTGTAGTCACCATCATGGAATTGGTGTTGTGACTATAAACAAGAGAAGCTATATATTCAGCAGCACCACTTGTGGCATCAGAAAAATAAATTGCTCCTTCATGGGTTGTTCCAGAACGAATTGTCATTCCTGTATGTCCTGATGTCGCAATCGTTAAATCATCACCACTACTATATCCCTCAGTAGTTGTTCCTATAAGAACTCTACCAGATGAGTCGATGCGAAGTTTTTCTGGACCATTTACTCCAATCGTTAGTCTACTATTATCATGATCATAATTAATATAACCAGCACCATTATCTTGAGGATCTCCAAATCTTATTTGTTGATTAGCCGTATTAGGAGATAAAAATTGTAATACATTATAACTACCATCACTAGATTCAATTGTTAAATTTGCAGCAGAACTAGCAGCAATACTTCCAGCAGAACCAGCATGAATATGCAATAAAGAATCTGGAGTTGTGATTCCCAATCCCAATTTACCTGCTGATGTGATGCGAAGTCTTTCAGATAAATTTACTCTAAATTGAAGAGAATTATCATCATTGTTGTATTTTATATAACCTTGTTGAGAATTATATGCTGCATTATAAAAAGAAATTTGACTAAATTCTGTATTAGCATTTGGTACTAAGGCAATATTGGTAGCACCGTCAGTACCCTTAACAGCTAATTCTGATCCTTCACTTGAAGATGGTACTATTCCAATACCTAATCCTGTTGATGTGATGCGAAGTCTTTCTGTATCATTATTTGTAGTTATCTTTAAATAATCATCATCAAAATCATAGAGAATTACACTATTCTGTGTTCCACCACTATCTTTGAATAAAATACCAGCATTTCCACTTGATGAACTAGCTTGCATAGTAAAGTAAGCATCCGATGCCTTTAAATGCATTGCTGTTGATGGACTATTAACTCCAATACCTAACTTTCCATCTGATGTGATGCGAAGATATTCTGTGGATCCAGCTGCATTTTCAAATGTATGAGTTCCACTTCTATAAAGTTGTTGTCCAGTTGAATTTTTTAAATATCCGTTACTACCGTTATGATAGAGATCTAAATCTTGATCGTCACCGATCCGTAAATGACCACTATCAGAGTCAATATCAAGATTAGTTCCATCAAAAGTTAGACCTGATTCACCCTGTATTGCACTTGCACTTGATGCTGTAATAACTCTATTATCTGCACCATTTGTTATAGGTAAACCACCCACAAAAGATGTAGCAGTTAAGGTTCCTGTTACCGTCACTCCCGTAGTAGTGGTTGCTAATTTTAAATTTCCTGTATTATATAATTCTGTTGCTCCAGTTGGTCTGGCTAGTATTGAATTTTGCCATGAACCAGCACCATAATTTTGTAAATAGAAATTGGCATTAGCATTCGTCATTAACTTCCATTTATCATTATTATCATCACCCTCATCTCCAAATATTTCTATTTCTGCGTTACCACCTTCAGAACCTAATACTTTAATTCCCGTACTAATGGTTTCTAGCTTCTTAGCATTATCATGGTAGAGCTCAACAGCTCCGTCATGAATAAATTTGGCATAAAAATCTCCATCATCCTTATCTTTAAAAGATATATTATCTGATTGTACAAATAATGTACCAGTATTATTATTAACAATACTGTTGGTTCCATTATGATATGCTCTAAGGTCGTCTCCAGCTCCAATTATTAAATGTTTACTATCAGCTTGTATTTGAATATGATCGTTATTAAGTAATTCTCCACTAAGGTTAAGACCACCAGTTACCGTTGCTCCTGTGTTAGAAGTTTCAAATTTGGCAGAACCATTATAATATAATCTAACTTTCGCATCAGGTTCTATTTTTAAACCTATCTTTGCATTAGTTCCATAGACAAAAAGATTACCTGTAGTATTTTTTATAATACTATTAGTACCATCATGAAGTAGGGTTAAATCTTCTGCATTACCCAGACCTATCTTTGCACTATCAGGCAAACTCAGTTTATTGCCAGGTATGGTAGATCCTATACCAACTCTATCGTTGGCTATATCTGCATATAAAAGACCACTTGCAGTTAAATCACCAGTTACTCTAGATCTATTCATACCTTTAGTACTTACCCTATTTTTTATTTATACTGTATTGAGGGAGTATAAACTTAAATATTTAAGTAGCAGCTTCTTCACCAGGCGTTACTCCTATCTCAGGAGTAACAGTTGGAGAAGCACTATAAGAAGTGTCTTTGCTTTCTAATTCTGTTATCACTGCTTTCTTGTTGTGTGTATCAATAGCAGCTTGAATAAAACCTTCTAACTTTTTACATTTATCATCACCCCAACCAGCCTTTACCCAAGAAACGATAGTTGCTTCACCTGCGGATTTTTTAAGATCATCAAGTGATTTAAAGTCAGATCCAACGGCTGATTTATTGCCAGGAAAAACACAATGACATGTAGAAGCTTTAACAACAGATCCTTCTGTTCCAAAAATTTCAACCATTGCTTCAGTGATGTAGTTATCATCATTTGGGTCAGTCTTTAAACTTCTAACCTTATATTGAAAAGTAGCTGCCATTGATCTAATGTTTTCTTTTACTATATCTTATTTAGTCAGAATGGTTTCCCATTTTCCGTAGCTGGTCCGTTGAGCCATCCCATCTTTCTATCCATTACATCCTCCCATCTTTCAACAGCTGTTTTTCCTGTTTCTTCATCAGTAACAATAGGAGATTCAGCGTTGATCTTTGCTTTTACCCAACCAATAATCTTTTCTTCAGTTAAAGAATCATAAGATTCTAAAGCAGATGAAGGTCTTTCAAGTTTTGTTTTACCTTTCGCCTCAACTGTCTTGTCGCCTTCCGTACCAGTTAATCTCCAACTAACCCAACAGACATAACCATCTAAAGTTTCTCTTGTTAGGTCAGTAATTGACCAAGTTTTTATGACTGCCATGATTTTTTTTAAGTATTTATGAACCCTCAAGTGCTGAAAGTCTTGATTCAATTGAAGTAAATCTTTGTTCATTGTATGCAGCAATGAAAGATAACAACTCAGTATATCTTACAGAAAATCTTCCTGTCTTTGTATAACCATCAAGATTACTACTATCCTTTACGTCGTGGTTAAACCCTTCATCCAAATTTATAATTTTCCCCTCATCATTTTGATAAAACTCATCATAACATATAAATGCATACTTTGCATAATCAAGACCTTCTGCTTCCATCGCTGCAACTATTTGTTGTGCGATTATACCAGTATGAGTTCTTGCCTTATCAGTTCCTTTTTTCTCTACTGAATCTTTCCATCTAAATGTTTTAAACAGTGAAGACATACGTTTTGCAGCATTCATTTCAGCAGTTGTTAATGTTGCGATGTCTTGCTTTAATCTTTCATCAGAACTATTAATTGATGTATTTGTCGCATATACATCATCCCATCTTAAAGTGCTGTAACCCAAATCATAAGTATTATCAGTCCACGGTAATGTATGACCTTTAGTAACTGTTGAAAACGTGTTATTGGACATAAAATGCCAACCACCACTAGGATTCAAGAAACCTATTTGATTACCATTATTTGCATAACAATATCCTCTAATCGTTCCTCCATTTTCATCTCTAAAACGAATACTGTTGCTGGCAGTACCACCAGCTAGATTCCATATATCATCATTGTCTGTATACCAATGTTGAGTGGTGGAGTCGTTATACAATCCTTCCCCTGAATCGTTACTTCTGATCCACCTATCGCAATAAAGCTCCGTATTTATTAGTACATTTCCATTTCCATTAGTTTCAAGACCATTATTAATTGACATCAATATCGTTTCACTGTTGTAGTCAGGAGTAAATCTCAAACCTCCATAACTTTGATGACCGCAACCAATCTTTATCCCTGTGTGGTAGTTAATACATAGATCAGGATATGGATTACTCCAAGCTCCAGTTTCTTGGAAAATCGCATATGCATGACTGCTACGAGTATGACCTGAATTACTACCAGAGCCAAATTCTATCCTGTGATTGGTATTGTAAGCTTTTCGGACAAAACTATCCGCATGAATCCCATCTACAGTATCAGCATCAAAGCCTGAACCACTTCCATCATTACCCTTGTGCATCACAAGATGGTTGCTTGACGTTGCATAAAAACCCCCAAGTGACCAAACACGATTATGACCTATAGCTCCTCTAGGACTTCCATTCGTACACCAAACCATCTGATGACCGTCACCCATCGTGCCGCCAGTGCTGTTATTTGTATGTTTATAAGCCAGTCCATATAAGTTTCCAAAGTTTGTTCCATTGGTATGGTTCTTATAAGCAGTACCCATCGACCAAATAGAATCGGTTTTAGTAGAGTCGTAAGTTCCGAATATTCCGTTAGCTCTAGCATTAGAAGTTAATGATCCACTAAAAGTATCATTAACATCTGATCGTAAGAGGTTTGATCCAGCTATCCCATCAACACTGTCAGCATCAAGTCCACTTCCACTTCCATCATTACCAGCGTGCCACACTGTACTTCCACCAATGGTAGCTAATGCGTCACCACCCCTTACCTTAAAATCAGTTCCATTTGAACCGTAAACTTGAAGTAAATAGCCACTCGTCGAACACGAATCATTCCTTACATGCATCCCATGACTACCATGAGCCATATAAACCGAATTACTTGTACCAGTACTGTTAAAAAATCTGTACCCCCAATTAGAAGTAGTAGTTGTCAATTGCCACGGGCCACCAGTAACATTGTCGCTTGTATCTGCCCTTAAGAAATTAGCTGCCTCAATACCATCAACGGTATCCGCATCTAATCCAGAGCCAGAGCCATCATTACCAGAATCCCAAACTGTATAAGAAGCATCTCGTCTAATTGTTCCATAAATATCTGAGTGAGTATTGGTTGATCTAAAAGCCCAACTTCCATCTTGGCTTAATAACCCAAAGCCTGAAGTATCAAAATAAACATATCCTTGTCTACCTGTTGAGCTTCCATGACTACCTTGGTATCCACTATAAAAAATTAATGCCCCAGTAGTCTGACCGCTTGCTGAATTTATATGCCAATAATTAGCTCCCGCAGAATGAAAATGTACACCGTTTGCTTGGCTATACAAACCCTTCCCTGACGTATTATTTCTAAACCATCCATCTGTATAGATCTCGGCAAAAGTCGGACTTGAACCTGTACTTAAATGCTGCCCATCACAAGTATCGGCATCTAACCCAGAGCCAGAGCCATCATTCCCAGCATGCCAAACAATATTAGAATCATTATTGTTAAGCGTCATATTGCCGTTCAGAACTTTCTTTATATCCCAACTACCCCAGTTACTATTTAAGAATCCATAATTAGTGCCATCTCCATAAAGTTGGAAAGCAAACGTACCATCTGATTCGTGCATTGCGATACCAGCCGCATTACCTCCTGAGTTGATCCTAAAGTTTCTATTTGAATCTTCCCATCCTGTTGTTGTCGTTCGGTCATAGGAACTTAAGAATTTAGCCGCTTGAGTACCATCCAAAGTATCAGCATCAAGTCCAGAACCTGAGCCGTCATTTCCAGCGTGCCAAACTGTGTGAAAGGTTGCTCCATCTGAAGCGAAATCTATAGAATCTTTAATTCTTAGATCCGCATCATCTTCTTGATTTCTTAAATGTAAATAACCATCAGCGTGCCATTGAAGATAAGCTTTATTAGTTCCTCCTTCTTGGAATCTAATATAAGGACTTGTACCATTAAGAACTATCTTTCCATCATTTGAACCATTTAATGTTAATCCATATGCTGAACTTGTGTTAATGGTTAACACTCCAGTCGTAGTGTCATTCGCATCCGATCTTAAGAACGAGCCAGAGTCAATCGAATCTAAAGTTGTTGCGTTGACGTTGGTGAGAGATGCACCTGATCCGCTAAAAGCGTTTGCTGTTACCGTTCCAGTGAAAGAAGCTGCCCCAGTATGCTCAAGTTGTATTGCTGTAGAACTGTTATCACCTGTTGCTCTAACTCTTATATAACTATTGTCGTTAATTGATAAATCACTTGTTGCTGTTACCGAGCCTGTTACATCAAGACCAGAACCAACATCTAAGTGTCCTGTTACGTCAACGTGACCATCAGTGTTTACTTGTAGTCTAGTTGCAGTATTAGTTGAATCGTAAATAATAAACGCACCATCATTATTCCTTAAAATGTAATCAGGATTATTACTAGAATCTCTTAAATGAACAGAAGGTTGGGCTGTAGTTTCTATTATTACATCGCCACCATTAAACGTACCAGTTCCACTTGCTACTATATTTCCTGTTATTGAAACTCCCGTGTTAGTGGTTTCAAATTTCTTAGAGCCATCCCAGTAGAGCTCGCAGGCTCCGTCACCAATAGCTTTTATAGCTGTGTCACCAGTTTGAACTCTTATATAAACATCATTACCTGCTTGTAAATATAAATCCTCAACTGATGCTTCAGATGTTTGAACATAGAAGTTACCTGTTCCATTATGTTTTACATATGAGTCAGAGCCATCATGGTAGATGGTTAAATCCTGAGAAGCTCCTACTAATAACTTCTTATTATCTCCTAGATGAATATGTTCAGAAGATGTCCATGCATCTGTGGAATCTACCCAGTTCCATGTCTTATTACCGTCGCCAGACTCTAGAGTAATACCACCACCATCTGCAGCAGCATCATTAGCAGCACCAGAACCTAAGACAATGTTCTTATCATCCACCGTCATGGTGGTAGAATTAACTACTGTATTTGTACCATCGACTTGGAAATTACCTGTAACTGTTAAATTATTAGCAACTGTAGTGGTTGCATCAGTAACTGTAACTCTTGCAGATCCACCAGTACTAAATCTGATAGTATCGTTAGAGGGAAAACTTATTGCAGTATCAGTATCACCAATATGTTTAATAGAATCAGCAATAAAAAGTTCATCACCATTTACTGTTACATCTCCAGCTATATTAAGATTACCATTTGAATACAGACGCATTTTCTCCGTCTCATTTGGTCCAAATATTATATCTTTACCAATAGCATTATGATATATCTGCAATCCACTAGCGTTCATTGCAAATCCAGATTTATATCCACTCCCATCTAGAGTTAATTGTCCAGATGCATAATTATCCATATCAATATTTTCACTTGCACCCTGTATCAATCTTCCAGTACTTGTAATAGTAAGTCTTGCTGTTGTAGCAGTACCAAATTTTAAATCATCATCAGATTGTACATATTGAATAAAACCTCTATATTCATCTGCACCTGAAGTTGCGTCACTAAAGAAAAGACTTGCATTACTTGAAGTACCAGAACGAATTGTTATACCTGTATTACCACTAGAAGCAACTGTTAATTCATCTGCAGATTCATTACCTTCAGTAGTGGTTCCTAAAAGTAATCGGCCACTTGAGTCGATGCGAACTCTTTCTGTACCACCTGTCTCTGCTGTAATTGTATCAGCACTAGCAGTATTTGTATCTCCAGTATGAATTATCTTATCTGCTATAGAAACATCACCACTAAATGTTCCTGTAGAACCTGCTACTGTACCACCACTTATATTACCAGTTACATTACCAGTAACATTACCAGTAACATTACCTGTTAATGCACCATGAAACGCTGTTGCAGTTACAATACCAGATGTACCAGCAAATAATGCCCCACCAGTATTATAAATTGTTACACCTACACCAATAGGTGTATCTGCACCAAGAACATTTATACCAGCAAGTTCTACACCCACATTATGTACATTGGTGGATCCAGTCTTAACAGTTGTATTATCAATAGTAACTGAACCAGTACCAACAGTAAGAATACCAACAATTCTTGCATTACCAATTACATTAAGCTTATCAGTTGGATTTGATGTACCGATACCTACTCCACCATCAAGTCGATAAACATCTTCAGGCTCAGTACCACCAACAGTCCATGTGGCTCCTGCACTCATATCAACAACTTCAATCAAGTCATTAACAGAAGCTCCAGTTGATAATACTATTGAACCACCATCAGTTGCAGTATAGTCACTTTGTGCAAGTCTTATACCATTTAAATATACATCTAAATCTTTCTTTTTAAGATAACTTAATCCAGTAAATGTAGTTTGACCAGCAGTTGCAGTAAAAGAATGTAATTTTCTACTAAGATCAACACCACTAAAAATTTCTAATATTTCAATCTCATCTCCAACAGATGCACCAGTATCAAGAACTACAGTATTTCCACTTGTAGCTGTATATGTGGCCGCAGATAATTTTGCACCGTTTAGATATACACTTATTTGTTTTGTCGCATCTGTATAACTTAATCCAGTAAATGTAGTCTGGTTTGCAGTTGCTGTATATGCATAAACATTTCTACCATATCTACGAGAAACAGCATCACTAATATCAACAACTACCGTACTACCATATCCAGTGACACTAAGACCAGCACCAACAAAATTAATATCTGTAAAACCTACACCAATTCTAGCTCCAACTACACCAGAGCCTGGATTAATATGAGTAGATCCAATACCTACACCACCAGCACCAATCTCACCCCAATCAGTTGAGTAACCTTCAAAGCCACCAGTAGTAGTATTATATCTTAGATCACCAGCTGTTGGTGATCCACTTCTCTGAGCCGTAGTACCTACAGGAATTTTAAGTGATCCTGTTCCACTTATATCTGCACCATCAGCCGTTGTAGCAATTCTTTCACTTCCATTATGAAAAAGCTCTACTTGTGCATCTTTATAAAATCGAGCCATATTTTCAAATGACCCACCCGATCTAAGTGCAATTTCTGCACCATTAGTGTTTATATAAAGATTACCAGTACCATTTTCCTTTATCCAACTATGCGAGCCATCATGAAACAGTTGTAAATCAGAATCAGTTCCAACAGAAATTTTAGTATTATCTAAAGCTATTAATGAATCTGCAGAAGCATCCCACAATAAATCTCTACCTGCAGTAGCTCCATGAAATGTTACGTCTCCATTACCACCACCATTATCACCATCTACAACAAGACTACTAAGTTTAGATCCTATCTCTACGACTGCTGCTGAACCTGTATTAATTTCTGTATATAATTTACCATCATAGGTGTTTAAGGCTAATTCTCCAAGTTCCAGTTGTGCAGTAGTTGGTACTCGGTTTTGTACAGCCGATCTCTTAAACTTAATATTTGATGCCATTTGGCTCCTCTGATGGTATATACCTTAGTCACCGATATCTATCGGTTCATATTATTTATACGGAATATTCTACCAAGGTACTTCCTTATCTATTGCAATTGGATTATCCAATTTTATCAATTGATTAATAGTTTTTTCATTTTCTTCTTTAGTTTTTGCACCAACACTAGCCAATTCAGATGAAATCCAACCACGAACTTCACTTTCAGTTAAATTGGTATAAGGTTTAAATCCAGAAGTAGAAGCACTAATTCCATCCGTTGATATATGAAATCTATCATGTTTTTCTGCTCTATATTTTGCAGGATCGGAGTCATCAACAGAAGTTGTAACTACTTTTATATTCTCAACAACATTATCGGAACTACTCCTAAGAACTTCCATCAATGTAATAGTTTGTGTATGTGTTATAGCCATGGGTATACTAACTAGTAATGTTATTTATGAATCTGCATCCAAAACCAATTTACCAATATAATCAGAAATATTTTTATGTTCCATTTTATCAATTAATTTTTGATAGATATCAAAATCTAATGCCACACTACTCTGAACTAAAAATCCAACACTAAACCTATCACACTCACTACCAACACAATGCCAGAAATAAGGTTCTGTCTCAGTTACCTTAAATTGTCTTACAGTAAGTCCTTTATCATCATAATCAGTAATAATCTCATCATTTTCATGATCATAATATCTAAAGAATGATTTCTTATCTTCACTTGCCCAAGTTATATAAAATCTTTCGCCTGGTGCTCCACAATTAGTATGCCATCCCATATATCCAGTAGGAGGATAGTAAAATTGACCTCTTGCTCGAACTGGAACACTATATCGATCCCTCAATACTTGTCTAATATTTTCAGCCTTTTCTAAATTTCCCACCAACCCAACTTCATAATTAAAGAGATTTCTTGTATTATTTAAATCTGTAGGTTCTTCTTTATTATAGAGTTCCATTAAAGAATCTCTGTTTATTTTATCCTTCCATTCAGGAATTTCTACAATATTTCTTTTAAGATCATTATCGTGCATGGCAAATCTTTTAGCATGTTCACACGATGGAACCATATTTTCAATAATTTTTTCTACTTCATCTGCATTAAATGGATTTCTAATAAGTCTCATAACAAAATATAGAAATAGGATATTTGTATTTATCCAAGCTCTAGAATCCAAATAGCACCACCACCACCATTTGCAGCTGTAGTTTGACATCCATCACCACCAGCCCAAGTACCACCTTGTCCACCTTCTCCATAATCACCTGCGAAGAATCTCATATTATTACCATTAGTTCCATTAGCACCTGAACTACCTGAACTAGCACCCTGTCCACCAGTACCACCAGTAGCGGTAGCTCTGTTACTAGTAGGACCAAAGTAACTAGTACCACCACTACCACCAGCAGCAAGGTTATCATCACAACTACCACCACCTGTATGTCTAACTCCACCAGCACCTACGGAGTATGGAATACTATGGACTCCACTTAAGTGCTCCCGATAATTGAAATTCTGGCCACCATGACCACCTCTTCCACCGTGTCCAGTACCCCATGCATTACCTCCAGCTCCTCCACCACCATTAACAATGGCGACTAAGTGGGTACACCAACTCTGAGTACTAAAATTACCAGTTCCTACTGTAGTCAAAAGAGTAACTCTACATCTATCAGTATCTTCTACACCTAAGAAGGCCTTTATAGCAGCTGCAGTTCCATGTCTAACCGTATTATCATTATTAGTTTCACATAATACCTTAGTAACACCACTTCCTGCATCAAGTGCATGTATTCTTGAACCTGATGCACTGGTATCAAACTTATCAGCAAACATGGTTCCAGTGACATGAGCACCATCACTTTGAGTATTAATTTTAGAATTTCCTCCATGATAAATGGTTGTTGCACCACCCCATCCACCTTGTAGTACGTTGCGAATAGTACCATTAACATTTTCTCTAATAAGGATTCCAGTTCCAGTAGTTGAACCTAACTCTATCGTCAAATTAGCATTACCACCTTGTGTTTTAATTATATTTCTGTTTCTATAATGAGAAACACCGTTGTTTGATGCTCCGTGGAATATTTGTAAATCATTACTTGCACCAAATTGTAATGTATCATCAGAACCATACGTAGTAGCATCAGAAAAACTAATATTCTTGGCATTAGTATCAAGGTGGCCACCTAATTGTGGTGAAGTATCAGCTACAAGATTCGTATTAACTTGCCTCCAAACATTATCACCAGCTAGGAAATAACTACTAGTTCTATTATTATTAGTTCCAAGATAATTCTGATGAATTGTTCCAGCATTTATGTTACTAGCATTTCTATAGTAAGAACCTTCATTATTATCTAATAAATCAGCATTTAATCCAGAAGCAGGGCCGTCATTACCTACGTGCCAAACAGTATGGTTACTTGACGTAACCTTCATTGCAGAACTGTGCCAAACACAAGTACCACCTATAGCTCCATTAGGCACTCCATTTGCACACCAAACCATTTGATGACTGCCACCCATAGTGCCGCCAGTGGTGTTATTTGTATGCTTATAAGCCAGTCCATATAGGTTTCCGAAGTTTGTTCCAGAGGAATGGTTCTTGTAACCAGTACCCATAGACCAAATAGAATCGGTTTTGTAAGAATCGTAAGTTCCAAATATTCCGTTATGTCTAGATGTTGACCAAATGGCTCCACTAAACGAATCATCTTGATCCGATCTTAATAAACTTGCACCCTCAATACTATCAACTTTTTGTGCATTTATACCAAGTGCATTAATACTAGAAGCTGAAATTCCTAGTTGAGAGAATGATGGATTATTACCTTCATGATAGATTGCATAACTAGCAGCACCCATCGACCATCCACCTACGGATAGTTTATTAGTACCAGCATCTAATCCAAAATAAAGGGCATAGTCACTACCAGTGTGGAATGCCATAAAGGCATCATTACCAGAACCAGAATTATAAATTTCTATTGCACCTCGTGAACCAGATGCAGTATTAATAGCATCCCAATTATTTGTGGCATTAGCATAGAAAGAAATCCGATGATTAGCTGTATCACCAGTATCAGATCTTAAGAAATTTGCACTATCAATATTATCAAGTTTATCAGCATTTGATGCAGTACCAGTTAAATTACCAGTAACATTACCAGTTACGTTACCTGTTAAAGGCCCTGAGAATGCAGTTGAAGTTGTTGTACCATTTATTGAGACTCCAGCATCAGTAGTTTGAAGTCTCCAGTTGCCATTATGATACAATTGAACTCGATCACCACCTTGAACGATTATCCCATCACTTCCAGATTTACCTCTAATATAGACATTAGAAGTAGTATTAGTACCAGCATTCTGAATAAAGACATGACCTTTATCATTCTCAATAAAGAAATTAGAATCATTATGTTGAATGTTCGCATCATTATTACCACCAAATGTTGCCTTAGCATTATCTGCAAAGCGAAGTCGATTTTGTGATTTATCCCAAGTGCAACTATAATTAGCACCAGTAAGGATAACATCATCGTTGAATGTGGAACCATGATCAACCGTCAATCCATCTAATGTTGTATTTCCATCAACATCAAATGTTCCTGTAACAGTACCGTTACCACCAACTGATAGGTTTGAATTAGCATCAAGTGTAGTAAACTTACCTGTAGATCTTGAAGCAGAACCGATTGCTGTTCCATCAATATTACCAGCATTAATATCAACAGTTGCTAATGTTGCAGTTCCTGAAACATTCGCACTACTATTAACATCAAGAGGCCCTTCAATATTTACATCACCATTACCAGCTGGATCAAGAGTTATTACTCCATTAGTATTCTGTGCTGATATTGTATTACCATCAATTCTAATATTATCAAATTGTCCGTGGCCAGAAGTAAGAGTAAGATTTCCAACAATGTTAGTTGTATCTAAATCAGTAGTACCATCAACATCTAAGTTACCATTAGCATCTATATTTCCAGAGAATGTAGATATACCTGTTGTGATTTGTTCTGTTGCATGTAAGTGAGGTATATTTGTATTCTTTAATGAGCTGAATGTAGATTCACCTTGAACAGTTAAGTTACCACTTTGATCTCCACTACTATAATTACTAGCACGATCTAAAGTAAGATTATAAATGGTAGCAGGAGCAAAAACGAAAAGAGATTTCGAAACTGTTCCTTGTTCAATTGAAATTGTGCCAGGAACAGTAAGTTCATTCCTAATTCGTAAATTATGAAATACTGCCTGTGATGGGATTTTATTAATAACAGTAATTTGATCACCTTGAATTGAAACCTCATTACCATGATTACCTTTAGTGAACGTAATACCAGTAACTTCTGTTTCACTACTATCTGGATCCAATACTACCCATGCTCTATCCAGTTCTATTTTTGTACCAGTTACTCTTACTACTTTATATACACCATTGAACGCATTAATGTTCCCATTACCAGTAGAAATAGTAATAACACAACCGCCTGGTCCACCATTACCAATTGAGTTATTACCACTTGGCAAACCATGATTAGAACTGGTTATTAATAAATTTCTAGCTACAGAAGTACCACCAACACTCTCACTACCTACTACATTAATACTACCAGTAAATGATCCAGTAACATTTGCAGCACCATTACCACCCAACCATTCCATATAATCATCCTTACTTACAGTGATTCTATCAACACCATTACCGTCAGCAGCATAAGAGAATCCAGTAACGTCTGATAATTCACCATCAGCAGAACTAGAATAAACAAGTTTATTCAATGATAGATCACTAATCTTAGCAGTATCTGCAACCAATGAATCAATATTTGCAGTTCCATCAAGATATAAATCTTTGAATTCTACACCAGATGCACCTAAATCTACTGCATTATCAGTAAGAGGTACGAGGTGGCCATCAAATCTACCAACAGGAGTAATACTATCTGTAGCAGCATTACCAAGGTTTATGTTACCATTAAGATCAGTTTGTCCACTTGCAGATAAGGATGTAAACTTACCTGAAGATTGTACAGTATTACCTATAGTTGTTCCATCAATATCACCAGCATTAATATCAACAGTATCAGCAATTAATGAATCAATATTTGCAGTACCATCAAGATATAAATCCTTCCATTCTAATCCAGAAGCACCTAAGTCTCTAGCACCATCAGTAGAAGGAACTAAGTTAGTATCATATCTACCAATTGCACTGATAGTATCAGCTGCACCATCACCAAGATTTATCTCACCGTTTAAATTTACCGTTCCACTAAATGTAGATACTCCAGTATTAGTAAGGTTATCGGTTTCTAATGTTCCAATAATATTAACGCCATCATCCTTAGTCTCTAACTTCTTCTCTGCAGCCTCTCCAGCCATTCCATGATAAAGCTCTACGGATCCGTCTTTATTAAACTTACCCATCGACTCACCACCAGTACCTCTGATAGCGACAAAGGAGTTTCCTTGTATGTAAAGTTCTCCAGTACCAACATCATTTATGTATGAATTGGCCCCATCATGATAAATCTGAAGATCTCCAGCCCCAGCATGATTTCCAAATGTTGCCTTAGTATTATCAGCAAACTGCAATGCATCTGCCGACTTATCCCAGAAGAGATCTCTGTTGGCTGTTGCTCCATCAAAACGAACATCATTACTGAATGTTGTAATACCTGCAGTACTATCAAATATGACTCCTTTTGTAAATGTAGTAATACCAGTAACATTCAAACTACCAGTAACTAACAATCTACCAATTGTCACGTCAGTGAATAGTGTAGTACCAAGGAATGTACTAATACCAGTCATTAATAGGTAATCAGCAACTACAGCACCACGAACATCAAGAGCACCACCGTAACCTTGTAATACACCATTAGAATCTGTTTTACCAGCACGACTTGCAGATGTAGATCCAAGACCAACTATACCAAGACTGAGTTGATCTCTGTCTTTCTCAGTTGCAATAAGACCAAACTGTTTCCATCCTTGTGATGTATAAACCCATCCAAGATGATCACCAAAATCAGGATTAGCCTTGAATAGAATATCTCCAAGAGTTGAGGATCCTGTTGGTGGAGTTGCAGTATAAGTGATAGTTCTGGATGGAGATAACCCACCAGTAAGATCAATAGAAACAAACTCAGCACCATCATCTGATGAAGAAGTTAATTTCTTAGTTACTGTAGTAGGAGCATTAATCCTAACAGTTGTATTATTATTACCATCAACAATTAAACCTTCTCTAATATTAACACTATCAAAGATAACATCAAGTCTTCCACCTGCAGAATCACCTTCCGCTCCAGATCCAGTAGTAGTTGGAATAGGAATATTGAATGTGGCTTCTGTACCATCTTGTGAGTTAACAACCTTGTTACCTATATGGAAGTCACCTGCATCATTAACACCAGTATAAACAACTGAACCACCATTATCTGTAGTTGATTGTGCAAGGAAATTCTCTTCTCTAGTAAGAATTCTATCCTGTTTCTCTGGGAAACTGGTTGAATAGTTACCAGGCCCAAATCCAAGATACTCAAATGTATGACCAGATGCACGAAGAACAGATGCCCTTCTCTTTTCAACAGGTAACACACGAATTTTCTTAGCAAGAGAACTTGCAAGATGAGTTTCTGCTCTAGAACCTAACTGTCCTCTAAGAACAGTAGCCGCATTACTTGAGAAATCAGCTGAAACACGTACAATTTCATCATCAATTTGTATATAATCACCTTTAATAAATCCTGAAGAATCTGTTAATGTCAATGTAGTATTAACAGCAGTCCAAGCAGCATTACTTAAAGTTGTACTAATACCAACAGCTAATGGAACTTGTCTTTCAGCAAGTTTCTCATCACCTACAACAATTTTACCACCTTTTGCACCATATAAAACAGGAAGAACCTGAGCCTTTCCACCTGATGTTGTATAAGTTGCAGGAGTAAGTTTCTCAGTAAATTTGAATGAGAATTGTGTAGTACTATTTTTCTCAAATACAAGATGATCTCCATTGTATATGGTTTGTGCAGCACCAACAATACTGAATGCATTATTAACACTCAATCCATGAGGTTCATCTGTAGTTACTACTGCGATTCCTGTATCAGGATTAGAGTAAGCTATAGAATTAATTCTAGGTGCATTACCTGCCAACATGAAGAATCCAGTATGGATACCAGCAGTAGTTGTACTATGAATACCTGCAGGTTTTCCACTTGGTAATTGATAAGTAACACTCTTAGGAGTTACTGAAGTAACAGTATGAATACCATTATATCCAGAATTATATCTATTACCAACAGTACCAACACCAACTATCTGAATTGCATCACCAATATTACTATGAATTATAGAAACAGTTACTGTTGCATTACCAGCACCAGCCTTTACATTAAGAGTATTACCCTTAGTATATCCAGCACCACCATCAACAATCTCAACAGCAGTTACTACTCCAGCACCATTAACAGTTACATTGGCAGTTGCACCATGTCCAGATCCACCTGATAACTCAACGTTATAAAGAATACCTGCACTACCATATCCACTTCCTCCAGCAGCTAATGTAAGTTTAATAATTGTATTGAAATTATGTTCAACATTAGTCCATACTGTAGTAATACCATTAGTATGACTTGCAGCACCAGTTACTGCATAACCAATTTGATTACCAACAATAAAGTTATTTGTAAATTCCTTACTTAAACTACCTCTAAGATCATTAGTAACAACTTTACCGATTGGAGTATTAAGTGCAAAACTTGCAGCATGGGAAGGATCCATGTTGAAGTTATCAGCATCATACTGTGGATAAAGATCAGTTATGTTTTGATTAAACTTAGAATTAGTATACTCATTTACAGTAGGAGATATACTACTATCAACACAAATCAAATGATATACACCATCTTGTCTTTGATAATCATGAGACTTAATGGTTTCTGCACGATATACAGTAAATGTATCTTTATGTTTACGTCTACTTACTGTAGGAAGATTATCACTTCTATTGGTACTTGTATCTGTAAATGTGCCAGGATCTGTATCATAGAATAATACTTGAAATCCTTTAGCACTAGTAATACCAACAATATCTCTTACAATATTATATCCTTCATTTATAGTACCAGCTGAATTACCACCACTTCTAATCTTCTTAAACTGTACATCATCACCCATAATTAAATTATGAGGTTTCTCAGTAACAACAGTTGTGATACCAGTGTTTGGATCTCTGTCAACACTCTTTACAATACGAAGATTTCTCTGAACCGTTACATTAGGGATATCATTAGTAAATTCACCAGATGTAGATACACCAACAGTACTTGATTCCTGTAAAGTATAGCCAGGAATTGGTGGTCTTGCATCAGAAGATTCTTTAGGTATTACATACCTAAGTCTATAAATCTTATCATTAAGAGATCTAGTATCTTCCTTTCTTCTGATAAATGTCTTACCAGTTCTTGGTCCTAATTGTGCAGAATTACTATTAACAGCAGCATATACTTCATTGGAAGTACCTTTAACTTGGATATACCAGTTACCCTTAGTAGTATCATATTGTATTGGATGTCCTAGATCGCCAGGTTTCTTATCACTTACTCGTGATTCAATAGTAAGAACACCACCTTTATTATTATTAATTGCAATAATATTTCCAGATCCACCAAGTAATGCATCATTCTTATTTCTTGCAAGTTTTATTTGTGTATTTGTTAAAGAACTTTCTTGAGTAGAATCACTAGTTACTGCATAGTAAATAACATTAGTATCAATTCCATCTGGAAGGAATCCATCGTCAGAGATTACACGAATACTTTCACCTGCAGATAACTGGTGAGCTGAAGTTAAAGTTATCTTACTATCAGTTATACTATTAATTACACCAGTTCTTTCTACATCATAAACCTTCATAGTGGAATAATCAGATCCACCAGTCTTATTCTGCATTATGATTTCAGCACTATATGTACCAACACCAGCAATACTTACATTTAATAAATCAGGATTTGTACGTATAATACCATCTACTCCAGCTTTTGCACCAATTCTATATCCATTAATTACATGTACGGGAGGAATAGCTGGATCAGTAAATCCATCTAAAAAGATGTGTTCTTGATCAACAGTTGAAGCTAAAGTCTTAGTAACATCAATAGCTTCCCACTCAACCGAAATATTTTTCTGGAATTGACTTTCGGGTGGAATAATATGAGTAATATATCCTCTATTATCTTTAGCAAATGAAGAATCTTTAAATCCCTTTGCATTTAGAGATACAGAACCAAAGTTGGAGTTTGAGTTGGTGATAGACATATCACCACCACTTTCACTAGTGAAATGCTCTGAGAAACCAACGGCAAACACAGAAACTGCCTGAACAAATGCATTATTAGATGCTTTGATATGAGAGTTTTTATATGTTGGTCTATACCGTGAAGATCCATTCAAATAAAGTGGTTTTTCACTAGAAGGTGCAGTACCATTATTATCATATTGTCCAGTAGTCTTATTATAAACTAAGAATGCATTATTATCTTTCTGCAATCCAATACCAGTAAACTGAGCAACAAGCATGGATTTAAATCCAGATGCCTTAGATCCATCAGCATGGAGACCACACATACCATAAGCAGATCTTAAGGAACAGTGGAAAATATATGGTGAAGAACCCGTTACATTATCAGTATCAGGTACTATAGTTTCAACACCACCAATAGTAGGAGTTGCATCCGTTGGAGTACTTGAAGCCTCATAAGTAAACCGACGTTCACTACTAACACCAGTTACAGTGAAGTTACCATTGTAGATATTTGGGAATGTAGTAACACCAGCTATCCTAATAGCACTATCCACAACAAGCCCATGAGCTGTTGAAGTATCTACAGTTATTGTTGAAGTTGGAGTTGAGCCATCACCAGCAGTAATCTGACTAACTGAAATATCATTAACAACAACAGGTCCAGTAATCTCAAACTCAGGCAACTTAGGTTGCATGTCAGTATTAACTGGGAAGTCAGCTATTCCTCTACCAGAATCATCACCAAAGGCTCTCTGAACCTTGTGGAAATACATTTGAAGATCGGTAGTGGTAGTTGAAGTACCAATACCTACACCATTTACACCATCAGCATACTCAAATACTGTTAATTTGTGGTGAGAAAATTGTGGAAGATATTTATTTGTTGTATAATCCTTATAACAAGACTCTTTAGGATTAGCATCAAAGAAACTTACCGCCCAAAAATGACATCCACCAGTTAAACGGAATACTGCAGACTTATCAATTTGTGCATTTTCAGGATCTGGTACAAATTTAGGTCTTATTTTTGTCTTACGTACATCATAGCCAGCTATAGATACACCACGAGGTACAATTACACCACCTTCTACAGAGTTATACTTATATAATTCATTCGTTGGATCATCAAGATTATAGTTAGTAGAATCAGATAATTCGGGAAAATTAGCATTTGAAATAATATTACCTTGTCTATCCCTGAATAATGCTGCAGAAGCATTATCTGGATCTGTAACTACATTTAATCCAGGCCTATTATCAATCTCATGTTCGCCTGGGTACAACAATACGGTTGTACGATCAAATTTATCATTATCCTGACCTATCTGGTATGAAAATCTAGCAGCTTCAAGTAGAGCCCTCTGGATTGTCTTAAATGGTCTGGTTAATGAATTACCTTGGTTTTCAATACTATCTGTAGCATCCAAATCCGTTGGATTTACATATAGTATGTTACCTTCAACATTCTTTAGGAAATTTTCTAGTCTACTTAAAGGCATTGTCGCTTATCCCGCTAGCAAGATTCATCTCCTAGTATTTAGACAACAAAAAACCTAATTAACTCAAGCGGGAGCTGAGATTCGAACTCAGGACAGAAGTTTGGAAAACTCGTATGTTACCCCTACACCACTCCCGCATTTTCAGACACAACTATATCGGAATAAATGATCTGAATTTGGTCATCAATCTCAGTTACACAATGAATTATTTCCAAAACATCCATGAATTGATCTGTGCTTTCACATGTAATTTCTTGAACGACTCCTTCATTACTCACAAGGTAAAAAGAACGCAGGCAAATATCAACAACCGCAGCTGTTACATACTCATCATTTTCAAAAATTTCTTCCATGTATCTTTTGATGACTTTGATATCATAACAGAGTTATGATTATTTGTCAACTCCTCTACCGTAATCGTAACCAGATATTGAGAATTGTTCTGAATTGCCAGGATATTGTGCAGGTGTATCTCCCTCATACTCCACAATCAAAGGTTCTCCATCAATTCTTGCAGCATTAATCACATAGTAACAATCAACATTACTACCAGTACCAGATTTAACGATAACAGTTTTACCCCATTCTATCTTTTCTACAAATAGATCTTGATTTCCTACTCCAATAGCAGTCAAACTAACAGTAATACTCTCAGTATCAACCAATCCCTTCCAGTAGTCAGGCAATTCTATTTTGTTTCCTTTACACAACCTTCCCCTGACATATACACCAGCTTCAGGGCCTTCTATACATACATGTCTTAATCTATGACCTTCCTTATTGGGATGTTTAATATCAAATCCTTTCCATCCCTGAACATTAATTGTACTACTTGTAAAAGCACAACTTTGTCCTGTACAATCTTTCAAATTACTATCATGAATATCACCACTATCAGGTTTTACTTGAAGATCACCTGCAATGTAATTATTAGGAGCTGTAATATTAATACCAATCTTATCATGTATAATATGTACAGCACTTAAAGCTGTTGGTCCTGAAGTAGAAACTGTTGGACCAACATCAAGTACTCCTAGTGGGGGATTTGCTAATGGTGCATATCCTAACTGAACAGGCCCATTAATTACTGCAAGACCACCATAATCAGAGTCTTCATAAGGTTTTTTCTGAGTTATATCTGAAATACCAGAACCACCCTCACTTCCAAGTGTTATTCTATTTCCATAGTGAACAAAATTGTTAGCCATTAGTTACCCTCAAATTCATCAAGTTTCATTGCTTTTAATAGTGAAGTTAATTTACTTAACTCAACTGATGCACCAAAATCGGCAGATGATGCCATATTTAACACACCAGCTATTATACCACCAATTCCTTTGGCCGACATAGTAAAGTCTTTTCTAGCTTGAAGTCGGAGATTAGTACCAATAACCCTAGTGTCTGGACTATCAATAGTAATACTCTTATTAGCCTTCATAGTGATGTTACCATCATTAGTGGCAGTAACACCCTTCGCCTCAAAAACTATATTATCAGCTCTTAAAATAATATCCCCATCCTCACATTGAATAACTGCATCACCATGTTTACAATTAATCAACTTAGCAGGAAAAACAGGATCTTGAGCGGCATCCCTTGGTCTTTTGATCTCTTCACCTAAAGCTTCAACAGATTGACCAGACACAAAAGTCATATAATCTTCTCTATTTCCACCTTTTGTATAAAAACCAAAACTGGAACCATTATTAGTAAGTAACCTATAAGTTACTTCACCTAGATCACCAGCTGTCATTCCAGCTTCATGTCTAAAATGTCGATAGATATCGAAATCTAGATCACCAGGCGGTTGTGGTACAGATGTCATTATGAACCTATCCTAGTACGTGTAAGTGGTTTACCGACACAATTGACTACAGATATAATCTGATCAGAATCAAGTGATACTTTAGTTACTCCAGTTAGAGGAACAAATTTAAGAACCACTTTTACAATTGCACCTTGGCCAGTAGCGCTATTTATAGTAGCTTCTGGAATACCTGTAAATCCAGATCCACTATCAACAACCTCTACACCTAACAATCTACCATTAAGTATTTTGGGAGTAACAATAGCATTACCAATAGATATGGTATCAGTGGAATTATAACCATATCCACTATTAATAACAACCACATCATCAACTTCTGCAATTACAGGTGTAGCATCAGAGTTTGCAGATTGTGATATAGCATCTGATTCTAAATCACCATAAACTGTTTTAATCTTATCATATGTATTTTTATATCCATGACCAGCACTATCCATAACAATTCTCTCAATCTCTCCGTTATCTGCAATTATAGCTGTTGCTTTTGCACCAGAACCATCTCCACAACTATCTTTAAATCTTACATATGGAGGTCTCTTTACGGTATAACCAAGGCCCCTCTCTATTAGATCAACACCTATAATTTGACCAAGATTGTTTACTACAGCATTTCCTAATCCACCAACACCTGCACCACCAAATAATTCAACAGTAGGAGGACCACATCTCAATACATTACTTTCACATCCACCAACACCCAATAATGATGCTGGATCGCCTGCAATACCTTTCGCAGAAAAAATACTTGAAGCACCCTTAACATTTTCCGCAGCCTCTTTAACACTACCAACCAATCCACCAAGACCAGGCACACCACCTGCAAGATTTAATAAAGAAGCAGACTCCATAAGTTTACCCATATTATCCCTTTCTTTTTGTGTTGGGCCAAGTCCAACATCATATCTACTTGGTAAAGGACACTTATGATCATCACATCCAAGAAAATTATAAAGTATACCAACACCAGCTAATGCTTTATCAACCATTTCAGTAACTGTTCCTAAAGCACCACCAAGTACTGAAGTTAAACTATTAAGTATTGGTCCTATAGTACTAGTAATACCACCCATTATATTATTCAATAATGTACCTACAAACTGTTCCGAAGCACATAAAGGAGCATTAATGAGATTACCCATCAAATCCTTTAAAAATCCAGTTATAGTATCTTTAAGAGCTGCAATAATATTACCAAATAAACAATGTATTTCATCAGTGACATCTTTTAACGCATCACCAAATGGAGCTTTTAAATCTTCAGGAACAAGTTGATTTGTAAATTCGCCTATTCTTTCTTCAATATTAGAAAAAAGTGAATCTCTTATACCATTTGTAGTAGCTGTCATATAGCCACCAATCTTTTTAGAAACTAGATCAATTTCATCTTCAAGATCTACTACAGCTCCAGTTAATTTATTAACATAGAAATCACCATAATTCTCAACTTTCATTAATGTTTCAGAAAAATCACCAAGTGCAGTAGTTATAGCACTAGTAGTGTTATCATTCTTGCAAGTTGCAGGACTTTCAACCTTTACTCTTTTCAAAGCTTCATGAGTTCTATAAGCAGCAGTACTCATTGACTGTTCTTTAGAAGACTCATTAGATGCAATAGGTTCTTTAGTATCTCCTATAGGAGTACCATCAATCTTACTATATTCCTTTTTTTTACTGAATTCTTTATCAGTTATGGCTGAATTATTACTAGGACTTTTTCCTACAACTTCCTGTTTATCCTTTACATCCAATACTTGTTTTGCAGCAGGTTTTCTACTTCCACCAGCAACAACATTTGGAGTAGGATCTGCAGCTCTTGGATCTCTATAAAAAACATGAGCAACAACTGGTTTTTGTTGATCATCTCCATCCAAATAAAACCCTAATACACTCTCACCACCTTCTAATTTGTGACTAGAATATCCTCCACCATATCCACTCTGAGCCATTGGATTAGATAATACGTGGGCCCAAGGCAATTCCATAGGCTCCACGATTTGATCCGTCTTACCAACAATATTTACTTTTACACGGTGATTATAGATATTTTTATCTTCACCAGATTTACCAGCATCCTTATCATAGATCTCCAAGGCATAGGGAGCCCAAGACTTACGTTCAGCGACTTGACCTATCCACCACTGAATACCATTGGTGCCAAAACTATTTGTGCCTTCGAGAATACTAACCATTAGTCGTCATAAATTAAACATTCGGGTTCATCTGGATGTGTATCACAGAAAAGTTCGATAGCATTGGGATCATGATGATCACCAGCTTCTATCTCTTCGTGATGATGAGACTCATAATCTATAAGATCATGGAGTTCATCTTCAATATGATGACGTATTGGTTCGGATATTGTAGGATCTTTTAAGATCTCTCTATCCTTCTTGATGTGTGCTTCGATGGATTCCATTTTCCTCCTTTAGCTAAGCTATTTAATCTTTTTTGCCAGGTGCATCTCTAACAAGTCTGAGATGCGTATAACATTTTACACCCTGATTCGTAATTTGTATACTATGTCTTAGATCCTTGATAATATAATATCCAGAAAGCCAAGAATCTGTTCCCTCAGCAGTTTGAATTAGATCAGCTTCTATTACATCACCAGCTTCAAGTACAAGATTATAAGGAACAGTACATCTCAAAGATTGTGATAACAAACTCTCATATCTCATCTTAGCCTGAGTACGAACTTTGAGTGGATTATAATCATCAAAATTATCCATCTTACCTTCCATCTGCATAGTGCCTGGAACATAAAGGATTCTATTATGAACAGTTGGTTTTTCATTAATCTCAAAACCATGTTCTAATTCATCTCCAGATACATCTCCCAAACTTTCCTGTTTTACATCCACCTTACTCTTAACAACTACTTCAGTATCTGGAAACAAACTAAAAATATTAATATACTTTGTATTCTCACCATATACAGATTGTTGCATATTGGTTATCACATTAGACTCATGTTCAAATAAAACATTATAAAGATTAAACTCCTCATCTATTTCAGAATCTACTACTTCATTTTGAGTAAACGTAGGAATATCATCTTCTGCAGCTTTAGCTTCAGACATTATAGTATCAATACTTTTAAACTTATACCCACTCCTAGTCATCCAGAATAAAAATCCAGCCCGATCTGTACCACCACCTTCACTTGACATAGATTTAGATAAAGCACGTCTAGCTAGCCAATATATGGCCCTATAAGGTCTCCAATAATTACCAAAGAACCCATCAGGATTAGCAGTCTCTTCAATATCCAAATCTAATTCAGTCTTTATATTATTTTTTAAAATATTTTCAACATGACTATTAGATTTACCTTTAGGATCATATCTCTTAGTTACTCTTTCCTTTTCATTAGCAATAACATCTGGAGGATTGCAAGTAATCATGAAAGTATTAACTGTAGATTCAGTTTCTAATTGTCTAAAGGAAGTTAATACCCATCCATCAATTTCTAATTCACCTGTAGGATGTTCTACCAATAAACTAACCAATTCTGTACCACGCAATTGAGCATTAGATAAAGCACCCTCAATTGTACTGAAAACACATTTAATTTCAGTAATCGGTTCAAATATACCTTCAAAATAATCAAGACCCAAAAGTGTCGTAATATTACCACCCAACTCCATTAAGGATTCCTCCTCACCAAATCCCTCAATGGATAATTTCTTTATTATAGCGTTTTGTGAATTAGACATTATGGGTTAAGTTCAAAATCTTGGTCTGAATCAATAATATGAATCTCAATATTTTTTTGAGACGTATCTTTATTTAACACATCCAATCCACTATTCTTTTTTATACCTTTGACATTCTTATTGGGTTCATTCTTAGCTTCAATATTGTCCTTATTTTTATCAACTCCCGTCGCTTTATCAGCTAATGCACCACCAGCAAAACTACCTATAACACCACCAGCAAGACCACCAATAACACCACCAATAACTGTGCCAACAGGACCACCAAAAAATGTTCCGAGTGCAACACCAATTTTAGCTCCAGAAGCTGCTCCAGCAAGACCACCTGCAAGACCACCACCAGTACCAACAGCAGCTTGTAAATTTGTTTGTTTTTCCTTCTTTCTATCAGCAAATTCCCAAGCAGCAAATACACTACTTACTATTACATTACCTTTACCAAGTCTCCTAAGAAGACCTTTACCTGCTTTTTTAGTTGTTTGTGTTGTTAAAGATTTAGATAAATTTTTAGCCTTTCTAATATTTTTAATATTCTTTGCTCTCTTTACGGCCTCTATTTTTTTACCAACCTGAGTTTTAGGTCTTATTTTTGGTTTATTTTTATTTGCTCGAATTTTTTTAATATTCTTTGCTCTTTTTATAGTCTTTGCCTTTTTCTTAAGAGGTTTTACTCCCGATTCATTTACTACTTTTGATGCGGATGGAAGTCCAAGCATCGCACCTCTTGTAGCTTTGCCAGGATTCTCAAGTATAGTAGCCAAGAATTCTAAAAGTGCTGCACCAAGAAGTGGTGTTCCTGCTTTTTTAGCTGTACCACCAATATTACCCATCATTCCACCCATTATACCCTTTTTCCCAGTTATATCTCTTATCTTAGAATTATTATCACGCAATCTTCTTCTTAAATTCCCAATCTTAGTTATATCCTTATTAAAAGATTTATTACCATCCCCAATAACTTTTACAATCTGATCTGTAAGTTTTACTGTAGTTGCAAGTCCATTACGTATTGATTGAAGTTGTTCTGTTGTTATACTAGTACTTTCTTCAGTTTCTTGATCAACAGGTACTAAATTTGGTAACGGCCGTTCAGGAGTTTTTACAATTGCAGAACCCGTACTCTTAACTATAGATGATGAATCCTCATCAATTTTATTCTCTATTTCTTCAGGCATTACCAGTTACTACTCCTTTGGAAAACTTCATTTGGTGAAACTCCACGCTCGGGAGAAACAAATGGTACTTCATCAGAAACACCTTTACCAATCGTACTTCCACCACCACCTTTACCCGATCCTTTTGATGTATGATCGAATACACGAATACTGCCTTTTTGATCCTCCACAGGAGTCGTCTTATCGGCTGCATCAGTTATTCCTTTAATTAGACTTTCGGTACTTTTTTTGGTATTAGATTTAACTTGTTTATCTTCAATACCATCAATAGAACTAGATTGATTACTTGTACCAACAGGATCAAACATACCCGCAATATCACTATGTCCTTCCTTTGGTTCAAGGTTTTCGTTAATATTTGTTGTTAAATTAGTATTTTTCTCATTAGTTACATTATTAATACTATTCTTATTAGTGGTATTATTATTAATTTCATTAGTAGTTTCATTTTTTCCCCTTCCATCCCAATCAAATCGATTACCTGTAATCGCATCTCCAAATCCTTGCATCCATCTAGCTGGCCCAACTCTTTGTTCCTCTTCATTCCTAGCACCCCACATTCTACCCTTCTTATCATGATCAAATATATCAAAAGTTACTGCATCCAAATATCCAGCCATAAATCTTTCAGGCCCACTCATGTCATCACGACCCCTACCAAATATATTTTTCTCCTCACCTTTTTTTTCTTTCTCTTCTTCTGTAAGACCATACCAAGAATCTTCATCACCATCATTTATATTAAATAATCCTGCCAGTGCTTCAAGACCAAGACCTTTTGCTGCTGTATTTCCTGCAACACCAGCAACTTTTTTGGGTCCAGATAATAGTTTTTTACCAAAAGAATCTCTTCTATTCTCAGCTCTTTTTCTAGCTTGAAGTTTATCCCTATCTGCAATATCCTGTTGTAAACTTTCTTCTAAATCTTTTCTATACTGTGCTTCTATATCAGCACTACTCTGCATAGCCTGAGATATTGCTGCTATGTTTGCATTTATTTCATTAATTTGATTAACAATACTACCTACTCCACCATCTCCAACTGGACTGATATTAATATCAGGAACCATTGTTGTTTGTGGAACAACATTATTAGCACTTGCACCAACAGTCTCTGTACCTATTACTTCTGCATCAACATCAACTACAGCATCAGATGCAGGTTTTTCACCCATAAAGTTTAGAGCCTTTGATTTATCTGGTGGTTGTTTTTCTTTTCCCTTTTTGGGACGCAATAAATCAAGACCCTCTTTTGCAACAGCAGCCTTCTGTACCATCTGACCCAATTTTAACATCCAACCAGCCATTAACTTAGCCCCTGTTGTTGTTGCTGTTTCATCTTCTCAGCCTCAAGATAGTTCTTTAATAAATTAACATAAATGTCACGTTCCCAAGGCATCATGTTTTCTATCTCAGTTAAGCTATATTTATGATATTGAATCAAAGAAAATGTAAGTTCATAGTATGACCCTGCACTCAAATGGGCCATACTTATCCGAAAAAACTAGCCAATCCCTCCAAAGTAACTGTAGATTCCACTTCAGTCTCAGGATTTGTAACTGTAATGTCATGGGATAATTTAGGCATAGTATCAAAGAAATTCTCAATATCTTTAAATTGTTTAGAATTTAATTGTTCTATAAACTTAACCAATTCCTTTTTGGTAGAATCTTTTGCATCCCATGCTTCATCTTCACTAAAAATCATTTCAATACAAGACGCAACAATATCAAATGTATTATCAGAATTCTGATCAAAATTAAAATTATCATCTATAAATTGATCCAATGATGGATACTTCATTCTTATTGTATAAGTATCATCAACCTTTATATCGGCAGAATGATTCTCATCTTCTTTAACCTTTATCTCATCAATAAAGATTTGAGTAGGAACTTGTGTTTTACCATCATCAGGACATGTGACCAAGATATCTATGCTTTCACCTATGGATCTAGCACGAATATTTAAAAACAAATACTCAATATCAAATGTTGGTAATTGATCTACTCTTACTCCTTTGGTAAGAATACAACTCTTAAGAACATCCTTAATTGCATTGGTTATACTTTTAGTATCTCCACCTTCTATAGCAAGTATAAGAACTTTTTCTTCTTTTACAAGGAACGGTCTATATTTTATCTTCTTCCCATTGGAAGGTAACGTCAACTCATAAGTCGGAGTGACAATTGTTGGTAATGGCATAATAAGCTTTTCAGTATTTTATATAGGGAGGTTATAGGAATCCAGCACCATCACCAAGTTTCCAACCTTTTTCTGCCTGCGATTCTTTAGGTGGTTTCTGTTTTATATCAAATATACTAGTCGTATCATCAGTAAGATTACCAACATCACCAGAATCTGACAGGCCTGATTTACCAGCTCTCTTCATCGTTCTAGTAACATCATCCATAATAAATCTAGTATATGCAATAGTAACATTTAATTTAAGTACACTACCAGATTCATAATTTACTGGAGATCCAGCAATAGATAATGGAAAAGCTTCAAAGAAAGTATAACGTGACACACTTCCTCTTTTAGTTTCAAAGAAATCTTTATTGAACTTTACTATACTAAAATCAATTTTATAATCTTTGGGATAATTAAAAGTAGTTACCGCATTAGATGAAGATGTATTTGAACTACCACCATGAAGAGGATTTACTGTTTGTAACCAAGACTCAAAAAACTTTAAAGTTTTATACTCTCTATCAACCATAAAGGTAAAAGTAACATCATCATATATTCTAGAAAATGGAAGTTTTTCAGTAATACCTTGTCTATCACCTACAACTTCAATAGGAACAAGATTAGATCCAGGCAAGATAGCATCAGAACAATATAATCCTAAATCTTCATCAATAAATCTTCTATCTACTCCAGCTCTTCTTGCAGCAGTATATACTACTCCATTGGGTCTTAGAAAAACTTGATACCTATTATCAATGGCTACAGTCTGAAACCGTGACTTAATATCATCTATAGCGTATTTTGTTGGTTTTCTTGTCATCGATCTCTAAATAGATATCAGCTAGTCAGCTTTTATTTATGAGCTATAGTGGAAAATATAGGCCAAAGAATCCCACCAAGTATAAAGGCGATCCCACGAACGTCGTTTATCGATCATTATGGGAACGTAAATTCATGATGTATTGTGATACTAATAACAAAATCCTTGAATGGGGAAGTGAAGAATTTGCAATACCATACAGAGATCCTGTTAGTGGTAGGAGAAGACGTTATTTTCCAGACTTCTATATTAAATATATTGATGGGTCTAATAAAACCCGTAGAATGGTAGTAGAAGTCAAACCAGCAAGACAATGTAAAGAACCAAAAGTAAATCCACCCAAGAAAACAAAAACTTGGATGAATGAGGTCTATACATGGGGTGTGAATCAAGCTAAATGGAAAGCTGCAAAATCTTTTTGTGATGATAGATTATGGGAATTCAAAATCTTCACAGAAAAAGAGTTAGGTATTAAATGAGTATTGCAGAAGACATAGTAAAAGAAGCAGGCAAACGAAACCGCAGCCGTGATTGGTATCGTGGCAAATTGATGGAAGTGTTGTCAAGTTATCAGGGTAAGAAATATGATGATCCTGGCGAATTTGGAAATGTATCATCACCAGTAGAAGTTGGTGAAATGTATTTCTTCAATTATATTGCAACTAAACCACAAAGATTGAAGTGGTATGATCAATTTCCAATGACTTACGTAATGGGTGTATTTGCAGATGGATTTCTTGGAGCAAACTTACACTACCTAAATATGAAATTAAGAGAAGGTGTTGCATTAAGCCTTCTAAATAGAGTTGATGATGCAATTGTACCTAGTAAAACTATACATAAGTATTATTTTAGTGGTGTACAAAAACAAGTAATGAGAGTACCAGAAGAGGAGATGTCAGGCGTGTCATTATTACCCACATCAAAATTCGTTAATACTACTGGTAGGGATATTCCCTCCTATAGAGTATGGAGGGATAAGTAATGGCCGCCATATACAATAATACTAGATTTAAAACAGCATCAAACAAGAAATATTATTTTAGTGTTGATCTTGATACTGCAGATAATGAAACATATAGTGTTTATAGTTATGAATTCGCATCTCAATTTGATGCCGAATTATTAAATACTGGTCGTATTGCTTCACTAACAATAAACACCAGTGGAATGGGTACTGGCTATAGTGTTGCAAATGAAGTAGCAACTACTTCAGACTTTAGAGGTAAAAATTGTTTGGTTAATATAGGTGCAGTAAGTGGTGATGGAGCTATAACAGCAATTGGAATACAATCTGCAGGTAATAACTACCATGTAGGTGATACTATCACCATATCTGGAGGAGGATCTAATGGTATAGCTACTGTTAGTGATGTCACAACTGGATTATCATCCACTTATACACCCACAGGTACATTAATGTATACTGAAAAAATTTCCAATGTAATAAACAGAGGATCCACTAGTGATTTAATTGATGATAATGCAACTTTAATTGATGCATATGGGTCAATAGAATTCTTAAATAATGTGAGAAAACAAGTTAAAAATTGGGTATTAGGAAAATGATGAATCTAGGAATTAGTGGACTTAAACAATACGTCGATTTAGAAAAATCAAATTCTAAATTGAATAATACACTAAAAAACAGTGATATCAATTCTGTAGAATCGGGTATTAATCAAAATACATCACCAGCATCAACAAGTACTGGCGTTTCTAATAAATTAAATACCCAATATGGTCAACAATCCTTACCTAAGATTAATGGTGGTCAAGTATTACAATATCCAGTAGATTTAGATACAAGTATTCAAGATTACTTCGAAATTCAAATCTTCAAATATAAACCTGCAAAAGTTTTGCCTGGCATCACTAGAACCTCTCAAGGTTATGGTATTAAATCTAATACAAAGAAAGTGAATACTGAAACCACTAAAGGAACAGTAACTACACAAACAGGTACAGATTATTCATATGCAGCTAGTAGAAGATCTAACAGACAAAATCAAAGATTAGAAGAACTTCAAGGTACAATCCAACTACCTATGCCATCAGACATTAAAGATGGAAATCGTGTTGACTGGGGTGGCGAAAAGATGGGCAATTTTGAAGGAGAAATAAGTGAAAGTATTATTACTGGTATGGGTGAGGGTGCATTTGGTGGTGCTGGTGAAGTTGAAGATGGACTAGGATTTGGTGGAACAGTAGGTGAAATAGCAACTAATCTTAAAGGAGCACTAAGAAATAAAGGATTTAGAAGAAAAACACAAATGAATCTAGTAGCTGCCGCAGGCAAAACATTAGGTCTTAACGTAGATGTTGATCAGGCTCTCAACAGAAAATTTGGTGTTGTACAAAACCCAAATCTTGAGTTATTATTCACTGGCCCACAACTAAGAGATTTTACTTTTATGTTCAGATTCAGTCCACGTAGTTCGGATGAATCTGCAAAAGTTCGTATGATAATAAGATCCCTAAAACAACATATGGCAACCAAGAAAAATCCAAAAAGAGGTGCTAAAGGCGAATCTACAGGAAATTGGTTACTAGGAACACCAGATGTATTTAAACTTAGATATATAAAGGCCAAGACGCAAAAAGATATCAAAGGTTTAAATAAATTTAAAACATGTGCTTTGAAAGGTATTAATGTAGATTATACAGGTGGTCTTGGTAGATTTGCTGCATACGATGAAGACAGTCAACCAATAACAACCTTTGTAACATTAACCTTTGGAGAATTACTTCCTCTATATGATCAAGATTACTTGGAATTTGATTCTCACGACGATGTAGGTCTCTAAATGTCTAATTATTTCCGAAAATTACCAAATTTAGATTATCCAACTCTACTTAAAACTAAGCAGAGTAATACTGATTACATAGAAACAAAAAATCTCTTTCGTAGAGTTAAAATACGAGAGGATCTATTTTCCAATTTTATAGTATTTGATCAATATAAAATTGTTGGTGATGAAAGACCAGATAACGTAGCTGAAAAGGTATATGGTGATGATAACTTAGATTGGGTAATATTGATGTCTAACAATATAATTGATGTTAAAAATGAATGGCCTATGACACAAAGTGATTTAAATACTTATACTAATGAAAAATATACACAAAAAGAATTAACATATATTCATCATTATGAAACTATAGAATTTAGAGACAGAAATAATCAATTATTAGTTCCAGCTGGAAAAATTGTAGATGAATCATTTACTATAGAATATTATCTTGGAGAAAGTGGTCTTAGAAATAATGGCCAATTAAAAACAGCATCCCCAATAAGATCAGTAAACAACTATGAAAATGAAATAGAGATTAATAATAAAAAAAGGAATATTAATGTTGTGAAGGAAGATGTGCTTGGATTATTCTTAAAAGACTTTAATAGGATTATGAAATATGATAAGTCATCACAGTACGTCAACAGAAAACTCAAAAAGACCGAAAATATAAGAATCCATTAAAAAAATCCCTGGCCATCAAAAATGACCAGAGATTTTTTCAGCGCTTTTTTGGAATTAAAAAGCGAAATAATATGGCTTACTCTTCAGCAAGCTTTTGGAAGTAACTTAGTGCATCGTCTGCATCCTCATCGGGAGCTGCAACTGCAACAGGTGTTCTAGTAGGAACACGAGCCTCTTCTACTTCAGCAACAGAACCACGACTAATATCTTCCTCCTCAAATCTAGGAGCAGCAGGACGTGACTTGTTACCTAAAACATACTCAAGACGAGTCTTAAGATCATCATAGGACTTGAACTTATCCGCAGAAACTAATTCCTGTAAGGAATACTCCTTCTTCCAAAGAGCTTCAAGAGCATCATCATCACCATTCAATAATGGAGATGGAGCAGCAAACTCAGAACTATCATAGTTCCAGAATCCAGCAACTTTTTTGATCTTAATCTTGAAATCTGCACCACCCCAGAAATCAAATGGGTTGATTGCATTCTCATCTTCAAACTCAGGTTGCATAGCTTCCTGAATCTTATCAAAGATTTTCTTACCAAACTTGTAAAGGAATACCTTACCTTCATTAGAAGGATTAGCAGGATCTTTTACAACATAGATGTTTGTGTAATATGATAACTTACGTTTTTGTTTACGAGCTATTTCTTTATTAGCATCAGAACCAGAATTCCACAACTGTGAATTGTGTTCTGAAACAGGATCTTTTGATCCTAAAGTAGTTAAAGAGTTCTCCATGAACCAACCACCAGGCCCTTGAAAGGCATGTGAGTATAACTTTACCCAAGGAATATCTTCCTTATCAGGTGCAGGTAGAAATCTAACTACGGCATAACCGTTACCAGATTTATCAACTTCTGGTTTCCAAAGACGATCATCGCCTCCAGATGTAGTATTCATTTTCTCAACTTCTTTAACTAATTTAGATGTTAAAGAGCCAAGTTTAGATTGTTTTTTTAAGTCTGAAAAAGACATAGGATTAAATCGGATTTTTTGAGATTTTGGATGTGTTTAGTATAACAAAAATTTTGTCACTTGTCAAGACGATTCTCAACAATTTGACGAAGATGAACAATAGTATTTTGCATCATTTTAAACAAGGCAGCTGGATCACTATCTTGTTGTAAACCAAGCATCTTGGTTGACTCATCAATACTTTCCTTCATAGCTTTCGCTTCAGGATCATCTGATAAAGATAATCTAGTGTACATAATGCGTTGTTTTTCAAGAAGATCTTCAAGATCTTCTATATGTTCATACTGTTCCTCAACAGTCATTTCAGGAAACTGCAAAGCATTTTTCATAACATCTTCCTGAAGTTCATTTATTTCAACAAGAGCAGCCCGAACTTGGGCACTTTTTAGGAAACTCATAAGATTTTCTCTCTTAGAATTTTTTTATAACGAAGTACATCTATATTTAGGAACGATCTATATTTTTTCATCTTCAAGGAAACCGTACTCCAAATAGGATCTACTAATTCTTTATCAAGTTCTTTACCAAACCCTAGTATCATATCAAGAATAACAAGAGTCTCTATTGAGATATTTTTCTTTAAGTATTCTTTGAGGATTTTTGGATGTTGGCGATTACTAATGAAGTAGCTGTCAAAATCACCTCCCGAAAAGACTCCCTCAATTTCATTTGAGAATATGTAAGAGAGGGATTGATTTCTTTTTTGCCATTCTTTGAAGTTGGTTTCTCCATTTTCAATAATCTCCCCTATCCAAACTTTAGAAGGATCTTCACTTGAAATAAAATTAGAAATAAAATATTGAGTAATTTCTTCATCACTTTTCTTCCTACTCATACGTTCAAAAAAATATCTATCCTTTCTTTTGTTAAAAGAAACAATAGATGCTCTAGACTTACCACCATACTTAAGATAATCATACTTCTCCTTGGTAAAGTGTTGCTTCATTGCAATATAAGTTCTATAACATTCAAACGGAGTCACTTTTATCTTAGTTTTTAATGACATTATTATAAAAAGGATTCTTTATTTCAGGATGAACAAAGTAAGATTTAGTATAAGGTTTTCCATCTTTTATACCATGTTCATGAACAGGAACTGAAATCCTAGTTTCAATAAATGTTGATTGATGAGGTGGTATTGGTGGTAAGTGATATGCAAATGGCATAATTATAATGGAAGTTTAGCTCGTGATGTTCTCTTTAGAAAATTTAATTCCGTTGCTTGAGCCTTTATCTTTTCCTTTAATGGTTTACTAATAAGTTTAGATACAGAATCTACTTCTATCTTATTCTCATCACAGTAATGCACTATAGCATCAATATAATTCAGTCCAGTAGTATCCTTTACAAGGTTTTCTATGTCCTGAGTAAATTTAGTTTGACACAGGAACTTTTCCTTTAGTGCCTTGTCTAGGTCTTTATTCATTGGTGAAATTAGTAACAAATTTTTTAATATACTTAACTAATAGCTTAATATACTCGTCTTTATTCCTTTTGTCAAACACTTTAACTTCTCCTGATGGAGTTGTCATAATAGTGATTAATTTCTTAACTGGTATACCAGTTAGTTCGTAATACATACATGCGTATGCAGTTTCTTGAACAAAATAATTTTCTAACCAAGCCTCTGGTTTAATTCTCTCTGAAGTCTTAAAATCAATGACTGCAAGTTCTCCATCATACTCTCCAATACAATCCACACGGCCCGCAATACCAAAAAACTCAGAATACATGGAGCGCTCAATAGCATGTATATTATCGATCTTATCAATGAATGGCTTGGCATGGTGGAACATGAACTGTGTAGCGGGTAAATGTTCCTCCCATATAATTTCTTTTTGTTCAAGGTAGTCTTGTGCGGCTTCATGGAAATCCGTACCCCTTGTAGTAGCTTTTTTCGTTATTCGATTCGCCTCTTCGTCACCTACTCTTTGTCTCCACTTTATAAATTTTTCTTTGTTATAAAATGAGGTGATTGATGTTATAGATGGAACCCAATCACCATTTGGTAATTCATATAGACGACAACCTGGCGTATCTTTACTCTTTAACTCTATGTCACCGAGATAATTATGAAAGGTTCTTTGCATTTAGAGTCCTAGAGCGAGTTTTGCAATGAGATAATCTCTTACGAGACCTGAACGAACAATATCATCAACACCAAATTCAACCATCTCAAACTGTTCTTCTAGTTGTTGGATGATCTTCATAAAGTCTAAGATACCATTACGCTCATTTGTTTTAGTGAGATCTGTTTGTGATGCATCACCACAAAAAACAATTTTAGAGTTCTCACCAACCCTTGTTATTATACTATCTAATTCATGGAAATTCAAGTTCTGACACTCATCTATTAACAAGATGGAATCATCAAATGTAGTACCTCTGAGAAAGGATGTAGACCAGAAAGAAATAGTCTCTTGTGCCTTTAGATTACCATACAACATTTCAAAGTCTGCATCTGTAGGCATCTCAAACATATACTTAACCATATTCTTATATGGTATCTGATATAGTAAAGACTTATCTTCATGATCTCCAGGCAAGAAACCAATTTCTCTTGTAGATACTAATGATCTAAAGATATAAACTTTCTTGTATGGTGTGCTGTCAGATAGAACATCTTGTAGTGCAAGATAAAGTGCAATGAATGTCTTACCTGTTCCTGCACAACCATAACCAAAGACGTTCTTTCCATCTTTGTAAGCATCAAAGAACCTCTCCTGTGTTGGAGTTAATGGATTAATATCGACCAACAAATCATTGTTGATTGGTTTCTTCCTTTTCATCTGCTTAGAGGTGTATCCTACACCAATAGGTTCAGTAGTTTTCTTCTTTCTTGGCATGTTAACTATAATCCCTATTTTTACGAACAGTAGAACCAGGCTGTTTAGAAGCCCTGTCTAGTACTTCGTTCCATCCACTAGAATTTGCCTCTCCTTTGAAACGCATCTCACCAATCTCTTGACAAGCAGCAACTCCTGCACTCCAATCTTTATCCCAGTCAGGATTCTCATCCTTCCACTCACCATATTGTTTCATGGTCATGGAGAGTTCTTTCTTCTCTTTAGTTTTTAAATTAATAACAGGATAGGTGGGCATAATTAATCCTCAGTAGGTTCTTCAGTGGGTTTTTTAATTTCACTATTCAATCTATCTATCTCTTTAAGAACAGGGTTCTTAATCCATTCAAGTGCCTCTGATACTGATGGGTATTGTTCAATGAAGATCTTTCTACAATCTTCCGCAATCTCCATGTGTTCCTTCTGTGTACCATGTGCAGAACGTAGATTAATATAATGAATCCAAGAACGGCAAGAGCCTGTCATATAGATCCTTGTAGGAGTACATAAAGGTAGTACCATTCTAGCACACTCTTTAGCAACACCTTCTTCCAACATTTGAGTATAAAGACTAGTAGCAGAACTAAACAAAGTAATCATCTGACGATTAAGTTTGTCAACCAACTTAGGATCTAAATCATCAGTAGAATTCTGACGATTCTTTTCATCCTGTCTACGAAGTTCTGGTAATTCTATTTCACCAAGTGTCGTACTAGCAGCATATCTCTGAGAGAACTCTTGGAATGTAAAAGATCTATGACGTAATATTTGTGCAGCAATAGCACGAGTAGTCTCAATCTCTAAGGTCATTGAGGCCTGTTCAAACACACTCCAGTGATTGTGTTTGATACAATACTTCAATAATCCTGCATACTTATCGTTGTCCTGATTAGAAGGGTTAGAAACACGGGCAATATATGCCATGTTTTCTTCAGGATTTGGTGTCGCTTGAATCAGTCTTGCTTTCATTCGTTTTAAATCTTTTTTTAATCATTTTAGCATAGTACACATCCTTTTCCGTATACCAATCTGGATGTTTCTTTGCCCTCTTCAAGAGTTTTTTAGCTGCTTTCTTGTCATTCAAAATAATATAATAGAGTATGATTACCTATTATTTAGTATAATAAGCTTTAAAATAACTAACAATACCATTAGAAGTGACTTGTTTACTGCACCATTCATCGGCACATTCATAGATCGATCTATTGGATGCAGTATCTCCAAATTCATGTAAAAGAATTTTTAATACTTGTTCTCTTAGTTTAAGATTCATCTTAGAAGACCTCATCGTAGTCAGATTCAACAGAATCTTGGGGAACATGTTCACCAACATCCGAATAGATCTCGGAGTCTAGTTCATCCACAACCTCTTTTAAGGCAGTAATTAAAACTTTTAATTTAGCTCTGTTCATGGACAGTATTATAATAAAAAAAGGAAGGGCTGTCAATAGCCCTTCCTTTCTGATGTTTAAATCAAATTAAGCAGTAGCGAGTTCTTTTTGGAACTTAACACCACGATAAGTCAATTCAGACTTAGATGATGTAGACTGCTTGCGCTTGTTGGTGTCGTACTGGACACCACGATAAGTGACTTGTGCCATTGGCTTACTCCAAAGTAGTAGGGGTTTTAATCCGTTCCTTTAGTCGGCTTTTGCGTCCTCAAAACATCCTTCTTCCGTACTCTGTTCAACAATCTGAATTAATTCAGATTTTGGACTGTCAGTATGCTGCTTGTGAATCTGGTTAACCAGACCTGTAGCATACTCACAAGTTAAAAGACTAGCGAGAAGTAGTTCCATGAGGATGAACGATTCCGTTCCGAGTCGGCTTACTTGCGCCTTGAATATATCAAGGTGAACGATTGTGTTAATACTAACACAGTTATATTATATAGTCAAGTAGTACACTTTTAAAGCTGTCTACCATGTTGATCAACTAAACCAAGTTTTTTAATCTGAGCAAAATTAGATTTCTCATTCTTCTTAATCTTCTTATACTCTTTAAGTAACTGTTCTACTTGTGCATTAGATATCTTAACTTTTAATTCATCATCACCTTCCTTATCAACAAAACCAAGTCCACTCTTTTCAGTTTCTTCTTTAGAATCTACATAATCATTAATATTTTCCTGTATTTCATCCCGAATAAGTTGAGTTATCTGAGCTCTTAATAAATCATCATTCATTTATTATCCTCCGTTGACTTACGTTTCCTTTTCTTTCTAGGTGGTGGAGCACTTTTAATTTTACCCCATGTCTTAGGATTCATAGTACCAGAAGTCCAAGATATTTTTTGAATAACATTCTTCTTAAATGCATCCCAATAAGAATCAAAAATAGGTACTCTATAGCCCATAACAATATCTTTCCATTGTTTCTCACCATCATCACATTCAATAAGATATGCAGTAGTTGGAAGAGACTTATCACCAGCTGCTTTATCATCACAACCAGTCATAATAACAACAACACTATTGTCTTTCATCCTTGAAACTTGTTCTTCAGTTAAAGAAACCGTGGTTGTCATGAACGACCACCCCAATGAATGTCAGGATAGGCCTCAGCAATAATGTCTTGAGTTAACTTATACTTGGCTGATAATTTCTTATCCTTAGTCAAACAAATTAACTCAGCTTCCTCCATATGAAGTCTCTCAAGTAATTGAATAAACATACTCTCTCTTCTCAATGATGGAAGAGGATCATTACCACCCTTCACATAATGATAAAGATTTTTATACTCTGAGGTTAACTGGTTATGATCCGTGCCCTTTGGCGCCTCATTGGGATTGTAAGGTACTGTTCCTTCAGGAAGCATACTTCTCACACTATCGTCATAATTCCAGATCAATACTGCACGAATGGCAGGGGAATCATACTCTTTCAACAATTCAATTTTCTTTGCCTTAGATCTTGCCTTTGATACCGCATCAAGTATTTCAGTTATCAAGGGATTAGGTGGCAATTTCTTAGTCTTAGTAGCCATGATTAATCATCATCCTCCAAATAATAATCGTTTTCATCTAACACAACACGTAGGGCTGTTAGTTCTGTTTTTATCAAGTTCCCGTCTTGATCATACATCTCAGGATGAGATGAAATTTGTGCATTCTTTAGTGTAACATAGTCAGACCACTTATCGCAAGCGAACCAACCAATAAAAGCACCAAGAATCATACCGAGAAGAGTTCCACCTATACAAAAGAGAGCTGAGTAAACCAACGTTACTTGTACCGATGTAAGCATTAGTAGATATCCTATCTAAGTTTATTTAGTGAGTTTTTTACGATTCCTAGAACCCTTTCTTCTGCCAGGTTTTTTATCGTTTTTATATTTAAAAACATCACTGACAATGGATTCAAGATACGTTTTTATTTTTCTTGCCATAGGTTTACCTAAGTAACCATATGACTCTCTAATTTGTTTATGTTCATTATCACTACCACCTTCAATATACAAATTTAATTCATCAACAGTTAATCCTATACTATGAACTGTGCTACTATCAATAAACTCATCAACCATAGGCCCAGTCAATCTATTTGATGTTAGATAACTATACATGTCAAAAGTAAATGTTTGTCTTAAAAACACATCATCAATAACATGTTCCACCATATCATAAATGTTTGAATCTATAGGAATTTTTTTCATTAGTCTGAATCGTTTCATTAGATAATACGTTCCTCCCTTAGATATTTTACAGAGTCCATACATCCACCAAGTTTTTTGCCATCCATTACGACTTGTGGAAAAGTTGATCCTTTACCAAACTCGGCATAGAACTCTTCTCTAGTAAAGTTATCATCTAATTTGTATTCTGTAAAGGCTAAATCTTTACCAAGGAGAATTTGTAGTATAGAAGAGCAATATGGACACCCTTCTTTTGTATAAACAGTAAAATTCATATGAGTAGAAGTACTAAAAATTATATAGAAATAAATTTATGTTGCGAAAATTAATGGTATGTTATCAAACACTAATAAATAATGATAGAATAACTGAAGGAGGCCCCAAGATGAATCCAAAGTTTTTTATTATGGGACTCATTTAATATGGAGACTATCAATGCATAACTTACTTTCACACAACCAATTAGCTGGTTGGAATCAAAACATTAGACACCTTGAACAAACACTAGACAACGCTAACGAACAAAGTCAAATAGTCAACGATTATTATACATGTCTAATAGAATACGCAGAAGATAGTCACCGAGACCAAATATGTAAAACTATTTTAAAATAATAGTTATAAAGAGTAGGGGGTAAAACTCCTACTCTTTTTTTTAATAGAATTTTTGTCTATCATAAGATCTTTCAAGCTCTACTACAACAGAATCTACAATACGATTAAAAGATCTTGACATCTGACGATATCCCGAACCAACATACAGTTGTCCAGCAAATACCGATGCAGTTGCAAGACCCCAAAAGATATAATAAAACTTAGACTTAACTTGATTTCTTTGTTTCTGTCTCAACGTTCCCCATTCAGGTATTGGGGGTGTTTCATAACGATTGTTCATAATTAGTCATCCAAATCTGGTAATTTTTTCTCAACCCAATGATCTGAGTTGTCTATCCCTGCTGCTTTAACATACCTCATAATATGTTCATCAATCTGATGATAGATTGGATGTAAATCCAAATCCATATTAATATCATGTGCTATCTGAGTAACTTGTGACTCAGTAAAACAATGATCAGGATGTAATAGATCACAACATGGTATTCTTTTTTCGATCAATTCATTTAAGTTGATACGAATTTCATAATCTCTGTATACTGGCACTAGTCTTCCTCAAGTGTTCTATTACGTATGACTATTCTATCTCCTTCAATACAAAATTGTAGGATGTCATCATGATCCCAACATAACTCCTCATATAACATGTTGAGTTTAGCCATATCTTCGTACATATCAGAAGGCTCTTCATCCCGAAAAACATGTTCTTCTGGTTCTAAATTTCCGTGCATGTCAGACATACCCTTGTAGTTCTTTTAGTATATATTGATATGCGGCCACTATATCACCTTTTTCCTTTCTAAACAAGTCCTTATCATAACTTTCAGACGTTCCCTCTTTCCAGAGTCTCATTCCGTCAGGTGATAGTTCATCAGCAAGGAGTAAATTTTCGTCAGCATCGTATCCAAACTCCAATTTAAAATCAACAAGTGTAAGACCTATATCACGAAAGATCTTTGATAGTATACCATTAACTTCTCTAGCAGTATATTCTAGATCTTCTAGAACATTACCATAACCCATCAATTTAACTCTATCTTCTGTAAGTAAAGGATCATCTTTCTCATCATCCTTCAAATAATATTCAACTAAAGGCCAGTTAATAACTTGTCCCTCTTCTAATGTTGTTTGTCTAACGATAGAACCAGCAGCAATATTTCTAACCACAACTTCTATTGGTATTATGTCCACCTTCTTACAAGACATAATAGCAACAGGAATCCTATTAAGATAATGAGTCTTAATTCCACGTTCCTCTAATATCTTAAAGAGTAATGCAGAAATTTCCATACAGACTTTTCCTTTTCCTTCAGGAAAATCTATCCTCCTACCATTACCAGCAGTAACTTTATCCTCATATTGTATAAAGACTTTATCGGGTTCAGATGTTGTAAAGACAGTCTTTACTTTACCATGTAAAATTTCAGTTTTCATTATCCTCAATAAGAAATTCTTGTTCTTTTTGGAAGTATTCACTCATGCTTGATGAACAATCAGGTGGTTCAGGATCTTTATAACCATTCCTTCTCTTCCATTCATTATACATTGTTTGCATAATCCATGACTGAGAGAGACTATGTGGTCCTTCTCTCAATAACTTTTCTTGTTTACCTGTGTAATAAGGAAGAGATTCTTCTCTCCAATTACTGTCATCCCAGTTTGTAGTCATTACCAGTTAACTCCTTTTTGTTTTTTCCAATCATTATACATCTGTCCATATACCATACCTTCATAAGCTCTAATAGGTCTTCCTGTAAGAAGTTCTATTTGTTGTTCAGATAATTTCTTTTCATTATTTTTAAGATACTCAGATTCCCATTTTTCAAGGGAAGGTAAAAACACTTTCATTCTTTCCTCAAATGTCATTTTTTCCCACTCCTCATGGTGATGTACATTAACAGCATATCTTATATTTGGTTGTGGGTCATGCATATTATCGCCAGACAAGTTGTTTCCTCCTTTTCTAGTGCGAACTACCTTATAACAGATTAAATCAATTTGGCAACCTTATGGGCGTCTTCCAGAGTCTTTATCTCTTGGTGGACCATCCTTACTATAAACTCCTAATTGAGCTAGAAGAACCTGTAACCATACTAAAGATAAAATTAGTACTAATAATTCAAATACTGGTGTTGGTATCATATCCTTGGTATCCTCTGAAGTAAAGGCATAACTTCCGTCTCCACTTTCTCCGCAATCTTATCTACTATACTTATATCTATATCAAGAAAGGGTGGAATGATTCCAAGTAACCTTAATGTTCCATCTAAGAATAGTGCAAGACAAGTGAATCCAAGAATCATACTGATGATTGTAGCAGTACGATTGTGTTTCGCCATAGACTCTTCATCTATTCTTCTTGCCTCATCTAATGCATTACTAATTAAAATATCAACTTCTTCTTTAGTGTAACATAAATGAGGAATAATTTTCTTAACAGCTTCTTCTGTCATAATTAATAATCGAATTCATCAAGAATATCAAGGGCATTATTAAGTGCCTGTTGTGCTGCCCACCTTTCTTTAGGTGTCCACATAGGATACCAAGTATGATTATCAATCCCCTTCTTTATATCCAGAAGGCGTGATTCCATATCTACTTTTTTAAGTCTTCCGTTCATGTAAGTTCTATAAAGGTTATTTGGCCATACACAACTAAGAGTTGAGTCCATTTGATCTTAACGTATAAACATACTCTAACACCTGTTGACGCACATCCATTAACTCATTAAAACATTTCTGATTATGAGCACAAGCACGTAAAACGGTATCAGGCTTATGTATAGATTCTATGTACAAATCATAGGCTCTATTCATTTTTTCTGTTTTGGTTTCACCATCAGATATTGGATTTTGATCTTTCATTTTTAACTGTGTGGATCATAACGATTTATAATAGAATATATGATTGCTAAAGAGATTAAAGCAATACAAATAATAGGTAAAATTAAATGCATAAAAAATGAGAGGATTTTAGTCCTCTCATTTTAACAAGTATTCAGTTGTGTGTCAAGTTATCCAATCTGGCTTTCTGGATGGGTCACGTAAATAATTAGATGCAACCCAAGGTTTGCTGCTAATGTAATTCTTGTAAGCAGTAAAAGTGTCAATGCTTGTGTCATGTTTATACTCATCAGGCATTGCCCTAGTAAATGATTTTGGCCTAACTATGTCTGTATCAACAAAAGGAATAAGGCATCCTGCTTCTAGTATAGTATCTTCACAACTATGAACTTTACCATAACGATCAGTATACTCTTTACATAATGCCATTCCATGTCGAAGTAACCATGCCATATTTACGATAGATTCATTTGCCCATACAGTACAAGGATGGTTACGAAAAGCACCCTTATCAGTTTTATATGGTGTACCATCTTTTTTATGAATCTCACCATACTCACGACCCCACTTGTAAGAACAAATGATGGCAAGCATCTGACATGTTTCTAAAGGCATCTTGACTATATGTTTATCTGGTAAACATTGAGCCGATGTAACAGGATCAGGATCAGTAACAAATATATTCATAAAAAAAGGAGGTCGTTAGACCTCCTTATTATAACAGACTATTCTGTTTTTATCAACCAACAGAAGGAGCAACAAGTGCAACTTCGCTTGTCTCAGCAGATGCTAGGTCAAGTGGGAAGTTGTGAGCATTACGCTCGTGCATTACTTCCATACCAAGGTTTGCTCTGTTAAGAACGTCACCCCAAGTAGGAACAACCTTACCAGATGCATCAACAACCGACTGGTTGAAGTTGAATCCATTTAGGTTGAATGCCATTGTGCAGATACCCATAGAGGTTAACCATACACAGATCACAGGCCATGAAGCAAGAAAAAAGTGAAGACTACGACTGTTGTTAAAGCTAGCATACTGGAAGATAAGTCTACCAAAGTATCCATGCGCTGCAACAATGTTATAGGTCTCTTCTTCTTGTCCGAATTTGTATCCATAGTTCTGTGAATCTAGTCCAGTAGTCTCACGGATGAGTGAGGATGTGACCAAGGAACCATGCATAGCAGAGAACAAAGCCCCACCAAACATACCTGCCACACCTGCCATGTGGAATGGATGCATGAGGATATTATGTTCCGCTTGGAAGACAAACATAAAGTTGAATGTCCCTGAGATTCCCAACGGCATACCGTCAGAGAATGATCCTTGTCCGAAAGGATAGACCAAGAAGACTGCAAAGGCAGCTGAGACTGGGGCACTATAAGCAACACAGATCCAAGGTCTCATTCCTAAACGATAAGAGAGTTCCCACTGTCTACCCATGTAGGCAGAAATTCCAATAAGGAAGTGGAAGATAACCAATTGATAAGGACCACCATTATACAACCACTCATCTAGAGTAGCAGCTTCCCATATAGGGTAAAAGTGTAATCCAATAGCATTGGATGATGGAACAACTGCACCAGAGATGATGTTGTTACCATACAAGAATGAACCAGCAACTGGCTCACGGATTCCGTCGATATCGACAGGAGGTGCTGCGATGAATGCTATGATAAAGCATGTTGTTGCAGCTAATAGGCAAGGGATCATCAATACACCGAACCAACCGACATAGATACGGTTGTTGGTGGAAGTAACCCACTCGCAGAACTCGGACCATCCAGAAAGGAGTCCTTGTTCCCTTTTTTGAAGAGTTGTCATGAGGACAATTTAAATTAAGTAGGGCTTCAAAGGGTAGAAGCGATACAATATTTCCACCAATCCCTTCACTGGTGGATATGAGAGATATTATAACCCCATGATCTCGGTTAGGGGGATGATACAATGAGGAAATCCTCACCGAAGTTATTTATTATAAACTTTTGTTAAGAATTTGTCAATACTTAATTCTATATTAATCCTAAAGATCCTGCTGTTACACCAACAGCTATAAAAAATCCAAACTCCAAAAGTCCATGAGCACCTGATGGAGTATTAATTAATATATTATTGAAGAACGAGAGATCCAACATTTGTATATGCTACTAGGGCTAAAACCCCGACGAAAATTAACTGTTGCATGTGACTAGGTAAAAATACTCTCTGTGTATTATATAGGTATTTCTACCTTATTGTCAAGAGTATTGTTACACCTATCACACCGACCATTGCTAAACGACCATTCCATCGTTCAGCGAATCGCCAATAATGATGATCCCAATCAATCATGTTCCAGAGGGTGCATAAACAGGTTGTGCTATTCTAACACCCTTTCCACCATCGTCATCATCATCGTCATTAAATGCACGAAGAATGAGTTCGACCAATACTAAAGCAGCCATCGGATAAAATATCCAGATGACTGCTGTTAATGGTGAAATTGTATCTGTTGCGGCTGATAAGTCGCCCATATGTCTTGAGATTAAAATATCTACGAGTAAATATTTAGTTATGTAAAGTATTTGAAGTGGGTATATGCACCTACGATTGCCCAGAAAGCAACCATTGCAAACCTACCGTTGGCTCTCTGCCAAATTGCTGTATTAGTCATTAGAATACGCCTGGAATAATTTGACCTGTGAATGAGTAAGCACCAAGTGCTGCTACTATTCCAATCATGGCCATCCAGCCATTAAACTTTTCTGCTTCTGGTGTCATTGTTTTTCTCCTTTTTGGATTGAGGGTTAAAAGTGACTCGCTATGCGAGTGGTGTAAAGACCTTGTGATCTAAAATATGCCTGGCATAACTGCACCAAACAAGATGTAGTTATGGATTGCTGCAAAGAAACCAATCATCGCTAGGCGACCATTAAGTTGTTCTGCATTCTCCCAGTATCCTTGATAGTTCTCAACATACTGCATAGGTGGTTCAGAAGCAAACATGTTCTGCTTACCATATTCAGTAGTTGTATACTTCTTCATACTGGATGTTGAAGTTGTCATTCGTTCATTAAGAAACGTAACAATATTATATAGTAAACATTAAATTGTGTAAAGTATCTTAACATTCGGAGACCCGAACAAAATTAAAGAGGTCTTATAACCCCTATAATGTAACCTTATGTTTCCTCTTCAGATGGATGATTTAATAACCATAACCAAACAATACCTAGTACTATTATAAAAAATATCCTTATAGAACTTGGCGATGTATCAATCATCTTGCTGCTACACGGGGTTCGTTATCGGGTACTTCGTGGGGATCCATCTTTCCTTTTGGTAAGTAAGCCAACTCACGCAAGGCTTTAACTGAGGGATCAGTTGTAACATTAGTGGGCAGTCGTCCAAGAGCGACATTATCATAGTTGAGTGAGTGCCTATCGA
>Ga0208815_1000017_pt1 | contig 64614 bp, 54 predicted proteins | sample Virmet3438_5245_FD_185733 | JGI IMG/M metagenome (GOLD analysis project Ga0208815, IMG submission 185733) | Marine viral communities from the Southern Atlantic ocean transect to study dissolved organic matter and carbon cycling - metaG... | ecosystem: Environmental > Aquatic > Marine > Oceanic ... | reverse complement strand
AATTTGAAGAATGTTTGCGTTGGTTAACGAGGCAAATACGTTGGTGGGGATCATACCCGTAACGGTAGCCCAAAATGAAGGTAGCTCACCTTTAGAAGCGTATTCACCAGAGAACATACCTTCTACCGCAGAAACGTCGATACCTATGCCTGGCTTAAACACTTCACCCATAATGAGGGCCAGTGTTACGGCAAGTGCTGACGTTAACGCAAAATAAGCAAGGGTAGATAGCCCCACTTTTCCTGCATTAGTGCTGTTGCCAAGCCCCGCAGCGCCAGAGATAAGCGCTACTGCCACCAGTGGAATGACCAGCATTTTAATTAAATTGATAAAAATGGCACCTAGTGGTGCGAACATTTCAGCGCTTTCACCCATAAAGGCGCCAACAGCGGTGCCAATAATCATAGCAATAACAACTTGTACGCCGATATTGCCCAGTAAGGATTGTTTTTTAGACACGTCTAGAACCTCTTAGAGTGTGTTTAAATGTGAAAAGTGATTTGTGAATGAATAATTGAGAGCCCTAATACTCAAGTGCCCGCTTCGGCATAAACAATGGGTACAAGCTTTTGATTATAAAAGCTTCGAATTATAAAAGCCTCGAATTATAAAAGCTTTACTTAGGCTTCGATTAAAATGCCGCGATTGACGCTATTAGAATAGGGTTATTTCATTGGGGTGTTGCTGTCTTTATCTTGGTCTTGGTCATGGTCTTTAAGGGATGTACTCGCGCTTTCACTGCCCTTGTTTGAATCGTCGTCACTATCATCATAAGGTTTAGAAGGTGTCGGAAATTTAAATCTAGCACTGTATTTAAGCAGCGTGATATTCCCAATCACAACGCCCAATACTAAAACAATAATGATGATGACCCAGGTAGTACTCATAAAAATTCCGTAGGCTACAGCCCTTTGTTCAATACGTAGCGATTATACAAGCTAGCTAGCTGTGGCAAAATACATGTTTTGCCTTCTATATCGCTTTGTTCGATGGCTTTCGTAAAGCCATCTAAGTGCCTGGCGTTTTCGAAAGCATACGCTGTGTTTTGAAAGCTTAAATGCCATGGCTCTACTGCGACGCCACCCGTATTAACCGAAAAAGGGCGATAAAAGCCAAACTGTTCCATATTGTCAGCTAGCCAACATGAAAGGGCATGGCACGGTCCGCCAGAAAGGTATTCGCTTTCGACAAGATTAAACTTGCCCCCCCAGTTATGCACGGCAGCTCTGTCGTACACATCGATGTCAGTGCCCCAATGGTGGCGACTGCCGCCGGGAAGTGCTGACCATGTCAAAATAGCATGAAGCTTTTCATTATCGCTTAGTGCCTCGAATGGCAGTTCATCACCGTTGGTATCAAGAAGCTGTGCTTGACCTGCCCATTTGCGGTTAAAAATGGCAGTTTGCCTGTCGAAATCTCGAAAGCTACTGACCAACTGTAAGTCTATACCGTCTTTTTGCGCAGCATCTTGCATGGCAAGAAACGGCGATATCACGTCGCGATGCAGTCTATGGCCGTTGCCAGCATCAACGAGATAGTCGTTGTGCTGGCCTAACCACGCTTTTTCTGGCACTTGATTCATAACCATCAATAGCGGCTATTGAGCCAGCAAGCGTTCTAAGATACCGAAGTACATATCAGCAAGCTGTTCAAGGTCAGACATTTTCACGCACTCGTCAATTTTGTGAATAGTGGCATTCACCGGGCCTAGCTCTATCACTTGTGCACCTGTTGGCGCGATAAAGCGACCATCTGATGTACCGCCAGCAGTAGACAGCACGGTAGGTGTTCCTTTAACCGCCGCTATTGCACCTTGAGTGGCTTCTAACAGGGCACCCGTATCGGTCAAAAAGGGTTGACCGTTAAACGTCCATTTAATCTCGTACTCCAGTTCGTGGGCTTCCAAAATTGCCGTGACTCTCTCAATGAGAATTTGGTCGGTTACTTCCGTTGAAAAACGGAAGTTGAAGCAAACGTGCATCTCGCCCGGGATCACATTGCCCGCACCTGTACCCGCGTGAATGTTTGATATCTGGAAACTGGTGGGAGGGAAAAAGTCGTTACCGTTATCCCAATGAGATTTAGCTAGCTCGCCAAGGGCCGCCATTGCACCATGAACAGGGTTTTTAGCTAAATGAGGGTAGGCGACATGGCCTTGGATACCTTTTACTATTAAATCACCCGTTAATGAACCTCTACGGCCATTCTTAACAATATCGCCTACTTCATCGGTTGAAGAGGGTTCGCCAACAATACACCAATCAATTTTTTCGTTGCGGGATTCAAGGGTATCAATAACGCGGGTGGTACCGTTTATAAAAGGGCCTTCTTCGTCGCTAGTAATAAGGTACGCAATACTTCCCTTGTGATCAGGGTATTTGTTCACAAACTCGCGGGTGGCCACTAGCATAGCGGCAAGACTGCCTTTCATGTCAGCTGCGCCGCGCCCATGCAGATAGCCGTCAACTTCTGTCGCGGTAAATGGCGGTGTTTTCCATGCTGACTCCGGGCCACTAGGCACTACATCAGTGTGGCCTGCGAAACAAAATACCGGGCCTTCTTTACCTCGGCGAGACCAAAGGTTCGTCGTGTCTTCAAATACCATGGTTTCATTATTAAACCCTAAAGCACCTAAAAACTCGCCCATGGCTTCTTGGCAACCTGCGTCTTCTGGCGTTACAGAACGGCGGTTTATTAATTGTTTAGCAATTTCAATAACAGAGTCGTTTAACAAAATATTTCCTCATACTGCGCGGGTTTGAAGCCAATATAAAACGCGTTGTCATGAACAAGGATAGGGCGTTTAACCATGGCAGGATGAAGCTCTAGCAGAGCCAGTGCTTTATCTTTATCTAGATTCGCTTTCTCTTGCTCTTCTAGCTGGCGAAAGGTCGTGCCGCGTTTGTTGAGCATTGCTTCCCAGCCAAGCTCAGACTCGGCGCGTACAAGAAAGTCGTTATCTATCCCGTCCTTGCGGTAATCGTGAAATGTGAAAGCGATATCGTTGTCTGCTAACCACTTTTTTGCTTTTTTAATGGTGTCACAGTTTGGGATCCCATAAAGGATTGTGCTCATGGTGATTTATTCCGTACTACTTTGTTGTTTGTAAATGAAAGACGCTGGTTAGAACAGTGCCATTATGTGGCGCTGTTTCGAAGAGCTAGAGAAAATAGAAAACCGCAATAGCCCGAAAACAGTGCGCCTGTACATTTTTGTTTTTCAATGTGCTCCATCATACAAGCTGTTGATACGTTGATAAACTCACTTGCGATGATTTTTAATAGTAAATCATTCAGGGCTGAAAGCCTGTTTTACAATTAGGTCAACAGGCCTTAGAGATAAAGTGTCAACAACGTATCTTCGCCCGCTTCGACAAACTTTTGATGCGTAGGCACCACGCCGATAAGCGCATTTGCATTAAGCAACGTCATTGAACAGGTATTGCTAACACCGCGCTGCTTTAGCCATGCAGCATTCACGGTAAAAAGTACTTGTTTAAGTCTTATTTCATCGCCCCGCTTCAAAGAGCAGGCGAATTGTGCGCCATGCAAATGACTAGTATCGCCACCATATTTAATCTTGCATTTAAGGCCCGCGCTAGACTGTATGTCGATAGCGTAATCTAGCGGGGAAACGCTCAATACTTTACCAGCGAAAGGCGATACGACAGTATTTGATGTTGAGCTTATTGCTGCACCAGGCCCCATAAGGCCACTTTTATAATAGGGATCGTCAATGTGTGAGAGTGAAACCACTTGCCCTGAAAACGGGCTTAAAGTTACAAACTGCTTGGTAAAACTGTCTGGTGCGTATTGTAGTTGCTTAGCATTCACGGTATTAAACGTCCTCACTTACCGAATAGCCAGCTTTCTTAAGAGCACTAATGGCATCTTTTAGTTTATTGTCTTTTACTAGAAAGAAATCAGTGTCGAAGGTTGATACCACAAATATGGCCACTTTTGCTGATGCTAACACTTGGCCGATTTGGGCCATGATCCCTACCATGGACAAGTGCAAAGGCCCTAACAGTTCAAGTGCACGCCAACCTTCATCACTATCTAGTGACGGTACGTCTACCGAGTCAGGCACAACAATAGATAGTTCATCTTCTGTTTTACCTAAGAAAAAAAGAGGGCTATTAAGTACAGATGCGGGGATATTGGTTTCAGGATCCAAGCTGTGAATGGTAAACAAAGATTCTCTGACTAAAAGTGTTTGTTTGGGCATGAGAAACCGAAAAAAAGATAACTTCGAAGATATTCACATTAAACCACTAACTGTGATTAAGTGCTACGTGTTATCCACTTAATCTGTGGATAAGTTTGTTGAGTAGTTTGGGGCTTTGTTGTAAGCGCATGTATTTAAAGGGATAAATAAACTGTACAAACAATGTTCAGTGGATAACATTCTCAATTTCACAAGCATTTTCCACAGGCCATGTCTACAACTAAAATAAAAAATGTTTTGTAATTTTGCAATTTCTTAGCTTGACAACCATGGCTTTTTTCAGAAATTTGCGTATTACTAAAACGCGAGATTCAAATGATCGAACTCTTTTTGCCATGTTGATCTTTGATGTACAGCAAAGGTCAATAGACTCTAGCCTTTTTACCTTTAAAACATCAGTACACTAAAATGATCTATTAGTTAACAAATATTCAGTAAGGTACTACTGTTAGTGGTTAATTTAGTCTTGGGTTTTGCTTATTGAAGCAATGGGGCATTGCGCTTATCAGTTATGTAGCTTACTGGGTATTTGATCTCTAACCAGAACAAAAGCGCTGACTAGAAAAAATGCCTCAACCATAAGAGCTCTAACAAAACAACAGCCCTAAACAAAAAACAGAGGGAGAGACAATGTCAGATTCTTCATGGTGCGATATTACGGTAGAAAACGCAGACGAACTTGTCAGCTTTTATGAAGCTGAAATACCAGTCCGCATAGATATGGGTGGCTACAATGATTATGTCATGATGAAGGCCGACGGCACACCTGTGGGCGGCATTTGTCATAAGCAGGGTGTAAACGCGCAGTACCCAAGCGGATGGATTAATTACTTTACCGTAGAAAATCTAGATGCCGCGTTGAAAGAAGTTACTTCCAAAGGTGGAAAACAGGCGGGTGATATACATCATCATGGCAAAGACAGCTTTTGTGTCATTATTGACCCAAGCGGCGCTGCGTGCGCGCTTTATGAAAAAGGCAGCAAGTGACGAGACTTGCTGCCCTAGTATTGTGTTAGCTATCTACTTACTTGTTTAACACGCCGCGATTTACCTGATCGCGTTCAATTGACTCAAATAGTGCCTTGAAGTTACCCTCGCCGAAACCTTCGTCTTGTTTGCGTTGGATAAATTCAAAGAACACTGGGCCGAAAACGGTTTCAGAAAATATCTGAAGCAGTAGGCGAGGCTCACCATTTTCCGTTGTGCCGTCCAATAGAATACCGCGCTTTTGTAGCTCATCTACGTTTTCGCCGTGCCCAGGAAGACGTTCTTCAAGCATATCGTAGTAAGTGTTTGGTGGAGGCGTCATAAACTTCATACCTTTCGCTTTAAGCTTATCTAAACACGCCACTAGGTCGTCACAAGCGAAAGCGATATGCTGAATACCTTCACCATTGTACTTCATTAAGAACTCTTCAATTTGGCCACCACCGCCAACCGCCTCTTCATTTAGCGGTATGCGAATTTTACCGTCTGGCGCCGTCATTGCTTTCGATAATAGACCCGTGTATTCACCTTTAATATCGAAATAGCGAATTTCTTTAAAGTTGAATAGCTTTTCGTAGAACCCTGCCCAGAAATTCATGCGGCCGCGGTACACATTATGGGTGAGGTGATCGAGCGTATGGAAGCCACATCCTTCAGGATGGCGATCAACGCCTTCAATCCAATTGAAGTCGATGTCGTAAATGGTATTTTCGCCTTCATAACGGTCTATAAGGTAAAGCATCGCACCGCCAATACCTTTAATAGCAGGAAGTTTCAGTTCCATTGGACCGGTATGGGTATCCATAGGCTGAGCACCGCGGGCAAGCACTTCTTTATATGCGTGCTGTGAATCTTTAACGCGGAATGCCATACCACACGCTGATGGACCGTGTTCTTCGGCATAATAGGCTGCATGACATTTCTTTTCGTAGTTACTTAATAAATTGATGTCGCCTTGACGCCATAATTCCACGTCTTTTGATTTGTGGCGAGCAACAAGGGTAAAGCCCATAGCTTCAAAAATGGGTTCCAACATGCCCTTTTTAGGCGCAGTGAACTCTAAAAATTCAAACCCGTCTAAACCAATAGGGTTTTCAAACAAATCAGCCATAGCGATACATCCTCAACGTAAATCACATTTTATAATTGTTACCTGATTGTAAGGGCGCAGTGAAAAAGCAAGCAATAGGTGTCGAGTTCAAGGATTTTGGGCATGGAAAGCAAAGCTGTAACGTTTTGTTTTCACCCGTGAATGAGATGCTGTGTTAGGGAAAGCCAACTTTCCCTAACTGTCTGAAAATAAATACTATTAAGCAAAGGTGATGCTTGTCGGTAGTGTTCAAAAATCAGTACAATTGCTCGTTTAGGTATCGGTACGTGTAACGTTATTAATCTCAGGGCGCTTATTTTTCACCATCGTAGTACTTTTTAAGGCCTTTCCAGCACGCCAAATAATCTCGTTGACGAATATCACTGTTTAAAGCGAACTCCGTTGGCGCAATGGCATAGCGAGATTCAAACATAAACGCCAGCGTGTTTTCATAACGCTGCGGTGAAAGCTCGGCGTTCGAGGCTTTTTCAAATACTTCAGCTTCTGGGCCATGGGGAGTCATACAGTTGTGAAGGCTCATGCCGCCGGGCACAAAACCGTGTTCTTTGGCGTCGTACATCCCCTCAATTAGCCCCATAAACTCGCTCATAATATTTCTGTGGTAATACGGTGGGCGAAAAGTATTTTCAGCAACCATCCACCTTGGAGGGAAAATAACGAAGTCAACGTTCGCCGTACCTTCCAGCTCAGATGGTGAGGTAAGCACGGTAAATATAGACGGATCGGGGTGGTCAAAACTTACGGTGTTCATAACGTTGAAACGGGACAAATCATATTTATAAGGGGCAGAGTTACCTACCCAAGCCACCACATCAAAGGGAGAGTGATCGAGTTTTGCTTCGAACAAATTTCCACAGAACTTGTTTACCAAAGTGTGAGGCGTCTCATTATCTTCAAACCACGCCGTGGGATAGCAAAAATCACGCTGGTTCGCATAGCCATTCGCGCCTACCGGGCCGCGCTCTGGCAGCACAAAAGGATGACCGTAGTTTTCGCATATATATCCGCGAATTGGCCCATTAATAGGGTTAACCGAAAAACGAACGCCACGAGGAATAACGGCTATTTCACCTACAGACAAGTTGAGCCTACCAAACTCGGTGGTGATCAGCATGTCGCCTAGCTGGGGGACAATAAGCATTTCTCCGTCTGATGAGTAGAAAACACGATTTTGCATATTAGCACTGGCACTGTAGCAGTGAATGCCCATACCTACTTGGGCTTTAGCGTCACCGTTAGTGGCGATGGTTACAAGCGAGTCTACAAAATCAACGTCTTTTTCTGGTAAGGGTACAGGGTCCCACCTAAGTACATTCGGAGGGCAATGGACATCAGACTCAGGTGCTGTTCTTAACAGGCCGTTATCAATTTTTTCAAAGTCGCCCATAGTAATAGAGGGGCGTAAACGATATGTCCAGCTGCGGCGGTTTTCTGCTCGTGGGGCAGTAAATGCTGTACTGCTAAACTGTTCAGCGTAAAGCTTATAATTCACTTTTTGTGGGCTGAACTGGCCTTTAGGAAGGGCACCCGGCAGTGCCTCTGTCTCGTGCTCGTTATTAAAACCCGTTAAATACGACAAATTATCCATAAACCCTCCCACAGGCGGCCATCGATGTGGCTGTACAGATGAATGCAAAATAAAGTAGTTACAAATGAAACTATGTGATTTAGGCTAGAGGTAAATGAAATGTAAATCAATGGCCGTGGGCGAGTAGAGGGAATAGAACCAACGTCATTTGGTACGCTAGCTTTACACCTTTTATGTGAGGGCCATTACAAGGTTACACGTATTGCGTGTTTTTTAATGCACGATGTTAGCTGTGAAAGTTACGTGGGTTAATGTTGAACGCGCCTGAACGCTCGACAGATGGTAGCGACACTGTGGGTATAAGTAACGCCTAAGGTAAATGAAAAACAACCATGGCTTTTAAGGCGGTCACAGAAGTAAAAATAGCAAGAGTAATACGGTGATAAGGGCTTAAAACATGCAGCTAGAAGATATGCTTGCCTACAAGGTAGCCATGCTTGCGAGCGATTTAAGTGAATCGCTCTCAAAAGAATATGCAGAATATAAACTTACTAAACCAGAGTGGCGAATCTTAGCCACATTAGGCGGCCGAAATGAAAGCTCGCCAAAATCACTGCTAACGGGAAAAGAAATCGCTATTGCAACACGACTAGATAAAGTGCAGGTTTCGCGAGCGCTGGAGCGATTGGTTAAGCGAGATGCTATCGTTAAGCGTGTGAGCAAGCGAGATAAACGGGCCACATTAATTTCATTGTCAGTGGAAGGAGAACGAATCTATCGGGCGCTGTTGCCTAAAATTGTGGCTTGGCAAAATAAGCGTTTGGAAAATATCACTGAAGATGAGTATCGAATATTTGTAAAAGTGATAGATGCACTAACGCCTTAAGATTCGGGTGAAGCCGTTGAAAAGTCTGGTCTGAGCAGATGTGAGGGCATTGCTATAAAGGTTACTTTCGCGCCTTTAACTGTTAAATTCCCCCGAAACTAATTAAATGGGGAAGTTATTGGATTTATTAGTCATGTTGCTTCCCCTTAAATATTTATCAAGCGCTTTATACAGCGCTTCTATTTGGCGCACAGTGAGGACATTGAGTGGCACCCTTAGAAATATACGCAGGTAAAAAAGCACGTGAATCCATAATGAAAAACGGGTTTACGCCTGAGTTATTTAGCTATTTTCTGGGGGCATCTGGCGGCCCGAAATGGTTTTCTTTGGCTGGTCTAGATCGCGTACTGTTCCCTGAGTGGTTTGCCAACGTTAAGCATCAAATTCATGTGATTGGCTCTTCAGCAGGTGCGTTTCGTACCATTTGCGCTGTTCAAAATGATCCCCTAGCAGCCATAAATCGTCTAGCCTCTTCTTATTCAACAACGACCTATAGCAGTGATAAGCCTACGCCTAGAGAAATTACGGCTAAAGCTGAAGACCTGCTGAAAGAAATGGTGAATGAAGCAGGTAAACAAGAAGTGCTGTCTAACTCCCGCTTTAAAGCGCACCTGATCGTTGCTAAATGTTTAGGTGCTACTCGTTTTGAAAGTAAGTTTAGGCAACTTTCAGGCTTGGCTATGAGTGCAGCGGCCAATACAGTGAACCGACGACACCTTTCTCGTTTATACAAGCGCTATGTGTTCTCAACGCCGGGTACGGAGTTTGCGATAAACGACCCGTATCAACTGCCTACTCAGTACCATGCATTAACGCGTGGAAATATTCATACCGCGCTGCTAGCGTCTGGTTCTATTCCTGTGGTAATTGAGGGCGTACAGCAAATTGAAGGTGCGCCAGCCGGAATGTATCGAGATGGCGGTATTATTGACTACCATTTCGACTTGTCCTTCGGACCAGATGATGGCTTAGTGTTATACCCTCATTTTTATGACAAGCCCATTCCAGGCTGGTTCGACAAGGGCTTGAAGGGCAGAGTGCCTCATCGTTCAAGCTACGATAACGTTGTAATGCTTGTGCCTTCTGCATCGTTTGTTGCTAATTTGCCTTATAGCAAAATCCCCGATAGGAAAGATTTTGAAGTACTCGATGCAAAAACGCGCATCCAGTATTGGCAAACAGTATTGAAAGAAACCGACAGGTTGGGTGAATATTTTATGCGTGCTGTTAACGATGGCTCCTTAGTGGACGCTATCAAGCCGCTTCCATTTAAAATGATTTAAGTTAATCGAAATTGTTGAAGAAAGTGGCTAATTGCTGTCAAATTAGTCACTTGAATCGTCATTTGATAAGTTTTCCTTGCAGGCAACGCTCGTGCTAAGTATTATACGCGCCGTTGCTTGGCATTCGCCCACCTATCAGGTGCAACAAAATTCTATATGCGTCTATAGCTCAGTTGGTTAGAGCGCTACCTTGACATGGTAGAGGTCCCCTGTTCGAATCAGGGTAGACGCACCAAATTTAAAGGCTTTCAGCCGATAGTGCATACTAACTAAAAGCATTTTCTGCAAAAACGCAAACGTAACGCAAACATTACACCTTAATACAGTTAAATTTCTTTTTTCATAGCTGTTTGCGCAAACTTCCTAAACCTTTCACTTAGCCATGCTGGGTCTGTGTCTGTTTTAGCGCATAACCGTTTTGTCATGGCACCACAAAAACATAAGTCGTCGAACGCTTCTTTATGGTGGGCGTGTTTCTGCTTTCCATTGCTTAACCAATAACGCGCATCGTCTATCAAAAGAGCTAAGGCCGCGCCCCATAACCTTTCTTCTGGGTTTGGCCTTGCTGGTGTGAGGTAATGCTCTCTTTCCATTAGCAAGCCCCTGCACACATTTTATAGTTGGTTACTATCCTAATGCTGCAGGAAAACGGGGTTTTAGTAGATAGGGGGCACTCTCCGCCTAATCCCCCAGTACGCAAGTCGTTTAATACGTCCACCGCACCTATGGAAGTAATCCCTCGGGTTACTTTTCGATATCTAGTTTGCACCATGTCATTGGAAAACATAACTGTACTGAGTGTCTGTTTATTCACTTAACGCACTATTAAGCGCTTGTTCGGCTACATCAGCTTTTTGCTTTGCCGTTTCTGATTCTACTTCAAGGTTTGGATCACGCATTTCTGTACTTGATGCCTCAAAAGAGTCATAAGCAAGCTTTAGCATTTCTTCTGCCTTGTCGATTGCTTTCATTTCTTCGCGGTACTCTGGCGCATGTTTATCGATATACATATCGAAAATCTCATTCGACTTTCTATCAGTGAGAAACGATAGTTCTGCAGGCGTAGAGATAACCGCGTTAATAATATCGGCTTTACCTGATTGAATAGCCTTATTCAGAAACTCTGAGCGTTTCTTTTCGCCTTGCTCGCTATCGCCAAACGCTCTCAATACTTGGCGTATTTCCTGTGCATGTGGTGATTGCAAGTTAAGCTTAGTACGGTTAAACATGCGTTGTCGTGCTTCATCCTGCAGTTTAACAATGGTATTTATAGTGCGCTGCATTGAGTCCTGAGCAGATGCCTGTGCTTTCTCAAACGACTTTTTATAGTCAACTTCAATTTGCGCCTGTGTTTTGAACGGGTCGCGGTTATCACGTATTGCCGCTAATCCATCGACAAGTGAGCCAAGCTTTTTAATCTGGCCTTTGATAGCGGTAAAACCGTCGCGCTGTGCATACACGCCTAAGTTCTTATCGAATAGGGTATCGTTTAATAATGGGCTTTTTACTCTCATGCTATGTTTCCTTTGGTTACATTGCTTCGTCTAAGCTCGCCAAGGCTGCTTCTGCTTGTTCTGATTGTTTTGTGTATTCGCGTTCGATGAGCGGATTACCGATAGCCTGTTCCTTCAGTGCTAAAATGTCGTCAAATGTATCTGAAAGCATTTTTTCGCTGTACTCTACCGCGTCACGTAAGCCCAATAGGTCGGGCGCTAATTGTGTTTCAGCCATAGTTTTATAGGTATTGACTTGCTCCTTTGTCAGTCCAGTAAGTAACGAACTGCCATTGAATACAGCGCTTAAAACTTCTGAGTCATGGCTTTTGATAGCCTGTCTAATAGCTTCGCCTCTTTCTTTTGAATTCATTGAGCGAATTACCGAACGAACTTCTTGCGCGTTCTCTCGCTTATTTAAACCAAGGCGCTCATTAATTTCGTTTTGAATTTCATGTTTTCGGGCTTTCAATCTGTTAGTGGTGGCTGTACAACTTTCAGCCTGTGAACTGACCAGCGACTCAGTTTTACTTTTGATAAGTTTTAAATGTGTTGCAGGTGTAATACTAGGGTCACGGCTAGTTCTGACTTGGTCTAAAGCCTGCCACCCTTTTATTAAGCGCGCATGCTGATTGATTGCGCTGACTAGTGCTAAGTCACCGGCAAAATCGCCAGCTTTCTTAACTATTGTGCTTTCCCATGCCGCTTGGGCTTTTAAGGTATGGGGTAGTTTTAGTTTTGGAAGTTGTGCTTGTTTCATGGTGTTTTATCCTACTCTTGGGGCTGCTACTGGACGGTCATAATCAACCGCGTTTACTAATGCACCTGCAGCACTATTAATTAAGTCGTCGTGCATACCTGGTGCGTGATCAATCGAATCTTTGCCGCTTCTGCTTGTGCGCCTCTCGAGTCCTGTTAACTCTTGGCGTAGTTTCTTAATGTCGAGTAATTCGACGCGGCCTGAATTTATGAGGGGTAATAGTTCTGAATAGATTTCTGATTTGGTCTTTTCGCTTGGCTCGTACTCAATGCCACGGTCTCTAAATTGCTCACGTACAAAGTCACCACCCCAGCGATCGCCTACAACGTAACGAACGTTATATTCCTTAAACAACTTACAAAAGCTTTCTACAACGTACTGAGGACTAAACGGGGGCTTTTCACTACGTACCACATCAAGAACTAATGCTTCTGTTAATTCGTCTTTGTGAGCAATGGCGCAAGTCATAGCATCTTGACCGCTACCACCTGCAGGATCGACAAAAGCCATATAGTAATTACATCTAGCCGCGGGTAACTCGTAACGGTCTGGTATCGTGACGGCTTCAACGGCTTCAAAACTAATAAAGCTTTCAACGTCAGTTCTGAACTGTGCCCCGTATTCAGCTTTAGCCGCGCTTTCATCCTCTTGATAGGCTTGCTCTATAATCTCGGGGTCTAACGTCGGGTTCATCAGTTGTGTGGGCGCTTGTGCCACTAACACACGTTTACTGTCATCTTTACCAAAGTAATTACGGTACGCATCCCACAACACGCCTTTACGGGCATAAGGTGAGGAAAGGGCAATCAGCTTGCCGCCAAGCGTAGCCAATGACGGACGCAAAGCGTTGATAATCTCTTTATCTGGGTTTGCGCTCTCGGTCGAGGTTTGCCAAAAGGCCAACTCATCAGCAATTACACATGAACAGGTATAGCCTCGGGTCTTTCTATGACTTGCCGTTGTAATCTCAATGACTGAACGGTTCGATAGTTCTAATGATTCGGTATTTTCACGCACTACCATCTGTTTAAGCATAGGGCAGGAATCAACCAAGCCTTTAATGTATCGGAACACTGAACGGGCTTGTTTACGGTCTGCAGCGATAACCATAACCGTAGCCATTTCACCCGCGCTTAACGTGTTGGTATAGTCATTAAAGAACGCCTCGTATACGGCTATCAGTGCAGCGTTTTGGCTCTTGCCCCCACGTCTACCAATGATAAGGAATAACTCTTTAAACGGCTGTTCTGGTGCATTCTGGCGCTGTGTTAGCTGTTCATATACGGGGAAGTCTGATTCTTCTAAGGGCAGGGCATAGAACGCCTTTAACAACACGCGCCAATTGTCCCAGCACTCACTATCAAACTGTTCAGCAAATAGCTGTGGGTCTATCATCGTGTCGATAATGTTCATTGCTTGCCCTTAACGTACTGATTAAGAGAAAGCTCACGCTTTTGACGTTGTAAGCCAAGCTTAGAGAATAAGCCGTTTAAGCTGTTGCAAGCCTGTACCCATTTACCGCTGTCAAAGTCTCCACCTGTGGCAAGCTTCATTTCCTCTTGCTGCAAGTGGTATTCAAGGAAAATACAGCGGTCGATTAGTGCGCGTTGCTGATAACTCAATGTATCGATGCCGCCTAGGTCATCACATAAAGCTATATGGCGTTGCTGCAGGTCTTGGGCGATAGACGTGCGCTTATCCATACTCTTTAGCCAGTCTGCTTTGTATGCCTCTGGTGGCGTGTTCTGCTTACTCATATTGAACCTATGAAGTAACCAACAAGGCCAACACAAATAATGAATAGAATATCGATAGCTAAAGAGATTCGTTCTATTGTTTTAACGCTCATGTATTACCTGCCTAATTGGTGTGTATCTATGGGGTAATTGTACCTTTATGTTTGTGGTTGTTTGTGTTTGCGTTATTTCAATTGATTAAGTTATTGAAAGTATTTGATTTCAGTTTGTTAATATCTACCTAGATATGGTTGATGTATGTTGTTTTGGCTTGTTCTGCTAGGGTAGGGCGTAAAATAGGTTAAAAATTTACCCCCAGTAATTGAGCTTCTATTTATGACGCAAAAGAAAAAGGTTTGGGCTATTGGCAGTTGTTCTGCCTCGCCCTTGGGTTTAATCGGGGAACGCGATTACTCCCCTTTAGGGTAGGAATTTTACCCTTTCCCTAACCGCGTATTTAAAGGGCTGCGTTATGGTAGTTATATTTTCCCCCATTCCCCTATTGAAAGCCTTTAAAAATGGGCTGTTGGTTAGGTGAGGGACGTTTGAAAGGGGAATTTCCCCTTTTCCCCTTTCCCCTAATGAATTAAATGGAATGTACAAAAAAAGGGCGCTTTCTTTTTGCGCCCTAACTCAATTAATCTTTTCGGTTATACCGCTTCGTCTGCAGTAACATGCAAGCTTTCGCCTCTTGGATTTAATGGACGTTTGAAGATAACGCCCTCATGAATTGCTCTATCTACTACCTTGAGTAAAACGTCATCAGAAACGCCAAACCTGCCATCCGTACCTGAATAACTTTTTTTCAATTTACTTCGTGTTATGTAGTCGTTATTCGCATTACGCTCTCTTAGGAACGTCACAAGCTTTTCGCATATCTCATCATATTGTCTGACATCCTTAGTCTGTTTTGCGTTTTCACCAATAACTTTCAGCATGTTTTCATGCTCCTTTAAAATTCCGCCATGTTCTGACCGTCTTAAATAGATAGTATTGCCCTTAATGCCTAGGTAATTATCTTTCACCACTTTGAAACAAACATGCCGTTTTGCTTCGCTAAACTCTATGCCTTGCTTCTCGCATTGCTTTAAGGTCTGTTCATCGCTCAAATATTCATGCAACGTTGCCGCCCAGCGTGAAGAATCAACAAAACGCGCACCGCCTGCCAAATCGTCTACGTCTCCGCGTCCTCCTTTGCGGGTATGCGCGATTATTAATACAGTAGCGCCAGTCTTCTTTGATAGGCGTTCACATGCTTTTATAAATTGCGCAGCATCTTCGTTACTGTTTTCTTTACCGCCATTAAAACGGCTGTAAGTATCGACAACAATTAGCTTAATATTATCAATCTGCGCTACAAGGTCGGCTAAGTTATCGGCTTCACTCGTTGGCATTGCCACGCCTGTTCCCTCTGCTTGTGTGAGCAAAAAAGACTCACCAACTAAGCTTTTAATGAAAAGATTGCGCTTCAATAGCTCGGTATCAATCGGCTCCTCTTTGCCTTGCCAGCCGTTTATGCTGTTACTGGTTACAAAGCTATTAAGTCTACGCCAGCACTCCTCCTTGTCGTCCTCTGCGCTTAAATACAACACTTTGCAGGGGCGTTCTATTTCGTGCCCAAAAAATTCAGCACCACAAGCCATTGATATACTCATTTGAAGCGCGCACATGCTTTTACCAGTGCCGCCAGGTGCGCCAATGATACCCACTACGCCAGCGGGTAATAGGCCGTTAATAAGGTGTTCTCTGGCTGGTGGGGTGGTGGTGAGCATGTCGTCAGTGATTAACGCATCCGAAAGCCATTCACGCGCATTAGGAACGCCATACAAGGGCGTTTCTCTGGCTATTCGTGCTAAGTCCTCAATAACATAGCCAGCATTAAGAAAATCGCTTACATCGCCTTTGTCGGGCATTTTCCGCCACTGTTTATTGAGGTGAACTACCTTTATTGTTTTTGCTATTTCAGCCAAGTTTTCACGTACTTTTATTGCATGTTTTCTGCCTGCCTCATCATTGTCAGGAATGATTATTACATCGCGGCTTTCAAAGTATCGATTGAGGTCAGATTTCCAATTACTTGCACCGCCTGAATTGGTTGTAGCAAGTAGGCCGCCTCTCAATAAACGCTCTGCATCTTTTTCGCCCTCAACGATGTAAACGGGTTCGTTTTTCCGCGTAGCTAATTCAGTAAGCTTATAAGGAACGGGTTTTACACCGTCAATTGATTTTACAAATTGACCATTAACAAAGCCGTTTTGGTAAAAGCTTTTTTTACCTTGCCTATCGTACGCCTTGATAACTTTATATAGCGGTTCTCCGTCTTCGTTAGTGTAGAGGTATTCAGTACCTTTTGACTTGTCGCTTACATCCGAAAAATCGCTTACTTTTCCTTGTCCTCTCGTGTCATTGATATGTTTGTTTTCGATTAACCATTCAATACCGTCTTGGCCTGTTTCTCTCTCGATAAGAGCTTTTAAGCCTCCGCCTGATTTATCTTCATTATCGAAGTAAGTGCCTTTCTTTAGGCATATAGACAGACTGCCTTTTGTTCCAAAGCGTAATTCGTTTGCACTGCTCATTTTCGTATTGTGCTTTTCGCCAAAAAGCTGCATTGCAACGGGTTCAGCTAAAGACGCAAAATCAATATTGCTCATTTCCGCGCCTCCGCTTTTGCTTTACGTATGACTTTATTAACGAATTTCTGCCCTTTGCTTGAATAGATCTTATCTACACAATCACGACACAAAGGAATAAGCGGTTCATACTGTTCAAACGTGTTTAAAAATGTTGGTTTTGATTCACACATTAAACAAGGGCTATACTGTTGATGCCGTAATTCTTGCGTATGCTCGTTAGTATTCGGTGTTGCCTTAGTGCCAGCCCCCACTGGCGCTAGGGCGCTTCCATCTGGTTTGAAGTGAATCATTGCGCGCCCTCCAATATGGTAAAGCTAATGGTTTCGGCTTCCATGCATTTCACAATTTCCTGCGCTATCGGTTGCGCTTTCATGATTGAAGCGAATACGCCTAACAGGTCATCTTTTCCGAAAAGAACGCGCGTTTTATTCCGCTCTTTAATGAAGTCTATTAGAAGTTTGACTTCGTTTTCGGTTTCGGTCGTGGTTAGCAATGAATCACTGATTAGCTGTTCAAGTTCAGAGTGAAACTTACAAACGTTGTTGTACCATTCGGCGCCTTTTGCTTGTTCTTTGCGTTGCTTCGCTGAAAAGGACTGTCTACGATTGCGCTGTGCTTTCTTGTTGGCTTTCATAATTAAGCCTCCTGTCCAGCTAACCAGTTATCAAGGTCGGCTTTGCGATAGCCAACACAACGGGCAGACATTCGGATTTTGGATGGGAATCGTGGGTCATTTTCACCTAAGCGCCATAATGTGACAGTGCTAACGCCTAGGTAAAATGCCGCTTCTTTGAGTCGTAGAATCTCTTTTGCTAATTGTGTGTTGCTGTTGGACATAGTTGAAACCCCGTGTATTTAATTGGAAGTTCAACTATCAATGTTTTTTACGCCTTTAAATATTCCCCCACGGGCTAGGGTGGATGGTTATTTTTTTGGTCTACCACCTTTTTTAGCGTATTCGGGGGCAACTTCTTTGAGCCATTCTCTGTATTTTTTGCTGTCATGGTTTTCAGGTAAAAACTTATCTAACCAATCATGTTTTTCATCTGAACTATTCATATATGAACAAAAATCAACTAGCCCACGATATACGATTTCTGCCATTTCACCGACACGAATTCTTTGCTCTGTGTCCTTCGCCCAATAGAGATCAGCCAGCTTTTGCGCATGCTCTTTCACCATGTTTTGTTTTTGGGTTCTTTCTCGGTGTCCACTTGTAGAATTAAAGTGAGCAGTAACGGCTTTTGCTTGCTGAGTACCAACGCCCTTTTCTTGAATATGGTAGTCATACGACATGCGAATCCTTTTAACTACGCTTCCTATATCCATCATTGTTAACGCCAAAGACTCGATATCACCATTTTGGAATTGCTTATCAGCTAGGCTTACAAGCCTTTTAAATAAATCGATGTGGTTATTGTCGATATCAGGTTTAACTTTTGCGGCCTGCTGCTTGTAGTGCTCTATTACAGCACCTAAAGTGCGCGGGCTTCCCAATCCGTTTACTTCGCTAAATTCTTTTATCATTATGCTACACCCTCCTTGTATGCTTTATTTGAAAAGTCACTTGCTACCATTGCGATCGCCCTTGCGCTTGAATCTGGCGCTAAGTGGCCGTAATGCTTCTGTATCATCTTTAAATCTCTGTGGCCAGCTAACCTAGCAACGGTAAAAACATCAACGCCACTTGAAACCATCTTACTTATAAAATGGTGGCGCAAAGAATAGAAGTCTATTGTTTCTTCAATGCCGCCAAGCTTTAAAACGCGCTTCCAGTGCTTGTCGTGGGCTTGCCTGTCGTATGGTTTACCAGTTTCAGGATTCGCAAAAACTAGGCCGCTAGAGGGCTTCCCGTTGCGCTCGTGCCATTCTTTCATAAGAGAATACATTTCATCATCTAAACCTATTTCAACGGTTACAGGGTCGCTATGGTGGCGCGTTTTCATAGGTGTTTTAACCAATTTCTTAAAATTGATATTTAGCTCGAACCAATTCAATGAATACAGATCGCCAGGTCTTAAACCCGAGTAAGCCGCAAGTCGATAAAAATAGTAAAACCAGTTTGGAACGGGGTTTTTCCAGCCTGCTTGCATTTCCTTTGATTCACACTCAGCTTTAAAGGTAGATATTCCTACATTAAGCTTGGCTAATTCGTCATTGGTAAGCATGCGCCTTTTCTGCAGTTCGCTACCATCATGTTTTTTGTCTTGCTCTGCACTGCTGGGCGCTCTCAATTTGAAATCTGCTATCGGGTCGGCATCTAACACTTTTTCTTGTACTGCGTAGCGTAGCATTGTACGTAAAGCACCAAAGGCACGTTTGATTGTGTCGTGTGACTTATTTTCTCTTTTCTTGGCTGCTTGCCAGTCTTTGAGCATCGAATGAGTAATTTCAGACATTGGAATTTCTAGCCAGTCTTTGAAGTTACTTTTTATGATGTTAATAGTTGGCTTGCCCTCGTTGCGTTTATCCTTTTGGTGCTCTGTGTAATCGCCCTCAAGATAAGCGCCAACGGTCGAGGTCTTGTTTTGAATGTGTTTAGCTTTCTTCTGCTCTAACTCTCGTTGTGCTTCCGATGCTGGGTCTCTACCTTCATCGACTTGGCCGCGATAGGTTGAAGCTAGTTCTGCCGCTGCGATCCTGTCTTTAGTGCCGTTTTCATATTTACCAAGGTTTAAGATTCTTGCCTTTTTCTGCAAGTCACGATAACGAAAACGCCATGTAGCACCTGTTTTATTTTTCTGCAGGTGAAAGCCTGATATTTTGGTACACGCCAGTTCAGCGCGAAAGGGCGCATTGTCGAAATGCTTTTTCGCTTTATCTTCCGTAATTGAGGTTTTGCTTTGTCGTGCCATGATGTTTACCTTTTCGTGTTTGCGCGCAAACATAATCGGGTAAATAATGTGAAATATCAAGAAATCGGGTGAAATAACCTTGTTTCAGTAAAAGTTTAATTAAAACAGTGGCTTATTATGTTTCTTGTTGTTTTTTATGAAGTTTTTAGAGGTTGGTGAATTTCAATTTTCAGCCTTGACATGGTAGAGGTCCCCTGTTCGAATCAGGGTAGACGCACCATCTTACGATTTAATTTCATCTTTTGTTGACCCAAGTTCTGCGTAACACGCACTGATACCTTTTTCTTTATTCAGCGATATTTACGAGTAATTTAACTTTTTAATGTCGGGTGGTCTGTGTGATTTGGACTACACTAAAAGAATGGTGGCCATTTTTATATCTTTGCTATCTAACAATTTAGCACTCGCGGGAGTACGATGAGCTTACAGAAATACCAAGAGCCCCCGTTATTTGAACAACATGGTTCGGCTGAAAGGCGGTTCCTTCAGCTCATTAGTGCCTTGCCAAAGGTATCGGTGCAAGGTTATGACAAGCACCGAAAAGTTATCTACTGGAATAAATCAAGTGAAGACATGTATGGCTTTCGTGAGTGCGAAGCACTAGGTCAAAAACTTGAAGATCTCATCATTCCCTCGTTCATGAAAAGTGAAGTGATAAAGCTACATCAGCGATGGATAGATTACGGTGAGGCAATTCCTTCAGACGAACTCGTGCTTGAGAAGAAAAGTGGCGAGCCTATCCATGTTTTCTCATCTCACGTCATGCTGAAAGAAGGCACAGATTCACCCGAAATGTATTGTGTGGATATTGACCTGAGTGAGCAGCACAACATCCGGCAAGAACTTGAGCGAATGGCATCCACAGATTTGTTAACCGAGTTGCCTAATCGACGCTTGTTAGAGCAGTATTTGACGTCGTCCATCGAGGATGCATCGCGCAATGAGTCTGGCTTCGCTTTGTTTTTCATTGACTTAGATATGTTTAAAGAAGTTAATGACACGCTTGGGCATACCTGGGGTGATGAATTACTGCGCTCTGTTTCTAAGCGGCTGTCAGATTGTCTAAGCGAACAAGGCTTACTGGCTCGGTTTGGTGGAGACGAATTTGTTTTTGTCGCCACACAAGTGACTTCTGAAAATGAAAGTGCTGACATTGCTAAGAAACTTACTGAGTGTTTCAAGCAGAGCTTCGCACTTAGCACTGAAAACGTGCATATCACTTCAAGTATCGGTATTAGTATGTACCCTAAAGACGGAAGTGAGATTGATGATCTTCTGAAAAATGCAGACGTCGCAATGTATCAGGCGAAAGCTGAAGGCCGAAACCGTTTTCATTTTTTCACCCACGCTTTAAGTCAGAAAGTTCGACAACAGCGAAGTATCGCAGCTTATCTCCATGAGTCTATGGTTAACAATGAGTTTGAACTCTTATATCAACCTCAAATCGATTTGCTCACTGGAAAAGTGGCATCGTGTGAAGCGCTGTTAAGGTGGCGTCCTAAAGATGAGGATAAGGCTGTTCCACCCAATATCTTCATCCCCATCGCTGAGCGCAGTGAGTTAATTGTTCACATTGGAAATTGGGTGTTAGAAAAGGCGTGCAAACAGGCACAGTTATGGAAAGAGCAGGGCATTAATATTCGCGTTGATATCAATGTTTCAGGAAAAGAGTTAGAGCAGAATGCTTATTTCGAACGCCTAAGGGAGTGTCGAGAGCGGCACGGTTTACTGCCTAAAGATATTGGGTTAGAGCTTACTGAGAATGTGCTTATTAAGTCTGACAATACGATTTTAGAGAATTTGAGAGCGCAACGCGACCAGGGCGTTGAAATATCGATTGATGACTTTGGTACGGGTTATTCTTCGCTTAGTTATTTAAAACAGTTTCCCGTTAGCCACTTAAAAATAGATCGTTCATTTTTAAGAGGTGCACCGGAAAATGCCTACGATAGCGCGTTAATGGAGGCTATCGTGAATGTTGGTCACAAACTCGATTTAAACATTGTTGTTGAAGGCGTGGAAACTCAAAATCAATCGAACTACTGCAAGTCTCTTAACGTTGAATATGTGCAAGGCTTTCTGTATTCAAAACCCATTAGCTCTGACGCCATTATAAAGCTGCTTAACGATCAGTAAATGCGGTTAAAAGGAGGTGTATATGAAAGAGATTTTCACAACACCGCCTTAAACGTTTCATTGAATCGACGCACAATTAAGTCGTATAAAGCGCGGTGGCTCACATAAAGCGTCAATACTTATCCTGACGTTCAGTGCCTCAGACCAGCGAGCTTACACTTAGTACATTGTCCAAAGTGAGGGTTTAGAAAAGTAATAGCCTTGTTGGTGTTCAACGTCTAGTTTGCTCAGTGCAACAGACTCAGCCTCGTTTTCTACCATTTCCGCAATAACATGGATATTAAGGCCTTTCGCAATATTGATAAGGCTAGAGACAAATAACTGATTATCTTTGTTGGTATGAATTCCCTGGGTTAGCCGTCCCGAAAGCTTAACGAATTGAGGCTGAATTGCCCTTAAACCCGCAAGCGAGGCAAAGTTATCGCCAAAGTGCTCTATGGTAATTCTACAGCCCAGCTGTATGAGTTGACGGCAAAAGTTCTCGGCTACTTCTCGATGGTGAATAAGCGCTGCATCTTCGACTTCAAAAATAAGTCTTGGGCATAGCGTTTCCCGGGTTCGAAGCTCTTCAATTAACCATTTTCTAAACTCGCCGTTGGCAACTGAGGCGTTACTAATATTTATAGCAACCTGATGAGACGTTACCGTTAGTTTTTTAAATACAATGCCTGCAACCAACTTGTCGACTTGAGGAATAAGGTCCAATCGCTCCGATGCGGGGATAAGTTGTGCCATGGGTATAACATCATTGGTGTCTTTGTCTTTAAATCGAGCGAATGTTTCGTAATATGCAGGTGTGTTTCGCTCTACATTCATCACCGGTTGAATGAGAATATCGGCATATTGCTGCGACACGATGTAATTGAGGCGCTCACGCCATTTTGTATTGCTATGAACCTGAGACACCTCTGAAGAAAACTGCCATCCTTTTTGCGTTTTCATGGCCGCCATCAACGCACAGTCAGCACTTTCCATTACCTGCTGTAACGACATTTGGCTAGAAAAACGTGTTACGCCCATCCACGTTGCTTTGCTTCCATCTCGAAGTGGCGTGGCGTTTGCAAACTGCTTCGACATATTTTCTAACATCAAATCCCGTTCGTCCCGCCCCATAATTTCACTTATCAAGGCGAAATCTCCGCCTGATAACCGAAATACAAAGCCACTTTTGCAACTGTGCTTCGCCTCATGCACAAGAAAGTCCGCGATAGATTTTACATAATTGTCACCAGCTAACATGCCCAACTTAGTATTTATAGTGGTAAGTTGAGCGAGCCTGATGAGAATAAGCTCTTTTTCCTGGAAATTAGACGTGTCAGACAACAGCGCGCGAGTGTGTCGCTCGAATGCACTGCGGTTCGACAACTTCGTCAATGTATCTTTATTGGCTTCTGTTTTGAATCGCTCAGATTGCTGCGCAATGTCATTAAATTTTGATGCTAACGACGTGGTTAGGGTGTTCACTGTGCTGGTAAGTTGGCGGTAATCTGTTGTAAACGCATTTACCTGCGAGGGGGTGAAGTCGTGGCTATTTATCTCATTAAGCTTCTTAATGGTGTTGGCAATGGGGCGCCTAGCAAATTTGGTTACCGTGACGATATATAGCGCGAGGGCGAAAAATAGCCCACAAAAGATAACAGCATTTTTGATGAGAATAGCGGTGATTTCAGTGTAAATATAAGACGTGTCTGACGTAACTAACAAATAACCATCATTGTTCGAAAAAGGAATTTTCTTGTTAACGGCAGGTGCGGAGTCCAGCTGTAAGTACCAATTAGGAACAATAGTGTTAGGCGAGCGCTCGTACTTCGCAAACACATTTCCTTCGACATCAATGACTTTGGCTGCAGATAAAAACGGCTGCAATACCATTTGACGAAGCATGGCATCAATCACTGATTGCTTCGACTGAGACGACAAGGCAGAGGTTTGTAAGACGGTTGTTTCGTAACGCAGCCGTGCTTCTTCAGCTTCTTGCTCGATTGACACTGAAGTGCGAGATTTTATTTCGCTTAGCTCAATACTCGACAACACCGTAAATGCTAAAAGCATAAGGGCAAAAACGCCCAAATTAATTTGACTAGACAGCTTCATTGCTAGCAGTTAGCTCCTTTAACTGAGAAATTTATTATTCGCCTCAACCAATTCGAGTGCTATCACTTTGATTGAGGCTTTTGTTATACCCGCCAATATTGCCTAAGCGGCGAATAATAAATGTACTGCAAAACATAGAGTTAAGCGAGCAATTAAAGCCCAGAATAATGAAGCAAGCGCTGTTTATTAGCTACTCACCTTTCGTCTAACCACCAGGTTTTGTTCGGAGCTTCGCCTGCACCCTTAACCGGAACAACTTCGCCAAAGATAGGAATACTGGTGGGAACACCCTTAGCACCAGCAAGGTCTGTGATTTTTATTAAAGGCTCATTCCAATTATGTAGTGCTAAATCAAAGGTACTGTTGTGCACGGGCATCATGACACTAGCTTGAATATCAATATGGGCTTGCAAGCTCTCTTCAGGCAGCATGTGAATGTCAGACCATAGCTCGTTGTACGCGCCGGTTTCAATCATCGATAAATCAAACGGACCGTACTTTTCACCAATAGCTTTAAATCCGTCAAAATAGCCCGAGTCACCGCTGTAAAAGATGTTGGTATTTGCAGATTTGATAACCCAACTTGCCCAAAGAGTTTCGTCTCTATCAAATAAACCTCGCCCTGAGAAATGCTGAGACGGTGTGGCCACTATTTCAATGTCGCTCACTTTTGTACTTTGCCACCAATTTAGCTCAACAACTTTATTTGCATCCACACCCCAGTCACGTAAATGATTGCCTACTTTTAGCGGTGTAATAAACACGTCGACTTTGTTTTTTAGTATTTCAATACTGCCTTTATCTAAATGGTCGTAATGATCGTGACTTATGATAACGGCATCTAATTTAGGCAAGTCTTCCAGTGAAATTGGCGCTTGGTGGAAACGCTTGGGTCCCATCCATTGGACGGGAGAAGCACGCTCACTAAAGACCGGATCGATCAATATATAACGCTCGGCGAGTTTCAATAGGGTAGTAGAGTGGCCCAGCTTTATCACGCTGTCTTCTGCAACTGCGTCAAGCATTTGTGGTGTAAGTGCCGACACGGGTATGTCAAACGTTGGCGTTGCAGCATCTCTATTGTCACGAAAATACGCTTTGGTGACTTTCCACATGTCTCGCCACGTCGTTTTATATTCAATATGAGTATTAGTGAATTTTTCAGGTTGCGGCGCGCTTGCAGCAAGGGTGTTTGAAGAACCACAGAAAGATGTCATAAATAAAACTCCAACAAGAAAGCGTGTGCGATTAAAAACGGGCATGCTCTCACCTTAAATAAAAAAGTATACTGCACAGTGTAGTTTACCTATAATAAACTAATTTTGTTGAAAGTAAACTGTCGGGTGTAGTTTTTGTTGAGAAGGACAGATTGCAGCTAAGCGATAGTATGCAGCCAGCATGACTAGACTCTCCTCATGCTGGCTGTTAACAATATTAGGTCCGCACCGTTTTTGCGCTACCTACACGAACTAGCGGACAACTAATTGAATTTGTAGTGCGTACTTTTTACTCAGACTTTATACCGTGGAACGTACAGTGCAGCACAGGCAATATAAGCAGTGTAAGTACGGTGGCAACGGTCAGACCAAATACAATAACAACTGCCATTGACGCGAAGAACGCGTCAGAAAACAGCGGGATCATACCCAGTATGGTGGTAATGGCTGCCATTGAAACGGGACGTACACGAGATACTGACGCGGCTACTACGGCATCGAATGCGCCACTGTTACCCTTTGCCTGTACGTTTATTTCTTCCATTAATACGATCCCGTTTTTAAGCACCATACCAATAAGGCTTAAGCTGCCGAGCAGCGCCATGAACGTAAAGGGTGCACCAACTAACACCAACCCGCCAATAATGCCGATAGTGGTGAGTGGAATTACGCCCCATATCGCTAACGCCTGACGAAGCTTGCCAAACAGCAAAACGGTGATAATGAACATACCTAATATACCAATAGGCATACTTGCAAATAGGGCGCTTTGTGCGTCTGTTGAGGTCTCGTATTCGCCGCCCCATTCTATGTGGTAGCCATCAGGCAGTTTAAGCTCTTCTACAAGAGGGCGAACTTTAGCTTGCACACTCGCGGCCGTCTCACCGGATAAAGGCATGGGCTCAGCATAAACCGCTAGCATCCGCACCCGGTTGCGGCGTTTGATGATAGGGTTATCAAGCGATACATCCACATTGCTGATAACATCAGCCATGCTTATATATTTACCTTGTTCTTGGCTCCATACGTTGAGTGAGGCGAGGTTATCTATGTCATAGCGCTGGTTTGGATCGTTGCGCATGACGATAGGTATTAAATCACTACCTTCGCGGTAAAGGCCCACAGTCTCACCTTCATTGTTGAGTAAAAATGCGGTGTGAACGGCATCTCGCGTTACGCCGATACGCCTGGCTTGTTCTTCCAGAAACACAGGTTCAACAAATGGGACTTTGTTGCTCCACGATAGCCGCACGCTGTCCATGGTTTTCTCTGCTTGAAATATCGCTTCAATGTCGCTGCTTATCTCACGTAAAACTTCAGGCTCTGGTCCGTAGATTCTTGCTTCAATTGCCGCTTTTGCAGAAGGGCCTACTTGAAGTGCTTTAACCTTATATTGCACATTAGGGAAATCTTCTCGCACCAGCTTGATAATTTCTCGCATACGAGCATCACGAGATTCAACCGTATCAGTTTCAACGATAAGCTGACCATAACTGGCGTATCTGTCTTCTGGCGCATAGGTGAGGGTAAGGCGCTGTGCTCCACCGCCAATAACGCTTGTTACGTTGGCAATATTCTCCATGCCTAACACGTTGTCTTCTAAGCGACGAATAGACTGCTCGGTGGTTAAGATGTCGCTACCTTCAGGCAACCACAAATCGACGAAAAACAGCGGTGTGGATGAATCTGGGAAAAATGCATTTTTTACGAATTTACCTGACGCCATGCTGCCTACTAATGCAACAAGTACCAGTACAATTGTCACGTAACGATGATTGATAGCAGCAGTAAGCACACGCTTGTATACCGTAAAAATAATGCCCTTATATGGGTCGTCATCTTCGTCATTAGCACCGCGCTCTTTTTCAGTTTTAAACAGTAAGTCGAAAAAGAAGGGGGTAATGGTAAGTGCGGTGATCCAACTTAAGAAAAGCGAAAAGCACAGTACCCAGAAGAGGGAGCCGACGAATTCACCTGTGGCATCTGGCGATAGACCAATTGGCGCAAAAGCGGTAATGGCAATCACAGTCGCGCCAAGCAGCGGCAACCCATTTTGCGACACCACGTCTTTTGCCGCCTGAAGCTTGGTTTGTCCTTTTCTCACACCAATCAACATGCCTTCGGTTACCACGATGGCGTTGTCGACCAACATGCCAAGAGCAATAATAAGCGCACCCAAGGAGATTTTTTGCAACTCAATGCCTTTTACCGACATCAATATAAAAGTGCCAAGAATGGTAAGCACAAGAATGAGCCCCATCAGAACGCCACTGCGCCAGCCCATGAAAAGTAGCAGCACGAAAATAACGATGGCCACGGCTTCAACAAGGTTGATAAGAAAGCCAGTTACAGAATCGTCGACCACTGTGGGCTGGTTGTAAACGGTATCCAGCGTCATACCCAGGGGCATACGCTGCTCTAGCTCGGCAATTTTGCTATCAAGCCGTTTACCTACATCAACTACATTTACCGCCGACGCGAACGACACACCAATTGACAGAGCCGGCGTGCCAGAACTGTGATAAAGGATTGAAGGGGTATCGTTAAGCTTGCGCTCAATAGTCGCGATATCTGTTAAGCGAATAAGGCCGCTTGCCGGTGAGCCAATTACCACCTGACCTAACGCCTCTAGGTTATCAAATTCGCCAGTGGGCTGTATGGACAGGCGCTTGCCCTGAACCTTAATCGAACCCGCGTTGCCCACTACATTCTGCGCGGTTAAAAGGCCTGCAATGGATTCTGCAGAAACATTTAGGGTTTTCATTTTATCGTGATCTAACGACACAATAATTTGTTCATTAACGGTACCGGCAATCGACACCTTTTTTACACCGTCAACAAGCTGGATCTCTCGCTGCATTAAATCTGCAAAGTCTTCCATTTGCTTAAGGGAGTAGTCTTCGCTTTTAAGAGTAAGCAGCAGGCCAAATACGTCACCAAAGTCATCATTTACAATAGAGGTGCTGGTACCAGGTGGCAGTGATGCTTGTGCATCGCCCACTTTACGACGCAAGTTGTCCCAGTATTGCTCTAGGTCCTTGGCCTGGACACTACTTTTAAGCTCAACAGTAATTTGCGATAGCCCAACCATGTTTACTGAGCTGATTCGTTTTACGTTGGGTATACGCTGAATCGCCTTTTCAAGCTGCAGCGTAACTTCTTCCTCAACTTGCTCAGGCGTTGCCCCTGGGTATTGAGTAATAACCAGAGCATTTCTAATGGTGAATTCGGGAAACTCTAGCTGACCTAAGCCAAGAAAAGTCACAATGCCGCCAACACCCAAGATGATGGCGACCATCAAGCTAATTACTTTTTGACGAAAAAAATACTCGACCATGGCTTACAGGCCCCCTTCTTTCGTCCACTCCGTAACAGCTTGGCCTTCTTTTACAAGATGAGCTCCAGCAGCAACGATTTTATCATCGTCGTTTAGCGGGCCTTCAACTAACAGACCGTTGGAAATACCGCGCGTAATCATCACTTCTACTGCTTCTACAGTGCCCTTCGTCGCGTCGCTATCACTTGGCTTAAAACGCCATACAATTGCTTTGTCTGGATCTGCATTGTCAGTAACCACCGCACCAAAAGGTACTAGCCAAAGCTTCGCGTTAGACTCAATGAGTTTCGACATATCAAGTAATACGGTGGCGCTCATGCCCGCTAGAACATTGATGTCGTCTGGTTCTGGCAGAGTAATTGTTACCTCATAGCTAAGTTCGCCTTGTCGCGTGGTGCTTTCGTGATCCTTATACATGGCCGCGTAACGCTTGTCTGGCATACCTGAAAAGCTGACCCATGCCATTTCAGATGTACGGTTTTCACGGGCTCGTGAGCGATCAATCATGCGCATTTTTTGCTCTGGCAATTGAAACGTAACGTCGATAGCGCCCGGCATATGAAGCTCGGCAATGGTCTGCTGAGGCACAATGACTTGGTAATTTTCAACAGGAACAGACGCAATAAGCCCCGCAAACGGTGCGCGAAGCTCCGTATAGCTTAGTTGATCCTGGGCGTTGGTCAGACTGGCTTTAGCGGCTAAAAAATTGGCTTTCGCTTCATCAAACGTAGAGCGGCTTACCGCGCCTTTTTCAACGGAAGCCTCCATGCGTTCAAACATAGCCGATGACACGTCAAACTGAGACTGGGCAGTGGCTAACTGTGCTTTCGCGTCTCTATCATCAAGTCTAGCGATAAGCTGGTTCTCTTTAACTTCTTCACCCGCTTTTACTTTGAGTTCTTGGAGTTTGCCGCCAATGCGAAACGAAAGGTTTGAATACTCAGCCGCTTCCACTTGCCCCGGGAATTTAGCGATGGTTTCGTCTGAGTGCTGCACTTTGTAAAGCGTTACCGGTGTTGATGAGACTGCTTTGGGAGGCGTGGGGGCTTCTTCACATGCACTTAACCCAGCGAGTGCAGTAAATACCATCACAGTGCGCAGGGCTAAGCTGTGAATGAGACTTTTTTCAGACAACATGGTAACTCTCCATTTAAATAGACCACTTTTTATTCCCACTAAGGCAATGGGTTATCTTGTACAAGGCGCGTGTCAACTTCTGAACGTGAAAGATAAAAAGCCAATATACGACAAGTTTGATATACATACAGGTTATAGTGCTTTTTTCCCTTTTCGATCATCTTTTTGTTTATTTCTACAAGGCGATAGTACGCTATCGCCCATGAACATTCGTGGGTGTCCGGTCACTATAAGACAATTACCCTCTCGAAATGCCGTTGGCTAGCTCACAATTCACCCTTATCAGGTTTCTCATCGGGCGCGAGTATTTCAGCATAGCCTTTCGGTGGTGGCGTCCAGCCACGCATTTTCGAATGCTTGTCGTGTAAATCTGCTTTTAGCGCATTTTCGATTAGCGACTCAAGTTCAATAAAGAGTTTCAGATAATTATTGTCTACTCGTTCTCCTCTGGCCTCAACTGCCCACGCGTGATACAGCACATCGTTTTGCTGAGCCTCAATATTTTTATACGCCATTTTTTGTCGCTCAACTTGGAAAGGGTGAATATTGAGTGAGCGAAGTGCCTCTGCGCCCATCTCAAGAGCGCTGTGGTACGTTTCAGATACCACAAAATCTGCGCCCAACTGACGCAAGCGATACCCATGGCCGCGGTCAAAGGCACGCGCAAGCACTTTAATATTAGGAAAGGCGTGCTTGGCGTATTTCACCATTTCGGCAGCGGTTTCTTTATCGTCTATAGCAATAACTAGTAACGATGCTTCATGGGCGCCAGCAGTATGCAAAATGTCTGGTTTGGATGCATCGCCAAAATAGGCTTTGGTGCCAATCCGTCTGATAAGGTCTATTTGCTCAGAGCGAATATCAAGCACAACGGTATTTACATCGTTGGCCACTAAAAGACGGTTAATGATTTGTCCAAAGCGCCCAATTCCAGCAATAACGACTGTGCCTTTCTCGTCAATTTCATCTTCAGCTCGCTGTGATTTCGCATTTTTGTAGCGAGGAATGATGGCCTTGTCGAAAAGAATAAAAAGTCCTGGCGTTAGGAACATTGAAATGGCAACAACAAGCGAGAGAACAGAAATAATGTCGCTAGGAAGCACATAGTTTTGCGAGGCAAAACTTAATAGCACAAAGCCAAATTCACCCGCCTGAGCAAGGCTTAGTGTGAACAGCCATTTGTTAGTGCCTTTTATTTTAAAAATTAAGGCGATGATAAACAGCACAATGGCTTTCACAAGCATAACAGCTACGGTTAGCCCTGCTATTAGCATTGGGCTCTCACTAATTACAGAGAAGTTAATGCCAGCGCCTACCGTAATAAAAAAGAGGCCTAACAATAAGCCTTTAAACGGCTCGATATTAGCTTCAAGTTCATGTCTGAATTCACTGTTTGCCAAAACTACACCAGCCAAGAATGCACCAAGGGCGGGAGAGAGACCTACAAGTCCCATTAGTGCTGCAATTCCTATAATGAGCATGAGCGCAGTGGCGGTAAAAATTTCCCGTAAACCCGACGCAGCAACAAACTTAAATAAGGGGCGACTTAAGTAGTGTCCTCCGATGGTTAAAAAGGCAATTGAGCTAATGATCACGAGACCTGAAGCCCAAGGGGCAAGCCCTTCAACTAAATTAAAGCTATCGTGTGACCCTGTATCGCCGCCATGTGCATTTCCTGCTTCGACCAGTTCGGGTATGGCAAGGAGGGGGATAAGCGCAAGCATGGGAATAACCGCGATATCCTGAAACAGCAGTACAGAAAAAGCGCTTTTGCCTCCTTCCGTTTTTTGCAGCCCTTTTTCTTGCAACGTTTGTAAAACAATGGCGGTTGAAGAAAGGGCGAATATAAGGCCTATTGTAAGGGCAATGCTAAAAGGCTGAGCAAGCAATATGGCTACGCCTGTGATAAGGGCGGTGGTTAACGCTAACTGAAGGCCGCCCAATCCCATTAGTTTTGACTTCATCGCCCACAGCGAGCGAGGCTCTAGTTCTAGCCCAACCAAAAACAGCATCATGACTACACCGAATTCAGCAAAATGTTGAATGGCAACAGTTTCGTCACCAACAAGGCCAAATATCGGGCCAATCACTAGCCCTGCTATTAAATAGCCTAGTACAGACCCTAATCCAAGACGCTTCGCAATGGGCACTGCAATTACGGCGGCGACCAGATAGATAAATGCATATAAGAAATAGCCAGTCACGTTACTCTCCTTGCGATGTACAAAGGTCTGCGAGATTCTCGATGTGCTTTGCTTTTTCTAGATTCAGGGTGTTAGTGGTCAATTTGTTTAGCAAGGTTGTCCACTTGCCTCTATGTTCAGCAACGCGATGCTCTTCTCGCGCAGTACGAGAGCCAAAGATCGCAAAAGGAGCAATGTAGGTCATGTGCGTGATCTGAGCCATTTGCTCTAAAGGCTGGAGCAGTTGCCTGATGGTGTAATGATTAAAGCCATCAGTTTGATAGGCTTCTTCCTTACCGCCTGCACTTAATGCGCAAAGAAATAATTTATCTTTAAGTGCAGTGCCTTCATGCCCATAGGCAAAACCATATTCCAACACTAAATCTTGCCATTCTTTTAAGATTGAAGGTGTGGAATACCAGTAAAGTGGAAACAGAAAAACAACGACATCGTGATCGATTAAACGCTGCTGCTCCCGTTCAATATCAATATTGAAATCTGGATACTCTGCATACAAGTCAACAGCAGTAACGTGTTTATTCATTTTTGCTTCGTGAAAAAGCGGCACATTTACTTCTGAACGGGTTTGCGCGGGGTGGGCAAAGAGAACCAGTACTTTCTTACTTTTCTTAGCGCTCTCTACATTGCTTTCAATGATGTTCTCGTCAGTCATACATTTCTACTCAGTGCTACAGCCAGCTCTCGTTGAGCGATAAGGAGCCGTTGATTGTTGATGTGCAAAACACGGCAAAGGTCAAAAGACCCTAGGTTATTCATTAATTCAATCTGTACGTTTAGAGCAAATAAGAATGTGTTTTTCCTCAAAGTTATAAGGTTACTAATATTTATTAGGTTGAAAAAAGTAACCTGATTACCATTATGTACTCACGTATAAAAACAGCTTCGAACAGAAGCGTCGACGGAACACTATTTTTAACTTTTGATTAGGGCCTGTTGACCTTTGATGTACAAATTTTGGTCTAGATGGAAGCCTTTTAATCGCGAAACAGTCCTGCAAGCCTAGTGGGCTAAGTTAAAGGACTGTAACAAAGAGTAAAAGGCTTCCATGACGACCCCTTTGGGCAGCGCCTGTGTGCCACCTATACTGCGTTGATTGTTTTCGATTTAGAACCACTAGACCGTCAAACATTCGTCTTGTCTAGATGGCACACAGACCGCTGCAAAATTGTACAGCAAAGGTCAGCAGGCCCTAGGACAGTATAAACATGAAAACACCAGTAAAAACACTCGCACTTGCATTATCTTTACTTTCTCCCCTTGTTTCTCTTTCTACTCAAGCCCTGCCGCAAGGAAGTGAGCTAAAAGCTGGGGCTGCGGTATGGAACTTGTTTGATGACGCAGACCGTTACGCATTGCACGTCGCCTACATCCATAAACCGCTGGACTCGTTTTACGGTTTACGACCTACCGTACTTCTGGTTAATGCGGACCAAGGCCAACATTACTTCGCAGCGGGGTTGGCAAAAGATGTCTACAAATACAATGACTTTTCAGTACGCGTTGCTTTTCACGTAGGAATTGTTGATGAATCTGAAAATTTAGGCGACAACATTGAGTTCTATTCATCACTTTCCGCACTCTACAACTTCTCTGAATCTTTTTCGCTAGAGGCTGAAATTGGCCACATTTCTAACGGCGGGCTAGGGGACACAAACCCTGGTTCAGAATCGTTTGTATTGAGCGCTCACTACCATTTCTAATGGTATGCATTAGTTGCTTGATTGGCGCCTAGTGCTCTACCTAATTCTCAGAGATAGCCGTGAACCTTTCGAGTTGGAGTTAGACTAATTAACTAAAGGTATACTAGAGGCCAAACTTGCTTATGTGGTCTATTTTAGTTACCTTGTTCAAACAAACAATTAGTATACTTTTAGTAACTAGGTGGCTTTTTTAGGAAAATAGATGAGAAGTGAAATAAAAACAGACGCTAAGGGTAGAAAAACCGTTCTAGATACTTGTACAGAGCCTTGTGCTATAGAGCGTGGAATGCGCCTAATTGGTGGAAAGTGGACGGGTTCTATTATTTATCATCTCAAAGATGAGCCTGTTAGATTTAACGACCTGTGTAGAATGCTTGGCGGCGCCAGCCGGAAGATGGTCGATCAGCGCCTTAAAGAGCTGGAAAACAACGGTATGGTGATCCGCAACGTTATCGACTCTCGTCCAATTGCGGTTGCTTATAGTCTCACCGAGTTTGGGCGCTCAGCGCTAGATATTCTTGAACAGCTAAGAGTCTGGTCTGAAAACCACACGAATGATTAAATACCGCTAGCGGTGAGCATTTATCTCACCGCATTTGCTTTATAAAGAGCTAGACCGACACTAGCGGTAATCGAAGTACTTTTTCAACAAGCTCTCCTGCTTTTTCTTGGAAACCGACAAAGTGTTCAGTAGCTTCATGAGCATCAAGGGCATCCTGAGATTGCCATTTCTCCGTAATAACAAACACACCCTCTTCACTTGCATGTAGGTCATACATCACTGCGCCGACTTCTTCTCGGCTTGATTTAACCAAGGGTAACAATGCGTCTAAAAGTGCATCTTGTTGGTTTGGTTGAGAATAGATTACGACTGAAAACTCGATCATTTTACTGTCCTATTGAGAAAAAACGCTAACATAGGCAACTAACGGAGTAATGGTTAGCGTTTAAAGCTGACTAGCAACTTTTTTCAGGTGAAAAGCAATCTCCACCATCAAATGCCTTTTACCGCTATGTCGCAGTTAGACGCTATCTAAGCCTTTTTCTTAGATGCATTTTTTAGCGAATGAAAAAAGTTAATCTATAATGATTTATACTAAAGTATAAAAGGGTGCTCATTATCCTTTGAGTGCCACCTCTTGAGGCGACGGAATGCAATTACCGAACGGGGCGATGCCCTATGTTTGAAAAAACTTTTCACTTTTGTCCTGTTGGGCTCGCTCACGTAAGCGTGGATGGAAGCTTTATACGTGTAAATAAGCGACTGTGTGATTTTTTAGGATATTCTGATGAAGAACTAACGACGTTAACCTTTCAAGAATTAACTGCGCCAGATTATCTTGATGAAGATCTAAGTTACGTAGAGCGCCTGATGGCAGGTGATATCGATGACTATGCGATTGAAAAGCGATATGTAAGGCGCGATGGCGAGCAAGTTTGGGCGAAGTTAACAGTGTCTTTAGTAAGAGATCAGCGCGGCAACCCAGACTATTTTATTTCTATTGTGGAAGATATCGACGAGAAAAAGCGCATCCAGTCTGAGCTCTTTCAAGTTGATGCCTTGTTTAGCAAAATTGTTAGCGCATTTTCTGATAGAACATTTATATGGGTGGCGACGCCAGACTTGTCTAAACTGCAATACGTTAACGATGGCTATTCAAACATATTCGGTCGCAACGAGTACGAACTTTACTGTAACCCTATGAGCTTTATTGATCATGTACATGAAGATGATAAAGCACGGGTGTTAAAACTGTTCAGTCAACGCCCTTTGCAGAATTGGGATATTCAATATCGTATATACGACTCGAAAGGCGAAGTGAAGTACCTTCACGATCGCGGAAGCTTGATATTTGACGACCGTGAAATGCAGTCGCTTATCTTAGGTACAGCCGACGACATAACAAGAGAGAAAACGCAACAAAAAGCTCTGATGAGCGCCGTCACTAAATTAGAGCACCTGTCGAAAACCGACTCGCTCACTGGACTTGCCAATAGGAGAGAGATATTTAGCCAGTTAAGTGACGAAATTTCTCGTATGGATCGTGGCCAACAAACGTCAACGCTTGTTTATATAGACTTAAACAAATTCAAAGAAATTAACGATAAATACGGTCACAAGGTAGGAGACAAGGCGCTTGTTGAGTTCTCTGAAAGAATGAGTGGTTTGCTTCGTGATAGTGATAGATTCGGTCGTATTGGCGGAGATGAATTTGTGATCCTGCTCTATGGCACGGGTGAAAAGGAAACGGAAGCTTTTTTCAATAGGGTTGCCCAAAGCGGCTTTGAAGTTAATGTAGATGGCAATAAGGTAGTACCAATTGGCTTCAGTGTGGGCTGGATTGAGTGGAGCGAAGGGATTGAAACCGTGCAGGAGTGGCTAGATAAGGCCGATGAGGTAATGTACGGAAAAAAGCGTTATCAACAAGTTTTAACCGCGATTGATAAAGCGATGTAGATAGCTATTTCTGAGACTCGATATCTACATCGCTTTCGCCATTTTATTGTTGTCTTTGAGCGAACCAGCGCGCTATTTCCTGACGCTCTTTGTCTGTCATTTTTGTCTTATTTAAAAATGGCATGTCTTTGGTCACAGTGGTTCTTCGAACCACTTGTGGCGCAAACCTTTCAATATCTTCCCATGTATCTAATACTACGCCTAAAGGCGCGACTTTAAAGATATCGTCGGTTGGCGTGCGCGAGTGGCAATCCACACAATGGGTTGTAATTAAGCTTACTACTCGCTCATTGCTTACTTCAGAACTCGCTTGGGCGACTGCATTGTTAGCCGTTACTTTTTTACCTACTTCATCGACAAGGCTCACATCTTCATGTCCTTCATTCGATGTATGTGATGGCGACTGTGGCCATGACACCCATAGGGCGATTGCTAGCATGGCGACTGCGCCAGACACTAAAATACCAGGTTTAGTGGTGCCTACATGACGCAAGTTAAAGAAATGACGTATCCAAGCGGCAGCGGCCATTATCGCAATCAGTACCAGCCAATTTTGCGGGTGTTGATACGTCATGGGGTAATGATTTGAAATCATGATAAACAGCAGAGGCAGCGTAAAGTAGTTATTGTGTACCGAACGCAATTTAGCGCTCGCACCCCAAGTAGGATCAATATCTTTCTTATCGGCTACAGCTGCTACCATTTTGCGCTGGTTCGGCATGATGTTGAAAAAGACATTCCCTGCCATGATAGTGCCAATAAGCGCACCAACGTGAATATAGGCACCGCGACCGCTAAACCACTGGGTAGACAGGTAGCTGACAATACAAACAAGCGCGACTAATCCAATACCGAAGGCAAGTGGATATTTTGCCAATGGGCTGCGACAAGCAAATTCGTATAAGCCTAGTCCGCCAAAGATTAACCCTAAACCTAAAGATATTGCCGTGGTCGGTGACATGGCGTTTACCGAAGGGTCGATAAGATAAGCGCTAGCACCAAAGTAATAAACAATTATGAGTAGTGCGAAGCCCGATAACCACGTGGTATAGGCTTCCCACTTAAACCAGTGCAGTGTTTCTGGCATTTTCTCTGGGCCATAGGCGTATTTTGCGACCTCATAAAAGCCGCCACCGTGAATAGCCCATAAGTCGCCTTTGATACCTTTATCCTGCTTCCATTTAGGTGGCGTGCGTAGATTGTTATCCAACCAAATGAAGTAAAACGACGCGCCAATCCACGCTACACCCGCTACAACGTGGAACCAACGTACAAATAAACTTATCCAATCTAGCCACGGCATTATTGTTCTCCTTATTTAGGGCCCAAAGGCCCTACAGCAGCCTGTTATTAATGATGTTCTTTTTTATAGCGGCAGGTGCCGCTTATCCACGTTTGGTCGATAGCGCGGTCATCACCTAAAATACTCAAGGCAAAAAACACATCGTCAAAGTCCGCGTCTTCTTTTATTCTCAATTGTGTCAATTCGTCAAACCTAGGCTCAACAACGATAAAGTCAGCGGTGGTGCCTGGGTTTAAGTTGCCTATTTCATGATCAAGCGCATGAGCTACGGCCGCGCCTTGGGTCATAAGATAAAAGCCTTCTAACGGGCTGATGGGCTCGCTGCGCAATTGACTAACCTTGTATGCATCGCCGTAGGTTTTAAACATGTTAAACGTAGTGCCTGCACCCACATCGGTGGCCATGGCCACATGGACCTTGTTAGCACGCGCTGCGGTCATATCAAAAAGGCCACTTCCTAAAAACAGGTTAGATGTCGGACAGAAGGCCACCGTAGCGCCGCTTTCGCCTAAGCGTGCCCATTCGTTAGGCGTAAGGTGAATGCCATGGCCAAACACCGCACGTTCACGCACAAGGCTGTAGGTGTCATATACATCTAAATAGCCGTCCGCTTTAGGGAATAAGCTCTTCACCCATGCAATCTCGTCTAAGTTCTCAGACAAGTGTGTTTGAATGAAAACGTCGGGATACTGCTTGGCAAGTTCCCCTAATGCAGCAAGCTGCGCTTCAGTACTGGTTGGCGCAAAACGGGGCGTTAGCGCATAGCGGTTGCGGCCCTTGTTATGCCAAGCTTCGATTAATTCTGCACTGTCAGCTTGTGCTGTGTCGGCGCAGTCATTAAGCGCACTAGGGCAATTCCTGTCCATACATACTTTACCGGCCACAATTGCCATATCAATTTCGCTTGCTGCACTAAATAATGCGTGGCTACTGCTTTTATGAACCGTAGTAAAAACAAAACCTGTGGTAGTACCGTTCTTTAGCAATTGGCGTAAAAATACATTAGCAATGGTTTTAGCGTGTTCACTGTCAGCAAACTGCATTTCTGTGGGAAACGTATAGTTTTCAAGCCAGCTCAACAGCTGCTCGCCATAATGAGCTATGCTCTGTGTTTGCGGATAATGCAGGTGGCTGTCTATTAAACCTGGCAAAATCCACTTGCCTGAAAAATCTGTCACAGTGGCAGCCGGGTAGCGCTTTGCTATCTCTTCAAATGTGCCAATGTCTTTTATTTCTTTATTGTCTACTAACAAACCACCGTCTTTGAATATAGCGATGTCATTATCGAACTGTGTAGTTTGGTTAGGAAAGTGCGCAATGCTTGCACGAAAAAGCTGCATGTTTGTTAGCTGCCCCTGTAGCTGCTGAAACCGAATGGAGAGATTAGAAGTGGCACATGATAATGACCGCCATTCTCATCAAGTTCAAATGTAATATCAATGTGTGGGTAGAAACTTTTGCCATGCGTTTCTACAAGGTAAGGCTTGCAGTGAAAGCGCAGGGTATAAACGCCTGCGGCAAAACCGTCTTCAACGCCCCAGTTGTTAAAACGCCCGTCATTATCCGTTTCACCCGAAAGGGTGCTACCGTCAGGTAGTGTAAGTGTAAGGGCAATGCCTTGTGCTGGCTTACCTAATGTAGTGTCGAGTACGTGGCTAGAAAGCGTATTCATACTGTTTTCCTTAAAAACTATTCAATGCGTATTGACCATATTTTTGAAAATTCGGGGGTTAATCCAGCGCTTTGTTAATACGCAATAGGGTTATCTTTATTTGCTCTGCAGCAGCATTGGTAATCTCTTGCTGTGTGGTATTAGGTAGCCTAGCTTGTAATGCTTCTAACATAGTCTGCGCAGAAAGACCGGTGGCACAAATAATAAAGATAAACCCGTGCTTGTCTAAATAGGCGTGATTGGCTTCTTTTAACTGGCGTAAAACGGCCTCGGACGCGCTGGCTGTACCCGACTGCTCGCCCGCAGCAATGGCTTTGGTATTTGCAAACTTTTTGCGCAACGAATCAACGTCGCCAATCATGGGGTGTGCCGTAAAAGCTTCAAGGTAGTCGTCATCACTGCATTTGGCCCACGCGCTCTTCGCTTGATTAACAAGAGCATTCTTGTCGCTGTAGGGGCGTGCTTTTACCATTTGATAAACCCAGGTTTTCGCCGCGCAGCATTGCTCAAACCAAGATGACGCCTCTTCAGCGCTTAGCGTATTTAATTCTTTAAGTATCACTGATGGTGTCCTTTTCTTTGTGAAACGCTATAGCGGGTTTCTCACTGTATTTGTTACTGTTGCCTGCCGTTACTTCTTTTACATGAAGACGCTCGATAATTTGCGCAGATATAGAAACGGCAACTTCAATTGGTTGCTTGCCAGGAATATCTCGGTTACCTATTGGCGTAAATAGCCTTGCCAGCGCGTTGTCGTCAAACCCACGCTGAGTCAGCTTGGTAATAAAGCGCTTTGCTTTGGTGTCTGAACCAATTAACCCAACAAAGGGGAGGGAAGGTTGCTTTAACGCCTGCTCTGTAATGCGATAGTCCAATTGATGATCGTGGGTGAGTATAATCAGCCAACTGTTCTCATCAAGGTGTCTAACTTCGCTCTCTGGTGCTTCTTCCACGACTTTGTGCACGTTGGCTGGCAAAGACGATGGAAACAGTTCCTCGCGACTGTCTATCCACGAAATGCGTACAGGCAATTGAGCCAAAATAGGCACCAGTGCTTTTGCAACATGGCCAGCACCAAAAATGGCGATGTGCTGCTGATGAAGGTTACACACGTCAAATAGCACCTTTACTGCGCCGCCGCAGCACTGTCCTAAAGAACTGCTTAACGGGTAGCTGTAAAGTTCAGTGCATGCTTCGCCTTTTGCAAGGTACTCTCGTGCGCGGGCAATGGCATCAAACTCAAGGTGCCCTCCGCCAATGGTATCGATGCTCTGTGAAGCGGTAACTACCATTTTACTCCCGGGTTCACGAGGTGTAGAGCCTGCAGTGCCAACCACAGTCACAAGCACATAGCCTTCATTACGCGCTTGGCATTCGGCTATTCCCTCATACCAGTTTGTTGCACGAAATGATTGGGGCGCGCGAGATGACTTTGCTGCAGTGAGTGTCATAAAACACCGCCTCGACTGGAAGAATGCTGCATAGCACTTACTGCATTTAACACCCGTTCTGGTGTGGCTGGTGTATCTAGTTGCGGATCAACTGTGTAGCCAGATAGGCTAGATATGGCGTCTTTAAGGGCGCACCACACTGAAATAGCCAGCATAAATGGTGGCTCGCCAACCGCTTTTGAATGGTAAATGCTATCTTCAGCATTTTTTCTACCGAACAGCTTCACATTAAACTCTTTTGGCGTATCGCCAATGGCTGGAATTTTATAGGTCGCCATATTTTCACTTATCAGCTTACCCGCTTCATTCCATTTAAGGTCTTCTGTGGTAAGCCAGCCCATACCTTGAATAAACGCGCCTTCTATTTGGCCAATATCAATGGCAGGGTTAAGACTGTTGCCAACATCGTGGAGCACGTTAACTTTATCTACCGTATATTCACCGGTAAGTGTGTCGACAGAGACTTCGCTCATTGAGACGCCATAAGCAAAGTAGAAAAACGGACGGCCTTCACCGGTATCGCGGTTATACTGTAATTTTGGGGTTTTGTAGAAACCGCCTGAAGACAAAGATACACGAGCAAAATACGCTTGCTGCACAAGCTCGGTAAAGGTAATTTTGTGCTCATCCAATACCACGTGCTCATTAATGAATAGCACGTCGCCAGCGCGGTCCTCTAGACCTAAGCTTTTGGCAAAGCACTCGGCCAAACGGGCTTTTAGCGTAATACACGCATTTTGTACGGCTTTTCCGTTTAAGTCAGTGCCGCTTGAAGCTGCTGTTGGTGAAGTGTTAGGTACTTTGTCAGTGCGTGTAGCAGTGACTTCAATCATATCCAAATCTAGTCCAAATTCATTGGCTGCAATTTGGCCTATTTTGGTGTGAAGCCCTTGGCCCATTTCAGTACCACCATGGTTCACCTGAATACTACCATCAGTATAAATGTGCACCAAAGCGCCAGCTTGGTTTAAATGCTTCGCGGTAAATGAAATGCCAAACTTAACAGGCGTTAGCGCTAAACCTTTCTTAATCACCGGACTTTCGCGGTTAAAGGCTGCAATAGCTTCACGGCGCTGCCAATACTGAGCGGTTTCTTCTAGCTCGGCAATCATATCGGGCAGAAGGTTATGTTCTACCTTCATTCCGTAGGGGGTAAAACTACCTGTCGTGGGGCCGTATAAATTACGTTTTCTTACCGATAGGGGGTCGCTGCCAATAGCACGGGCAATTTTATCAATCATGGCTTCAGCCATAATCATGCCTTGCGGTCCGCCAAAGCCTCGATAAGCGGTGTGCGATACCATATTGGTTTGCAATCTGTGACCAACAATGTCGCTATCACCTAAGAAATAACCGTTGTCCGCATGGAACATGGCTCTATCGACAATGGCGTCAGATAAATCAGGCGAGTGCCCACAAATACCGTTGATTGTCATGCGGGTGGCTTCAATTTTACCTGTCCCGTCAAAGGCCACGTCGAACTCGTTTTCGAATGGGTGACGTTTGCCAGTAACATGCATATCGGTGAAGCGTGGTAAGCGAAGCTTAACCGCACATTGATTGCGCGATGCCAGCAGAGCCGCTATACAGGCCCATTGCGCGGCTTGCGTTTCTTTTCCGCCAAAGCCGCCGCCCATACGTCGCATGTCTACCATTACACGGTGCAATTTTACATCGAGTACTTCGGCAACGAGTTTTTGTACCTCACTGGGATGTTGACTAGACGTATAGATTTTCATGCGATCTTCTTCATCAGGGATCGCAAGGCTCACTTGTCCTTCTAAGTACATATGTTCCTGTCCACCAATACTGAGCGTACCATGTGCTTGGTGGATCGCTTTTTCAAATGTACTTTCAACGCGGTCAGTATGTTGGCCGAACCGATGTAGGGGACGCACAAACGTTTGCTGCTGGTGCGCAGCTTCGGCACTAAGTATAGGTTTGGCTTCACTCACCTCTACTTTCCCTTTTAGCGCAGCTTGTCGGGCAAGGTTTACCGAAGTGGCAAGCACTGCAAATACAGGCTGACCGAAGAATTTGATTTCGCCATTAGCAAGTAACGGATCGCCTTCGAACACAGGTCCAATATCTTTATGGCCAGGCACGTCGTCAATCGTAACCACATCTACAACGCCTTCACTTTGGCGAACAGCGTCAAGATTTATCGAGTTAATCGTACCTTTTGCGCATTGGCTTACACCAACGGCAGCATAAAGAGTGCCTTGAGGTTCAATAACATCGTCAACATAGTTGGCGCTGCCTTGTACTTGGCGTGTTGCGCTCTCGTGCTTTTTAGATACGTGAACGACACTTTGCTTGTCGTTTTGTTGAAGTGGATTAGGGGTATCAATTAACTTACGCATGCTGCACCACCCGTGTTTCAATTTGGTTTGCTGTTTGGTTTTCTAACCAGAAGCGATGCCACAGGTTAGCTAAAACAGTTTTACGGTATTGGGCTGTAGCGCGCACATCATCGATAGGTGAAAATGCATCGAATAAGACTTGTTTGCCCAACGTTAAACATTCGTTGCTAGCGAACTGCTTACCTTTCAAAACGTTTTCTAACGCATTGCAGGTTGACGGAACTGCTGCTACACCACCAAAGCCACTGCTAATGGCTTCTACCTTACCGTTGCCGAGTGTGACATTAAATACGGCGCATACTGCAGAAATATCATCTTCAAATCGTTTCGATATCTTATATGCAGCTAATGCTTGATTGGGCTGTTTCAATGGTATTTCTATTGCACTTATCCATTCATCTTTCGCCAGCATGGTCTCGCGATAGCCTGTGAAGAATGTGCTAATTGGGATCATACGAATGCTCTCGCCGTTATCTAAATGCAGTATGGCATTCAACGCGAGTAGTAACGGTGGCATATCACCAATAGGGGAAGCGTTAGCCACGTTACCGCCAATGGTAGCCTGATTGCGGATAGGCAACGAGGCAAATCGGGTAACAAGCTCAGCCACTTGCGGAAATGCATTTAGTAATAAAGGTGCCGCATCATTTAGCGGTACAGCTGCACCAAGAATAAGAGAATGCTCGCTTTTGGTGCATTGTTTTAGTGCATCAATATGCGTCACACTGATAAGCGTTTCTACATCTTTTAGCTGTTGCGTGAACTGAAGGCTTAAATCCGTGCTGCCAGCGACTAGCTGTGCAGTTGGATGCGCTTGAATCAGAGTCTTCAGTTCTTCGCGAGACGTTGGCGTATGGATATTGCCCGTACCAGTGGGTTTCTCACTAGATAATGACAGTAATGTAGAAAGGGTGGCAGCTTGGCGTGCAGTGAATTGATCATCAGGTGTTTGCTCGCATACCGCCAATGTAGTGTCGATAATGGGGCGGTAGCCTGTACAGCGACACAAGTTGCCTGATAAGGCGTGTAGCACATCGTCGCGATTTGGCTTTGTATTGCTGTGATACAAAGCAAACATCGACATAATAAACCCAGGCGTGCAAAAGCCACACTGAGAACCATGGTGATCAACTAACGCCTGCTGTACGGGGTGTAAGTGTTTACCATCGTTTAAATGCTCAACAAATAAAAGCTGCTTCCCATGAACTGCACTCATTAGCGTGATACAGCTATTCACCGTTCGATAATTAAGTTCTGCAGCGCTATTTGAAGAGGCTGGTTCCACAAGTACTACGGTACATGCACCACAGTCTCCTGCTGCACAGCCTTCTTTTGTGCCTGTTTTTTTGCGATGTTCGCGAATAAATTGTAGAAGGGTGAGGTCGGCCCGCGCTTCATTTAATTCAACGACATCGTTATTTATTAGAAAGCGAATCATACTCACACCTTCTTGTTATATTCATTCTTGTATTCATTAATATAGCTGTATTTTTTCAATAAAAGTAGACCATTTGGTCAATTTATTGCTTATAAAAAGGCCGAGTTCTAAAAGGCCATGATTTTGCGCAAATTTGATTGGAAAAAAAGAAGTGATACCTTTCTATTTTTCTTTTGCTAAGCACTACGTCGATTTGTTAATAAAGAATAAGGCAAGATTCGTGCAAGGTTTTGAACTATTCGCGTAATTCGTGTTTTAGTATGGTTAACACTCCCTGCATAGGGTATGTATGATCTATAAGAGCATAGCAACTCGTCGGCAATAAATGCTAACCTATCGAAAAGGCATGCAGCATTTATACTGCCCGTGCGCTTGCAAAGTAGATTGCAAAGGAATTTTAATAATAATGATGAAGGTAAAAAGTGCTGACGCTGGCGTTGGCGCTATGAACAGAAGAAAAATACTCCAAGCCGCTGAAAAATGTTTTGCACAGTTTGGCTTCAAAGGCACAGCAGTACAAAAAATTGCTGATGAAGCAGGACTTCCTAAGACTAACGTTTTGTATTATTTCAAAACAAAACAAGAGCTCTACGTAGCGGTACTAGAAGAAACCCTCTCGCTGTGGAACTCACGTTTTGATAAAGCCACAGTAGAAGACGACCCAGCCGAGGTACTCGCCAATTATATCGCCGAGAAAATGGAAGTGTCGCGAACGCATCCAATGGCCTCTAAGATCTTTGCGATGGAAATTATCAATGGTGCACAAAACTTAAGTGGCTACTTTGATGAAGAGCATGCGCTTTGGATGAAAGGGCGACTTGCGGTTATTGATGCATGGGTAAAGGCCGGCAAGCTGCCACCTGTTGAAGGGGAATACTTGCTTTACACAATCTGGGCGAGTACCCAGCACTATGCTGACTTCTCTGCGCAAATAACCCGTCTACGCGGTAAAAAGATGACAAAATCAGATTTTGAAGACGCTACAAAACAAGTGGTAAAACTCGTGCTCGGTGGCTGTGGGTTATCTGTGCCAGAAAACTTCGAGGTGTAGCATGACAGAGTCTGTTTACCCTCGTGATCTGATTGGTTATGGTCAACATGTACCTCACGCTAAGTGGCCGGGCGACGCAAAAATCGCGATTCAGTTCGTATTAAATTACGAGGAAGGTGGCGAAAATTGCGTGCTTCATGGTGACGAGGCGTCGGAAATATTCCTATCGGAAATTATCGGCGCACAAGCGTATAAAGACCGCCACCTCAGCATGGAGTCTATTTACGAATACGGCAGTCGTGCAGGGTTTTGGCGTTTACACCGTTTGCTTAATAAATACGACATTCCCGTTACTGTGTTTGGCGTCACTATGGCTATGCAACGACACCCTGACGCCGTAAAAGCCATGATGGATTCAGGTTGGGAAATCGCCAGCCACGCCATGCGCTGGGTGCATTATCAAGACATGGACGAAGAGCAAGAGCGTAAACAAATTGATGAGGCGATTATTCTTCATGAGCAGTTAACGGGCAGTAAACCTGTAGGTTGGTATACAGGAAGAACGAGTCCGAATACGCTGAAGTTGATTGCAGAGCGCGACGATATCTTATATTGCGCCGATTCATATGCTGACGACTTACCTTACTACGACTGCCATTACAGCAAGCCGTTATTAATGGTGCCGTACACATTAGACACCAATGATATGCGCTTTGCCACGCCTCAGGGCTTCAACAGTGGGGAACAGTTTTTCACCTACTTAAAAGATGCGTTTGACGTGTTGTATGAAGAAGGAGAAGAAGCGCCTAAGATGCTATCTATCGGCCTTCATAATCGCATAATAGGACGGCCTGCTCGACTCGCCGCACTTAAGCGCTTTATCGAGTACGTTAAGTCTCATGATAAAGTATGGCTAGCGACACGAGAGCAAATTGCCCGTCACTGGTTGGAGCTTCATCCTAAAGATGGTGGTGACAAGCCGCGTACGTAGCGTTTACAGTACGCCTACTATATTTGAAGTAAACGTATATCTTTTTCACTTGCCTAGTTTAATAAGAAAGGTGGCGTTGAAAGCCACCTTTTTTGTATCTAAAGCGTTAACTTACAGGCACGCAATAAGCGCCGTTGAATTATTTTAAATCCAATAAGTATCGTAATAAGAAAACAATCGCTAGTGCATAAGTGAGCGGTGTTACTTCTTTAAATTCTCCCGTACCTACCTTAATGCCAACATAAGTAATAAAACCAAGGGCAATGCCTTCGCTAATGCTGAATGTGAGCGGCATGGCGATAAGTGCAACAGAAGCAGTGGCTAACGCACCTAAGTCGTCGAAATCAACCTGTCGAATCGATTCCATCATTAAAATACCTACCATCAATAGCGCTGGCGTAGTGGCCATTAGCGGGATAACTTTCATTAGCGGTGTTAAAAATAGCGAGAGTAAGAAGCAGACAGAAACCACTACTGCGGTAAGCCCGGTTCTGCCGCCCGCCGATACGCCCGTAGCGGACTCCACATAGCTAGTTACTGGAGATGTACCCACTAATGCGCCAGCAATACTCGCTGATGCATCGGCTGTCATTGCTGAGCCAATTTTCGGTAGCTTGCCTTCGGGTGTAAGTAGATTGGCTTTTCGAGATACGCCGATTAAGGTACCTATGGTATCGAACATGTTCACAAACATAAGTGCGAAAATGAGGTCCCACGTTTCAGCAAGGTGATCGATTGGGTACCAAAAGTCCATTGCCATAAAGGTGTTTGAAATAGATTCTGGCATGCCAACTACAGCAGAAGGCGTTGCAGTTAAGGTACCGTTTTCAGTGGGGATAAAAGCACCAATTAAGGTGAGTGTTACGATAGAGATTAAGATAGCGCCTGTAACGCGTTTCACCATAAGAACGATAGTAAAGATAATGCCGATGAGCGCTAACATTACTGCTGGCTCAGAAAGGTCGCCAAGCTGTACGAAGGTTGCAGGATTATCAACAATCAGCCCCGCATTTTTAAGGCCGATAAAGGCAATGAACAAACCTATGCCACACTGCACGCCGATTTTGAGAGAAGGAGGTATAGACTCGGCTATTTTGGTTCGAACTCCGGTGAGAGAAAGGAGTAAAAAGAGAATGCCGTTCCAGAAAACAATACCAAGCGCTGCTTCCCATGGGATTTCACGACCAAGACAAATGGTAAACGCGAAAAAGGCGTTCAAACCCATGCCTGGGGCCAACGCAATAGGGTAGTTAGTCATTAGCGCCATCATTAAAGTGCCAATACACGCCGCTATTGCTGTCACTGTAATTAGGCCCTCTACGGGCATGCCACTTAACCCAAGAATACCTGGGTTCACCACGAGTATATAAGACATGGCTGCGAACGTAGTAAGACCTGCGATAATCTCAGTTCTTACTGTTGTTCCGTGTTCCTGCAGCTTAAATAGCCGTTCGATTACATTATTGGGCATCAAGAGTTCTCTGTTAGTATTTCATTGTGTGTTTTGTGCGTTGAAAGCAATAAACTGACCAATTAGTCAACTTGTTGGTGTGTTTTGTGCTAACTTACTTTTCAGTACAATGACTAATTAATAGCCATTGCGTGACTCAAGGTCACTAGCCAGGCAGCACAAAGCCAGCCAAACGGTTAGTAATCAACATAGATGAAGTCAAAGAAACCGCAAACAAAACCTAAATGAGCAATAGAACTCGTTTACAGATAGCATTAAAGATAAACTATTACGCACCAATTAAATGCCATTGCATTGTTGTGGTGCAAATAAGTGAGGGGCCATGTCGCTGTCATCAATAATTAAAAACATTCCAAAGGCCGAACTGCATCTGCATATAGAAGGTAGCTTAACGCCTGAACTTATGTGGCGCCTAGCTGAAAAGCACAGTGTATCACTTCCTTATGCTAGCGTGGAAGAGATTGAAGCGGCGTATAACTTTGAAGATTTACAAAGCTTTCTTGACTTATATTATGCAGGGGCGGGTGTGCTTCGCGATGAAGATGATTTCTTTGCCTTAATGTGGGAATACTTAACGCGGTGTCATGAGGACAATATCGTCCACGCAGAAATTATGTTTGACCCGCAAACCCATACAGAGCGTGACATAGGTTTCGATATTTTTATGCCAGGCTTTTTGAAGGCGATGGAAAAAGCAAAAGATGAATACGGTATCAGTAGCTATTTAATCATGTCTTTCCTTCGCCATTTGCCAGAAGGTGCTGCCTTCGATACGCTTTCTGCAGCAAAGCCCTACTACGAGCACATTACGGCGGTAGGGTTAGATAGCTCCGAACTTGGGCATCCGCCATCAAAGTTCGAACGTGTTTTCAAAAAAGCCAAAGCGCTGGGATTTAAAATTGTCGCCCATGCTGGAGAAGAAGGACCGGCATCTTACATTTGGGAAGCCATCGAGCTATTGGACGTTGATCGTATTGACCACGGTGTACGCTGCCAAGAAGATGAAGCGCTTATGGCTATCTTGAAAGAAAGACAAATTCCACTCACTGTTTGTCCGTTAAGTAACCTCAAGCTGTGTGTGATAAATGATATGAAAGACCACAATATTGTCCAGCTTCTTGATGCTGGGCTTCTGGTCACGGTTAACTCTGATGATCCTACGTATTTTGGTGGCTTCCTAAATGACAATTTTGAAGCGTTGCACCAGTCTCTGGGTATTGACGAAAAAACAATTCGTACGTTGGTAGCAAATAGCTTTAAGGCAAGTTTTTTACCGCAAGAGCAGAAAAACCAGCTTGTTGAAAAGGTTCTTTCAGCCTAGGGCCTGTTGACTTTTGGTGTACGAATTTTGGTCTAAATGGAAGCCTTTTAATCACGAAACAGTCCTGCAAGCCTAGCGGGCTAAGTTAAAGGACTGTGACAAAGAGTAAAAGGCTTCCATAACGACCCCTTCGGGCAGCGCCTTTGTGCCATCTATACTGCGTTGAATGTTCTCGATTTAGAACCACTAAACCGTCAAACATTCGCCTTGTCTAGATGGCACACAGACCGCTGCAAAAATGTACAACAAAGGTCAACAGGCCCTAGCAAGGCGAGGAGTGGAAGATAGTCGAGTTAGCTTCTGGCGATTAATGCGAGAAGCTAATTTGACTTTACGATTGCATGACTGCAATAGTTTGCTTAATCAAATTGTCTAATTCTGTGATGTCTTGAACGATTTCGCTTAAATCGTCTTGCTTGGCTTTGTTTTCGATAGACGATGCCTTTTCCCAGATGGCATCAGCACCTACATCGCCCGACATACCTTTCATAGCATGACTGTTGAATCTAACGGCTTCAACATCTAATGCGGTCGCTGCACTTTGAAGTGCTTGTTGTTTTTGTTCTATTTGCGCTAGGAACATTTCAAGAATACGGTTCAATAACCCCTCATTTCCACCCAGCCTGCTTATTGCGGCATCGCGGTTCCATAATTTTTCTCGAGTGGGCGTATCGTTTGAGTCAGATGTGTCCATATGAGCTACCGTAATTGAAGCGTTAGGCCAGTGTACAATAAATGTTCTAAACAAAAAACAGCAAGTTCAGCCGCTTAGCAAACAACGGTTCATAAATCGGCAAAACCTAGACGAAAGACTAATATTTTTTACGTATCTCAGGCAATGTAACTTTTGTTAACCCGGTAGCTATGTCTTATAGCGCTACGCTGGCCCGCGTGGGTGGCGATGAGTTTGCCTGCTTACTTACTGAAATTGGCTCGGGTTACAGTGCAGACAGTATTGCTATGGCGTGTTTAAAGGCGGGTAGAGAGCCCATTGAAATAAACGGTAAGGCCCATCAACTTAGCTGCACTCAAAGCTCTTGGGTGTCACTTAGGGCAGGGTTATTTTATGTGTCGTCCCTTGGTGGTGGCGGATTTCTTCACAAAGTTCATCGATGATTGCCAAGTTGCGTAAGGTTCACTCGGCGGCGTGCAGAACGCTATCGATAGACCTTCTTTATAACCTTGTCTTTCAAACCATACCTACTTGGAAGCAAACTAGCTGACTTTTCGATACAAATTTGGATGTAAGGTGTTAGACTTGCATAAAGCGTTGTCATTACTTTGATATTGTAAAAGCAGAAACAACGCAAGCGAGAATGGCCGCCTTGGTGTAGTAACAATAAAAGTACCCGATGAATCGAAAAGAAATAAAACCCTACGCAGAGTGTAACGTGCTTATTGTGGATGATGAGCCGATGAGTCGTATGCTGCTTGAATCCATCCTAGAGTCGGTGTTTACCTGTGCTACAGCCGAATCGGGAGAAGAAGCCATATCTTACTGTAAAGCTAATTTCCCGGATTTAGTTTTGCTGGATATGAACATGCCAGATATTGATGGTCTAGACGTTTGCACAGCCTTAAAGGCCTCGCCTGAAACGAATCATATCCCAGTCATTTTCGTTACATCTACAATGGATATTGAAAGTGAAAATGCGTGCTGGGAAGTAGGGGCGTCAGACTTTGTGATGAAACCGGTTAACGCTTCCACGTTAACGCATCGCATCAGAACACATCTGCAAAATAAGCTTCGCACCGAATTCCTTGAAATGATGACATTTCACGATCAGCTAACGGGCTTGTACAATCGCATGTATTTAACCAACGAAATTCCGTTACTTATTAAGCAAGTTGCGAGAGACAATGGTACAGTTGGAGCAATAATGATCGATATCGATTACTTTAAGCTTTTCAACGATACGTACGGGCTTCTCGAAGGCGATATTTGCCTTCAAAAAGTGGCGCAAATTGTATCGGATACGGTTAAACGCCCCAAAGACGCCGTTATTCGCTTTGGCGGCGAAGAGTTTTTAGTCGTCCTCCCCTATATCGACCATCAGGGCACAAAATTAGTGGCACATCAGCTTGTTGAGGCTGTTGCCCATGCAAAAATTCCACATGGTAAAGGGATAGAAAACCGCGTATCAATAAGTGCAGGCTTTGCAGTTTGGAAAGCTACGGATGTGGTTGAAGACGATGTAGCTGCGCTTATAGAAGACGCTGACATTTCACTGTTTGAAGCAAAAGAATTAGGGCGAAACCAAGCCAAGGGCTGAGGCCACCGTCCAATATCCCATCATAAAAATAGAATTTCTAGCCTATTGTTTAATATCCCGTATTCAAATTCCAAGCTATCTTTATAAATGCGGGGCCGCTATGCATGAATCGAGCAAGGCGGCAAGAATCTTGTGGTCTTTACGCTTGGGTAGCGAACCATGGTTTATTTTGACGAACAATCGAGTTTGAATGTGAAACTGGAACACCAGTTGAAGGCATCTCTAACCAGTTTGGTACAGCGAGGCTGTGATTCGTTTGGCGTGTTTCAAGGTTTACTTCTACAGTTGGACGAAGAGACAGTTAATATATTGGTTAAAGCTTCGTCGGCGTATGCACCCAACTTTAAGTCGGTCCCTTCTTTCTCTACCTGTGTACCTGTAGACAACTGCTTTCCTGTAAACAGCGCTAAGTGTTCTACTGCATTTAAACAATGGTTTTTTACTTATTTTAATGCCGAAAAGTACATCCGAGGCCGTGTTCATACGCTGGATGGAAGCCAAGTGTGCTTGGTCTTTATTAATGCGTGCCCGGAACAGCCGGTTAACCTCGACAAGCTGTCGCTGTTAGACGATTGGCTGAGCGTGATGTTGAATAAGTTTCATCTCGAAAAAGCAGAGACCAATCAAAACACGTTGTACGAAAAGTTACAAAGTGTAGCGAACATAGGCACATGGGAAGTTGATTTGACCACCAATGCACTTAGCTGGTCTTCACAAACTCGGCGTATTCACGAAGTCTCAGAGGACTTTGAACCCACATTAGAAACAGCTATCAACTTCTATAAAGAGGGGTTTGATAGGGATGAGATTAACCGCATTGTCTCCCACGCGGTGGCTACGGGTGAACCGTGGAGTGCAACGCTTGAACTTGTCTCCGCCAAAGGTAATTCGGTTTGGATAGAAACCCACGGCATGGCTGAGATGAAGCACGGAAAGTGTGTTCGTTTGTTTGGAACTTGCCAAAACGTTAACAAGTCGGTGCAACTTAGACTCGAATTGGAAGAGAGAAGAAGAGAAGCCGAAGCTGCGTCTAAAGAACGTGGCATATTGTTATCTCGTATAAGCCACGAGTTAAAGACGCCGCTCAATGGCATAACCGGCATGTTGCAGGCGATTAAGTTCGAAAATAAAGAAAATGTACGAATGCGCAAAGCGGATGTGGCGCTTCATAGCGCAGACCGTTTATTGTCTCTTATAAACGATGTTTTGGATTACACCTCCATCATTAACGGCGAATTCTCACTAAAATATAGCGACTTTTGTGCACGTTCGTTAATTGAAGATATCCTGGATGTATTTAAAACAAAATGCGTAGAGAAAGGCGTAAGGCTTTACGCAGTGCTGTCTTTTGACGAAAACACTTATGTTCACGGAGATGCCGCCCGAATCAGTCAAGTCATTACAAATTTACTATCGAACGCGGTTAAATTTACGCCGAAAGGGTATATTTCGGTGCAAGTTACGCTAAAGCATCAAGGCGATGTGCCTATCTTACTTGCGTCAATTGAAGACACTGGGGTGGGCATGAGTGATGAAATATTGTCACGTATTTTTAGACCATTTCAAAACGATACCGCCAGTGCCTCTGAAGAGTTAAATGGAAACGGTTTAGGGTTGTCTATCGTCAATCAACTTGTTGGCAAAATGGATGGCGAGCTTGAAGTGCGGTCAAGCGCAGGGAAAGGCTCCTGTTTCGATATTGCTATACCTGTAGAAATGGCAGTTTTAGATAAAGAAAAGCAGAGTGACGTTGTCCTCTCTTCAGACCTGCTTAGCATTCCTCTAAACGTTTTGGTTGTTGATGACAACGATATAAACCGTTTCGTGCTCGCATCCATGCTAGAGAAGTTTAATTACCTTCCAGATGAAGCCGAAAATGGCGAAGTGGCCGTTCAAATGGCCCGAGCTAAAAAATACGACATTATATTTATGGATTGCGCTATGCCAGTGCTCGATGGGGTAAGTGCGACTAAGATTATTGTCCAAGAAAACTTATTGCCCAAGTACGGCCGCATTGTGGCTGTAACGGCAAATACTACACCTGAAGATAAAACTGATTGTAGCAATGCGGGCATGGCCGATTTTCTTGCCAAGCCCGTGGTACAAAATGACGTTACCCTTCAGGTGCGCCATGCACTAAAGGCTAAATCAGTGACAGCGTAGAGTTTAATGTGTGTTTATTCCGCTGAAGGGGGCGTATCTTTTACGGTTTCCCAATGCGTTACAATATAGTCTGTAACCTGCGAGCCGACATTATAGGCGGCTTCTATAGCGGCTCCCATTGCTGCATATCCATCGCCAGAACTCTCTAACTTTAAGTTCTCCGCAGCGCTCAACGATGGTGGCTGCATGGTAAAATTGCTCGCTGTTCTAAGAATAAGTAAGCGGTCTTTGTTGACTACCCCTGCATTGTCCAAGTAGCTCAAGCTTTGAAGTGTTGCTGAGTCTTCCATGCCCGAGGTAACAAAATTTCCTTTGCCCTGCGTCCAGTATGCTACCCAATCGTTTGCCCACGCATTTAGTTTTTCGCCATGCCAAAAGGTAGAAGCAGATAAATGCGCACCCATCGACACATTTGGAAGTGCTTTAGCACTAGCTGAGTTGGTGTACTTTGCTCTCAGTGCATCCATCGCTTCGTTGTTTAAAAGCTTGGTGTCTTTTGTCAACGAATAGGCCCACTTTGCTAACGGTAAGTTCAGCGCGTACACCTCGCCATTTGGGCTGTTGTTTACGTCTACAGCATCAGCGTTTTCAAAGGGCGCATGAGTGAAGAGGGGGAAATAACCCGTACTCCACTGAGACGGAATTTCTCTAGCGTCAATTTGATGTGCTAGGTCGCCATCGACTACATAATCGGTCCAAATTGCACTTCCAATGGTGTTATCCGCTGGGTCGACTCCCGCGATCCCAGCGACCAACCAATAGGCTTGGGATAAATCAAAGCGAGGATCAAGACCTAGTGCCATTATTGCTGCTGAAGCGCGCGCAATGCCCATTCCCGTAACCATACCGATTACACCTGTATCAGGATTGGCGTAAATATCGTGAAATCCATGAGGCAAAGGGTATTGGGTTGTGAGTTTCTGGCGAGCCTTCCACAATTGAAATTCACCAGGCGCGTCGCCTTCGTCGTTGCCAATTTCGAACATACTTACTACAACAACCTTCACTTTCATTGGCGGCTTAGCGTCATTGGCTTTAACATTGGCAGAATAACTACTGCTACAGAAACCCAAAAACATAGCCAAAATAAGCAAAGCGTTGAAAAAGGCAGACCGTTTTTGTTTAAGCAGTGGATAAAAAGAAAGATGCATTTAGTACTCCTAAAAAAGAGCCCAGCATAATCAAACTGGGCTTCTTATCGAAAAAACTTACAGGCCTGAGAGCGTGTGTCGAACGTTCAATCTACACATGAAGCACGACCACGCTCAAAGAGTATGCGAACTTAGAATGAGTAAGTAAATTTAGCATTCCAGTGACGCGGTAGTTCAGGTAGTACAATTTGACTACCAAATAGATCAGGGAAGTTAGAGCGGAAATAACGCTCGTCAGTTAAGTTTTTAACGGTTAAGTTCAACGACCAATCTTCTGCCTGATATGACAAGCCAGCATTGACTAACGTGTAGGCTGGAAGTGTCACTGCAGCTGAGTAGCCAGACGCGACCTCATCCACATCCACAATACTCACGTTGGCAGCATAACCATTTTGGAAGTCATAGGTTGCTGTCAGCGTGTAAATATTTTCAGGAATACCGGCCTTTCGACCGTCAGAGTTTGTTTCTCCTTCACCAACAAGGTTAAGACCTACTACGTTCCCGCCAAAAATTAACGAAGGATCATCAAGAGCAACTAAATCGTCAGCACCTAAGAATCCAAATTGGTTTCCATTGGCAAGTGCAGTTAAGTTAATAACTTCTATATTTGTATAGCCAGCAGAAACAACAAGGTTCTCATTGACTACCCAACGAAGTTCAAATTCGGTGCCTTCGTTATTGGTTGTGTTGTTGGTAACCGTATTCTGAGTATTGAAGTCGGTACGCTCTTGCTCAAAGAATGAAAGGGCAAAATAGAGTGTATCGTCAACGAGAGAACCTTTAATACCGTATTCCATCAGCTCAGACGTGTCGAATGCACCACCACCACCAGGTTGATTGAGTTGGCCAACACCAATCTCGGCGCCCTGGCCTGCAACAAGGGTAGCTTGCTCTGCTGCAGTGATATAAGGAATAAGGCCAAATTCAAATTCATATGAAATACTAGCGTTCCAAGACCATCCATCTACGGTTTCTTCAGCATAAACTGGTGTTTCATCTCCAGTAGCACCCAGAAGTAAATCCGTGCGTGATGTGCTTTCAATATCAATAGTGTCGTATCGTAAACCTAGTACTAAGTTTAAACCCCAGTCCCAAGTTAAATCGGTCATTGCAGCAATGCCTAAGTCTAAGTAATTACCTACGTCATAGTTGTCGTAGTTTTTACCCGAGCGGGTAGACAAAAGGCGGCGATCGAGCGCTGAAGACGGCATGGTTAGGTCGCGACGATTAAAGAACTCGTAAGTGAAGTCATCGCCGTGCTCAAAGTCGGTATAGCGCACAGATGGAGAAAATTGAAATTGCGCTAATAGTCCGTCGTTCTCATATTCTGTCGCAAAAATTAGTTTGTCTTCTATAACCCAGCTGTCATGGAATTGTGAGAAGCCATAAGCATTTTCGTTTATGTTGTCGTATGCATCATAGAAAAGCTGGTTGCGAATTTCCCAATTATCCGTGTAGTAAATGGTGTCGAAGTAGAGCGTTATGGCTTCGTTACCAAGTTGGTCATCAGGTGCTACCAAAGTTTGGCTACCACTTAAGGTCGTAGTACCTGGGTTTTGTAATGCCATTAGAGGATCGAAAAAGTCGCCTGTAACCGAATCTAATGGGACAGCTGGCGTGAAAATAAACGGTGAAATCAAGTCGGCGACTTCAGCATATTCTTCGTGACTGATTTGACCGTCGCCGTCCGTATCTAATGGTTGAGCCGTACCTGTAATATAGGTTCCGTCGTCAACTAACTCCTGAGTTAATCGGTTCCAGCCGGCCACTTGGTTACCATCGTAGTCGTGGTACATACCACCAAATTCGAAACGAAGGTTATCGGTAATATCGATATTAAATGATGCTTGAAGTACGGTTTGATCAGTCTGGGTATTGTCGTAGTAACTGTCAGAGTTTTCTAGCTCACCGTATATGTAATAGCCCATTTCTTTACCGGCAACACTAGTCGGTCCGCCAACTTCTGCGGTTAAAATGCTCTTGTTCCACGACCCCGTTGTGTAAGACAACGCGCCTGTTGGTGCATCTAAATACTGCCCCGATGACGCACGGGCAGACTTGGGATTAAAGTTCAGATAACCACCAATTTTTGATGGGCCGTAAATAGGTGATGCCGGACCACGAACGATGTCGATTCGGCTGGACGCGCCAATAGGCGTAGGGTAGTTACCTGGGTTGTCTAAGCGCTTAACACCGCGGAAGTAAGTTTCCCCGGGCGTGCCCCGCACATCCAGAGAGCCTGCAACACCGAAGAACGACTGTGTGAATGTACCTGGTGCGAACGCGACGAGTTCATCAATGTCTGAAACGTTGAAGCGCTCCATTTGCTCTTGAGAAATCGTGGACGCTGAGCGAGGCGTTTCGAGAATAGATTTGCCAAAGCCAAAAACTGACTCAACGTCTTGGCCAGGAAGGCTCCCAAGGGATCCTGTTACCTGAATTTTTTCAACATCTTTTTCTTTAACCTCTGTCTCTTCTTGAGCAAAAGCTTGCGACGATAGCGCGACCGCGGTAGTCATTGCAAAAGCTTTTGCTAGAGGAGATAAATTGAATGTAGTGTTTTTCATGGTTTCCTCGTTATTTTTAGTTGCCCCTTTTTAGGGCTCTTTTCACGCATTTTTATATGCGTTTTGTTATTGGCAAGAGAGTTAGCAGGATGAGTGCCAACTACTTGTCCAGTTGGTCAACTTTTAACCTTCTCTTAAGTTGCTGAATTATAGGGATAAAAATATATAATGTTGTTCTTATATTGTTGTTTTTATGTAAATAAACTCAATCGCATAAATGCATGCACTTATAAGGTGATTTTTAGCGAGCTTTTGCACTAAAAAGAGCAGAGGTTACGCCCGGTTGCCCGTCTATACTTAAAATGGATGTCGAGTGAGCTGAGTGCTTAACAACCTCATGGTTTACAACGGCTTTTTCATTGAGTGCTTTCGGCGCCCTACGGTTACCTTCTGGCTTTGGGTTGTGAATAAGCTCGTAAGCAGGGGTGTCCTGAGCAACGCCAGTGCTGCTTTCAATTTTTTGTGCACTAGCGTGTGGGGAAGCAAGGGGCTTTTTTCCAGGTAAGGTTAAATCAAGGATGACGGCGGTAAGGCCGGCCGAGGTTACTGGGGAAAGTAAGATATTTTCAAGCCATGAAGGCAATTCAGAAAGGGCTTCTGGTACCATCATTACACCAATCGCCATACCTAGCGCACACGCTGTCACCAAACTACTGCGCCTATCAAGCGCGTAGCTGGCTAATAGCTTTAAACCGCCCACGGCCACCATGGCAAACATAACCAGAGTAGCACCGCCAAGAACTGGCTTGGGAATAGCCTGCAGCACACCACCTACAATGGGGAAGAACCCAATAGCAACGAATAGCGCTGCAACAAAAAAGCCGACCTTACGGCTGGCGATGCCGGTTAATTGGATAACCCCGTTATTCTGGCCAAATGTAGTATTTGGAAAGGTGTTGAACATGCCAGCAAGTAACGAATTAACGCCGTCGCCCAAAATCCCGCCCTTCACTCTTGCAAGATAAATCGGACCGCTCACAGGCTGCTTGCAGAAAAGACTATTTGCGGTTAAGTCGCCGGCCGTTTCTATTGCACTAAACAAATAGATGAGCGCGATAGGTAAAAAGAGAGTGATATCAAATGCAATGCCAAAGGCAAAAGGGGTGGGGATCGCTACGACGGAAAGCGAAGCAAGGCCGCTGAAATCTAATCCTTTTGTAATGCCAACATAGGTTGCGCCAATCGCCATACCAATAAAGATGGCGCTTAAACGCAGCCAATGATTTGTTGAGGCGTTCAAGAAAACAATGATGAGCAACACGCCTAGGCCGACGGCTAAGTTTTCTGTGCTGGCGAAGTCAGCGGCGTGAAAGCCTCCCGCAAGATCAGTCATGCCTACGTTTATCAAGCTTAGCCCAATAGCAGTTATTACAATTCCTGTAGTTAATGGTGTAATGATACGTTTGAGCTTATGTACAAATAGACTAAACACCACTTCGACCATGGCACCCGCCATAGTTAATCCAAACAACAAAGACAAGACATCTTCGGATGTTCCTCCATCCGCCTTGACCTGATTTCCTGCCAGTATCAATGCGCTAATAAACGCAAAACTGGTACCTTGGATGGCTACCAATCCACTGCCTACCGGGCCTATACGCTTTGTTTGAATTGCCGTGCCTAAGCCGCTTACAAACAAGGCCATACTGATAAGATAAGGCGTGTATTCAGTAAGGCCCAGTGTTGATGTAACAATAAGAGTCGGGGTAATGACACCGACAAAGCTTGCAAGTAAATGCTGAAATGCCGCGGTAAGTGAAGGAAGAAATGCCGGACTATCATGTAAATCGTAAAGTAGTTCGCTGTGATTTGAAGACATGGTTATTCCTTGTTATTTCCTTAATTGGCGAAGACGGAGACGGCGCCGAGTCACACTCGCTATGATTTATCTTAGTGAAGTACTGATAGCCGCCGTTTAGCGCTTGATTAGTTGCTAGCTCATACCACCATTTGCCGTACGCCGAACCTGATAAGTGATGGTGCAAGTCACCGCCTTTTGGAAACTGTTTAAGTAGTTGATAGGTCTGTGAGTCGGTCAATGACTGTGTATATTGCTTAAACCAACTGTTTGCGTCTTCTTCAGTAGGAAAGGGGCTTGCGGCGGAATAAAGACCAACAAAGGATAAAGACAGAATGAACAGGGTTCGTACAACAAATGACATGAGCAATTTTTCTTAGCAATAGTTGCTCTGTAGTTGCAAGATATTGACCAGTTGGTCTGCTTAGTAATGTGTTTTTAAGTTGTTGTTTTAAAGTGTTTTTTATGTGGGTTTGGGGTAGGAGCAAATAATTAGGCAATTCGTAAGCCCCATTTTGGTGCCTAAACAAAAAAATGCGCTAAATTAGCGCATTTGTTCAGAGCAGTGCGAACGGTCGTTTTATAGGACTACGCCTTCATCTAACGTCACAAAAATTGAGTGGCGCACTTCATTGTACATTGCGCGGGAACAATGGCCTTCGCCTTCTGTGTCTTCTAGCAATAGTACGTCACCTGCTCCAAACACGTGGCGTTCACCGTTAGACACCGTAAATTCAGCACGCCCTTTAATAATGAAAAGGAGTTGTCGCGCCGGCGCTGGATGCCACTTAAAATCATAATCTGCAGGCGTTTCGCGAAAAATGATCTTATCGGCTCCAAATTTTTCTGAAAGCATGCCGATAGGACCGCCGTCTTTTAGCGCAATCTCCACTTCGCCAAAGTGACTTTTGCCTGCTTCATCGTTGTAAATCCTTGTTATTTTCATTATTAACCCTTCATTGAAACTTTACTGATTTGACCACTACGTATGCTTGAGCTTGCTAATGGTTTTATAAAGTACTGACAAACTTGCGGCCACGTCATCAATGGTAATAGATTCTGCAGGGTGGTGACTTATTCCGCCCTTACAACGTGTGAACAACATGGCCACAGGGCAAATATCAGCAATAGCCATAGCGTCATGACCTGCTCCCGAGGCAAGGACTCTTGGCTTAATTCCGCTTTCTTCTACGCCTCGAACTAGCGCTTCTTTTAGCTGGCTATCGCAATGCACCGCAGGTGCGCTGTGGGTTTGCTCCCGTGTTAGCGTTATTTGTCTTGCATGCGCAATGGCATCAAACTTTTGCAATATTTCTGCCAATACAGAATCTCGCAATTCATCATCTTCGCTTCTGATATCGAGAGAAAAACGTGTGCGACCAGAAATGACGTTAACGCCGTTTGGCGCATTTTCAATTTTACCTACCGTGGCTACAACGCCCGGACGCTGCAAGCTTATGCTCTCTACAGCCAATAGCATCTCTGCACTTGCGCACAACGCATCTCGTCGCATAGACATTGGCACAGTGCCAGCGTGACCCGCCATGCCTTCTATTGAAAAATTAAAACGTTTTGCACCTGCAATAGCACTGACAACGCCAACTGGCAGATTTTCTTGCTCTAAAACAGGGCCTTGTTCAATGTGAAGTTCTATGTAGCCCAAAATGTCGGTACGGGAAATAGCGGCACTGTTTACTGCGTCGAAATTAAGGCCGAAGTTCGCCATGGCTTGCTCTAAATTCACGCCACTTTCATCTTTTAAATGACGCCATTGCTCTTGCCACTTACCGGTGAGCGCGCGGCTTCCTAAAAGGGTGGTGCCAAATCGCGTGCCTTCTTCATCACAAAAACCCACAATATCGATATGAAAAGGGAACTTGGTTTGCGTGCCGTCAAACATAGCGACCAGCGAAATAGCGGCGACCACGCCTAGCATGCCGTCGTACTTTCCGCCGTTAGGCACAGTGTCGAGGTGGCTACCTAGAATTAATCGCGGTGCGTTGGGCACGCTTGATGTATAGCGCCCCCATATATTGCCAACGGCGTCTTGCCAGGTGGTCATTCCGGCTTCAATCATCCACCCTGAGGCTAGTTGATTTGCAAGCTTGTGTTGTTCGGTCAAATAGCGCCTGTCTAAACAGGCTGGATCCTGGCTTAAGGTGCCTAATGTTTCGCACCTTGCCATGACTTGCGTAGCCAATTCAGCAAATTCTGCGAATTCACCCATTGGTGACTCCCGCCGCTTTAGCCTTAGCATAAACGCTAAGCGCAGCATCTACACCTTTACCAGCAGGTAGCGCAAACCCTTGCATACGAAGAACAGTTTCAAGGGACTGGAGGGTATGTAACACGGCATCTTCTCTGGCGTTATAGCCCATAGTGCCAATGCGCCAAATTTTTCCTTTTAGCGGACCAAAACTAGTGCCTATTTCAATGTTAAAACGCAGAAGTAAGGTTTCGCGTACCTCTTCGCCATGAACACCCTCGGGAATATGAACACCTACAACGTTGTACATTTTGTGTTTCAGGTCGCCGAAGGGCTCAAGTCCCATGGCCTGAATACCGGCTAGCATCGCGTCGCCCGCTACTTTGTGACGAGCAATCACGCTCTCCTGGCCTTCTTCTAAATGCAGGCGCGCGCATTCACGGGCGCAATAGAGCATACTGGCCGCTTCGGTGTGGTGATTTAGTCGCTCCTCGCCCCAATAATCCATTATCATGGGCAAGTCGAAGTAGTTAGAACGAATTTTAGGGCCACGCGCAGCTTCATGGTGAGCATCGCGAATGCCGGCTTCAACGTGGTGACGGGTACGCACGGTTTTAACAAACTTGTCGCTTAGTGTAATAGGAGCACTGCCTGATGGGCCTCCTAAGCACTTTTGCAGGCCAACTGACACCGCATCTAATTTCCAAGCATCAACGTCTAGCGGGTTCCCACCTATTGACGCTGTTGCATCGCAGTAAAACAACACATCGTTTGCTTCACAAATCGCGCCAATTTCTGCAAGCGGTTGCAGCATGGTGGTGGACGTATCCCCTTGAACAATGGCAAGCAGTTTTGGTTTTACGTCTTTTATCGCCTTTTCAATTTGTTCAGGTGAAAACACTTCGCCCCACGGCACTTCAATGGTGTGAACTTCAGCGTCGGCGCGCTCTGCAATTTCAGCAAGCAAATGCCCAAAACGCCCGAAGATAGGCACGAGGACTTTATCGCCTGGCTCTATTGCCGAAACCAATACAGCTTCAATTCCAGCGCGCGACGTACCGTCAACCAAAAAAGTTTGCTGGTTTTTCGTATTGAAAACATCGCGGTAAAGTTGCATCACCTCGTTCATGTAGCCAGTCATTACAGGGTCATATTGACCTACTAACTGGGTAGACATGGCGCTTAACACACGGGGGTAGCAGTTAATTGGGCCCGGGCCCATTAGCAAGCGAGGCGGCGGGGATAGTGGAGCAAACGTTCTGTTAGAAGCTTCTTTAGACATGTGGGCACTCCTAGATAAGCACTTGCGCTAGCATGCGCAAGCCAGTGATGATGAGAACAACGGCGAAGATTTTCTTAAGTAAGCCAGCGTCTAGCTTGTTGGCTATGCTTGCTCCGACAGGCGCAAATAACACGGTGAGCGGAACAATGCAGACAAACCCCAGCAAGTTTACATAGCCGTACGTAGCGAAGGGAGCGTCAACAGGAGTGGTACCAACAAATAGCAGCGTAAGCGCCGCTGGAAGCGAAATAATTAAACCGACTGCAGCAGCGGTACCCACCGCTTTGTGTGCTGGGTAGTTACAAAATGTGAGAGTCGGCACGGTTAACGTACCGCCACCAATGCCTACCATAGAACTAAATAGGCCAATGCAGGTTGCCATAATCGACTGACCCGCGCGGCCCGGTAGCCCTTTAAATAGCGCGTCTTTCTTGCCAATAAGCATATTAATGGCAGACAAGGTTGCAATAATGCCAAACAGTAAGGTAAGGAACGTCGGGTTAACAGCCGTCACCGCATAGCTTCCGGCAAGCACGCCAATTAAAATGAACACTGCCCACGCTTTTAGCAACGCAAAGTCTACATTGCCCTTACTGTGATGAGCACGAATAGAGCTTACTGAAGTAGGAACGATGGTTGCCAGAGACGTTGCCGTGGCTATAACCATAGCGCTCTCAGGGGACACACCAAGGGCTTGGAACAAGAAGAACAGTACCGGCACGATGACAATACCGCCACCTACGCCAAGCATACCTGCTAATATGCCTGCGAAAACGCCTGTTCCCGCAAGCGATAATATAACCGTTAGGTTATCCATTAAAAACTGCATGTGATTTCTTTCTCTTTAACGTTTGTTGGTTCAACTATTTGTCAGTGCTGCGTCTTAGCCACTGCGAATAAACTAGCGATGTCCAAAGTAGGCTTTGCCGTCACTTCTTGGGTCGCTTGCGCCGCTAACCGTACCTTCTGTGTCGCGAATGATTGCACCAGCATGACCCATGAGTTCGTTGCAAGGAGCTACCGTCACCATATCGTGGCCCCGTGCCAGTAAGCTTTCCCCCACATACTCAACTAAGTCACGCTCTGCTTTTAAGTTGTGACTCTGATCGCCCCAGGTTCTACCAAGTAACCAACGGCCTAGGGAAATAGCCTTGGCGATAGGTTGACCGTGGTACACATGACGAGCAAACAGCGCCGCTTGGGTTTGAGGCTGACCTTCACCACCCATGGTGCCGTAGCTCATGCGTCGACCGTCAACAAGCTCAGCGAAAGCGGGGTTAAGTGTGTGAAATGGTTTTAAGCCTGGCGCCAAATATTGGTTACTGTTTGGATCGAGTGAAAACGAAGTGCCACGGTTATTCCACACAATGCCTGTTTGCGGGCTCACTACGCCTGAGCCGAACTCCCAATATAGCGACTGTATATAGCTCACCATTCGACCTTCAGAGTCGCAGCAACCCATCCAAATAGTATCGCCGTGCTTGGCTTCATGGGGCCAAGGAAGTGCTTTATCTAATGAGATGTGCTTCACCATTTCATCAAGCACATCGTCACTTAACAGGCTTTGAAGACTAACAGGCGTACGAGATGGGTCGGTTACGTTCGCGTTACGCGCAATGAAGGCTTGTTTCGTGCATTCAATAAGTAAATGAACCATGTCAGCATCGGTGCTCCCTAAATGCTGAACTTTGTCGTACAGGGCTAAAATAATGAGCGACGCCACACCTTGTGTGGGCGCCGGCAAGTTATAAAGCTTGCCTTTGCTGGTGGATACTGACAATGGCTCAACAATTGTCGCTTTGTAATTATTGAAATCTTCAAGACGAATAGGAGAGCCGGCTGCCTCTAAATCTTCGGCCAGCTGTGAAGCTAACTCACCGTGGTAAAAATCATCTAATCCTTTTTCTGCTAAATGCTTCAAAGTTTCAGAGAGCTTTGTTAGCTTTAAAATTTTACCTTTTTTAAGGGCTTTCCCCTTAATCAAAAACTGAGCGAAGTTTTCATCCGCACTTAGCTCGTCAAAGGTTTTGTTGCTGGCATCCACCAAACTTTGGGTAACTTCAATCCCCCAGTTAGCTTGGCTAATAGCAGTATCGAACAACGTAGTTAACGGTAAACCGCTTTGCCACTTGTGGCTTATTTCGAGCGCGGCTTGCCAACCGGCAACAGCACCTGCCATGGTTAATGCTGACTTTCCGCCTCGACTAGGTATGGCATCGCTACCCTCGTAGAAAGAAGGTGTCGCGCCCTTTGCTGCTACGCCAGATGCATCAATGCCAATCGGCTTTTTACCAGGCTCACTGATTAGCCAAAATCCATCACCGCCCATGCCATTCATGTGCGGATATTCAACCGCGATAGAGGCCGCCGCAGCTACCATAGCTTCTA
>Ga0208815_1000008_pt1 | contig 77015 bp, 55 predicted proteins | sample Virmet3438_5245_FD_185733 | JGI IMG/M metagenome (GOLD analysis project Ga0208815, IMG submission 185733) | Marine viral communities from the Southern Atlantic ocean transect to study dissolved organic matter and carbon cycling - metaG... | ecosystem: Environmental > Aquatic > Marine > Oceanic ... | reverse complement strand
CGGAGAAAGATAATCTGCCATAAGCCTAATTTCGTCAAAGTTGCGCTTGCCGTTGCGATCCTCGCTTCCATCGAAATTAGGTGGTGTTGGATGCATAGCAAGTATGTGTACGGTTTTACCTCCTACTTTCACCGGCACATCCCAGTGAGACTTAGAACTCAACCTTAGCGCGGCCCACTCGTCTACGTCGTACCATGGCTTGCCCTTATCAGTACTTCCGCTCTCATCGGGAATAATTGGAACCTGTGGATGAGGCATGTGATGCCATTTAAACGTCTGAAAGGTGCGAATACCATCAACATCAATAGGGTATTTTGACAAAAGCGCCATGCCATATTGCCCGGGATAAAGCCCAAAACCATATGCATCGCCACCAAAACCTTCTGCTTTGCCATTGTTATCTAAGTCGAATTTCGTGGGCTCCCCTGTGTTGACTGTGGCCACATACGTATATGGGTAATCCACAGGCTCAAGGCCGCCTTGTGAAACATTCAGGTAGTTCTTAACAAATGCTTCTACCCCTTTACGCTTATCTGCAATGTAGTCAAATTCGTTCAACATTAAGATATCGGGGTTAACGCGTTGAATAATTTCAGCAATGTTTTTAACTTGGCTATGCTCACCCATTGAAAGAACGTGTTGAAGTACCTGATCGCTTGGCTTCATACCCAACGCTTTGTAGTTAGTGGCTTCCATACTTACATTAAACGTTGCGACTTTAAGCATTTGCTCTTCTTGCGAGCTAGCCAGCGTAGATACGAATAATGCGGGTAGAAGAGCTATCGCACAGAAAAGCGCCCTATTTTTCATGTTGTTACCTGTAAGTAAAAGCGAAATGCAAAGATAGCAACTTTAGCGGCTTATCTGAACTTTTTTGTTTTATTAAAGATAGTTGTTGCTAAAGATAATTGTATCAATAAGACAAACATGCTCTCGCTCTCACATAAAAACGGAATTTTTTTCATAAATGAGATATATGAAAGAAATATTTTTTACCATAAAGCCCTAATACTAAAATAATAGAATCAAATACTCGCTCTTAACTGATATTCTAATTTTGTTTTATACAGCTAGCGTCAAGCGAACTACGCTTAACGTTTCGCATTTTGAGTGAATGAGAGAAAGTTATGAAAAGCTGGGTTTCAAAAGCGATCAGTATTATCAATGCAGATTATCAACGTTCGGCTGATACGCACTTAATCAAATTAGAGCAGATCGCCTTTAGAGATATTGATATCTACCTTAAAGATGAAAGCACCCATCCAACAGGCAGCCTAAAGCACCGTCTAGCCCGGTCCCTTTTTCTGTACGCCCTTTGTAATGGAAAAATTGTAGAAGGAACTACTGTGGTTGAAGCCTCGTCAGGCAGTACAGCGGTGTCTGAAGCTTATTTTGCTAAAATGATTGGCGTTCCGTTTGTTGCGGTTATGCCTAAATCTACCGCCCAAAGTAAAATTGCGCTTATTGAGCGATATGGCGGGCAGTGTCACTTTGTAGATTGCCCTACGCAAATGCACAGCGAAGCAACCAAAGTAGCTCACGAGCTTAATGGTTATTTTATGGATCAGTTCCTTTTCGCAGAGCGCGCTACAGACTGGCGTGGCAATAACAATATTGCTGAGAGTATCTTTGAGCAAATGAAAGCCGAGCCCCACCCTATTCCACACACCGTGGTTATGAGTGCAGGTACAGGTGGAACATCAGCCACCATAGGGCGTTACATTCGCTACAAAGGTCTCTCTTCTCAGCTTGTCGTGGTAGATCCAGAATTCAGTGTGTTTTTTGATAGCTTTAAAAGCAACGATCATACACTTACTGCTACCTGTGGTAGCCGCATAGAAGGGATAGGACGCCCTAAAGTGGAAGCCTCTTTTCAGCATGACGTTATAGATGACATGATTGCCGTTCCCGATGCCGCCAGTATTGCAACCATGCATTGGTTAAATAACACTATGGGAATTAAAGCCGGCCCGTCTACCGGCACTAACCTATGGGGCGCATTAAGTACTGCTGAACAAATGAAGCAGCGAGGAGAAGTGGGATCGATCGTAACGCTTATGTGCGACAGCGGAGAGCGGTATGGTGAAACTTACTATAATGCTGGTTGGGTAGAAAAGACCATTGGCTCATTCGATGAATACACCACCAAACTAGAGGCCATCGAAGCCCCTGCTTAAATAGCCTGTTTCTGCTGTTTAAAGTGCTGGGGCGTTATGTATCGCGCAGCACTTTATTCAAAGCGTTTATCTCTATACATTGGCGATATACTTCTCATTGATAAAGCGCGCAAAATTATGATCAAAATAAAAAACGTTGTTAGCTGTACGGTTGCATTCGTCACAGCGTTTGCTGCACACTCTGCCTCTGCTAGCGGTACGTCGACTGTTGAAACTGCGAACACAAGCAACACTAGTATCAACCAAGCCGCAAACGCGACCGCCAACGCTGGCGTTCCTAACAACAATTACGAAAGCGTTTTCGCTAACCTCGCGCTTCATTGTATTCATCAAGAGTTTCCAAATGTAGTGAAACACATGATGAATAATGGCGATGACGTTAAGGCACCAAATCAACTCTACCCTTCATTTTATGGTTGTTTAGACTGGCATTCATCAGTTCATGGCCATTGGCTTTTATTAAGAATGCTAAACACTGCGCAAGATGCAGTGGATAAGGATGAAATCATTGAAAAGCTCAACATCAGCTTTACGCCTAAAAATATCCAAGGGGAATTGACGAGCCTTAAGCGTGAAAACAATGCCTCATTTGAACGCCCCTATGGTCTTGCTTGGTTCCTGCAGCTAACCGCTGAACTACGTCAATCTTCCCTTCCTGAAGCAACAAAATGGCTAAATACTTTACGTCCTCTCGAGGACGAAATTGTAGCCAGAGTAAGCGCATGGTTACCCAAATTAGCTTACCCAATCCGAACGGGTGAGCATAGCCAAACCGCCTTTGCTTTTGGCTTAATGTTGGATTGGGCGAAAGTAGCAGGTAATAAGGAGTTTGAAGCGCTGTTAACGTCCAGGGTGAAAGACTACTATCAAGACGATACACAGTGCCCTCTTGCCTACGAGCCTTCGGGACAAGATTTCTTATCACCGTGTTTGGCCGAAGCTGATTTAATGCGAAGAGTAATGTCTAAAAAGGACTATAGCCAATGGCTTTCAGCGTTCTTTCCAAGCCTCACAGCTAGAACATCAAATTGGCTAGCTCCCGCTACAGTGACTGACAAGACGGATGGTAAACTCGCTCACCTAGACGGGCTGAACATCAGCCGAGCGTGGATGATAGAAGGCATAATGCAAGCTTTGCCTGAAGGTGACAAACGCTTACCTGTGCTTAAGAAAGCATTAAGTTCACATCGTGAGGCCGGGCTCAACGCGGTGTTTGGTGACATGCACTATATGGGCAGCCACTAGCTTGGCAGCTTTGCCAGCTACTTAGAAACACAGCGCGGTTTGAAATAAAATATTTGAGTATACATGTAGCGCGGCGCTAGCAAGTCGCTATTAGTTTAGCGATTTGCCAGTCGTTTTCATTGCGTTTATTAAGCCTGATAGCTTGTCAGCGGCAACAGGTTTAGAGAAATAGAAGCCCTGCAAATACCTGCAGCCGTTGCGTTGAAAGAATTCGACCTGCTCCAATGTCTCAATCCCTTCCGCCACGCATTCGATATTCAGACTTTCAGCCATACGTAATGTCGCTAGAATAATTGCTTCATTGCCACTGTTAAGACCAATACCCTGAACAAAGCTCTTATCTATTTTTAGTACGTCAATCGGGAAATCCTTAAGATATTTCAATGACGAATAACCCGTACCAAAGTCGTCCAGCGCTATGATAAACCCTTTAGATTTTAGCGCTCCTATGACATGCATGGCACTGTCATAATCTTCCATCAAAGCGCTCTCTGTAATTTCAAATCGAATACTTTCTGGTGGAACACCATTCGATTGCATTAGCGCCACTATATCTCTTAACGAATGCTCACTTATGAGGTGTTTTGCGCTTAAATTGATTGATAAGTAAGCGCGGCTATTATCTGCGTACAGTTGCTTATGAACAGGTAAAGCTCGCTCAATAAGTTGCGTGGTCATTTCAGCTATCATGCCAATATTTTCCGCAACTGGAATGAAAATATCGGGTGAAATCATTTCATCTCCGTCTTCCCATCTCATCAATACTTCAAAGCCTTCAATAGAACCTGTCGCGCAACACACAATGGGCTGATAGTAGTTTGAAAAAGATTTATTGAAGCAGGCGTGTTTCAGTTTATTTTCTAATTGAAGTTTTGAACGCGCCTGCTCATTCATGTGCTCGGTAAAGAACTGAAAATTATTGCTGCCGGCTTCTTTAGCATGGTACATGGCAATATCGGCATTCTTTAGTAATTCTGCTGGAAGTTGCGCATCATCTGGATAAAGTGAAATACCAATACTCGCCGATACGCTCACCTCTTGGTTGGAGAGCGTAATAGGTTGCCCCAATGCTTGTATAATATCATTGGCAATATGACCAAGGTCCTGCACACTACCAACACCTTCAAGAAGAACGACAAACTCATCACCGCCAAGTCTCGCTACCGTGTCAGACTTTCTGATTAACTTTTCGAGACGTTTGCTAACCGTTACTAGGAGTTCATCACCGGCCTCGTGTCCAAGGCTATCGTTAACTTGTTTGAAACGGTCTAAATCGATGAAGAATAATCCTATTCTGCTTTGTTGTGGTGCAGCTTGATAGAAAGCGTGCTGCAGGCGGTCAAGCAGAAGAGTGCGATTGGGTAGACCTGTTAAATTGTCATAGTTTGCCAACTGAACAAGCGCGTTTTGTGCGTCTTTTTGCTGCGTTATATCAGACAATATCACCAAGTAGCGATCAATTTCTTGCCCATTGCGTTCACTCGATACTGTGGTCACTCTTATACTCACCGCGTAGCGCTGGTTCTTGAAACTGTTTATGTAAGCTTCGCCACTCCAGTGCTCATTTGGAACAAGTTTACGCATTTCCGTATACGCTTCTTCGAGCTGCTGCTTCTGGCCACGATACAACAAGTTGAGCTCTTCTATTAGATTTGCATCTTTGTCAATGCCAAGCGCGTCTTTGAAAGATTGATTAACAACGATAGCCTGAAAATTGTTATCGAAGATGACAACCCAGTCTCGAGTATATTGAAATGCTTCACCGAATAATCGCGCTTTGAATTCAGCATTCACCGATTCAGTTATATTAGAGTAAGTACCGACTAACCTTTTACTATTACCTGTTTTATTATTAACAACTAAAGACCCTACATCTCTGAACCATTCATAATGACCGTCTTTCGCTTTCATGCGATAGCTGATATCAATACCCCTAGACTGTCCGTTAACGACTTTCTCCCATTGCTCTAAAAAAGCAGTAATATCGTGCTTATGAACAAGGGATATGTGCTCTCTGAACGAAAGTCTTGTGCCCGTCTCCGAGTAACCTAGGTCGTCTACAATACGCTCTTGGGTAACTTTGTCCGAATCTTCATACCAAGACCAAACTTTGGTATTACTTGCAGTTAGCGCCATAGACAATCTATTTTTATGCTTTAGTGCTTCAGAGTGTGCCGCACGAAGTGCTTCGCTATTTTTCTTGCGGCGAGCATAAATAAATAAAGTAATTACAAATAATATAAGAAGATAAATAGAATAAGCCACAGGCGATGCATAAATTGGATATGCCACCTTAATTCTCAAGCTCGCGCGAGGCCCAAAAACATTACTCACGGGATCAATTCGCCCAACAGTAAATTCGTATAAACCAGGGTCTAACTGTGGGAAAGTGACTTCCGTGGATTTGGTAGGGGGGTATACGACGGAAACGTCACCCTTTAATTCATATTGATAGTAAGAAGTCGACGTGTTCTTAAACCGCATATCGGAATAGCGAATAGTCAGGCCGACATCGTCATACTTCAGTAATAAAGTGCTATCATTAATGCTGCCAATACCAAGCTTTAGCGGCTGGCTGAGTAAGCTTGCATCAGTAATAAATGTTGAACTTGCCACTTTGTCTTGGTCATCAAACCGCTCTGGTTGCAAAATAGTGAAACCTTTTTGCGAGCCAAAAGCTATTTTCCCATCACTCATACCTAATTTTGAGCCCCAAGTGAACTCGTTAGTAGCCAGTCCTTCCGTAGGACCATATTGCGATAATTTGATGGTTTTAGGATCGAGTTTAAGAATTCCTTGGTGACTCCCTATCCAGATATCACCATTTTGATCTTTCTCCAAACTTACAACGAGATTAGTCGGCAGTAAGTTACTCGTGTCAAAAAAGTATTTTTGCTCATTGGTTTTTGAATCGATTCCATACAACCCATGACCGGGATAAGTAATCCACAAAATACCATTGTCATCCAAAACGGTGTCAGTCGGGTGAATAGCATACTCCGATTGAGACTTTCTCGCTTGGTGTAACATCTCTAAGTTTCCAGTTAATGCATCAAAACGCCACAACTCTCCTATCATCGATATTAGTATTGAATTACTTTGCGTCCCGTGGTCAGGTAAAAATGTGTAAAGCTGGTCAAAATCTAGGTTAGACGAGAGCGTTTCGGAAAGGGATAGCTCTCCCTTACTGTCATTAAAATTCCAAAACTTGCCATCGGCAGCGACGATGTAATGGCTCTCCGAAATACGGATTAAGTCGTACGCCTTGCTTGAATTTAAAAATTTATCTTGCGGGCTACCAAGTGGATAATCAACAGGTCGCTTATTGACTGTATCAAATTTTACGATACCATCGTACGTAAGTAGCCAAATTCGATCTTTTTCGGCGGGTCTAATCGTAAAAATAGAACCCGAAGAAATAACGGCTTTATCATCGTCGGTTACCAAAAACTGCTCTACTTTCCCTGTATCTGAGTGATACAAATTTAGACCATTGTTAGTGCCTACCCATAGGTTTTCGTCATCGGCCTCATGAAAGCTATAGACGATATTATCACTCAATTTATCGCTGCTTTTTCCGTCGCCCATGACATTTTCAAATAGCGTAGACTGAGGCGACCACAGCAAAACGCCTGACGTTCCAGTGGAAAGCCACACCTGTTCGTCATAAGCTATTGCCACTTTGTACAAATCGTCGTCTGTTATTTGTAACCGTGAGTCTGACGGCTGAAATAAATGTGTTAACACATTTGTAGACAGGTCAATAGTATACAGCCCCTGGTCAGTGGACATGTAATAGAGTGAACCTTCTATTTGCTCAAGATCCCATATATTCAAAGACTCAACAGCTTGTTTAGGGAGCGGCATATCTTCATCGTTTTTCACAAAGCTCATTAAGTCGGAAAGCTCAAACTGATAGAGCCCCTCAACAGTACCTAGCCAAAATTTCTTATTTTCATCAACGACTATCAGCTTAGTGTTGATATTGTTTACGTTGGTATCGTCTGAACTGATATGCTCAATCTTCTTGATATCGCCAGTCTGCAAATCTTTAGCATAGAGGCCTACAGAAGTGGCAACGAATAAAACGTCGCGGGCTAAGTAGGTGTAACGGATAACATCATCATTTGAAAGCTCACTATTAGAGGAAAGAAGGTCAAAAACAATTTCTTTTTTCTCTGTTACTAGATCAAATTCGATAATAAGGTGGTCTAGTGCAACATATATGATATTTCTAGGCGCAGAAATAAAGTGGGAAGCGTATTGGTACCAAGACGGCTGTTCTTTATAAGGAACATTAATCAACCTTTTCGACGTGCCGGTTTGCCGATCGATGCGATAAATACCACTACTGTAAGTGCTTACCCACAAGTCACCGCTCTGGTCCTCGAACAATGTATAAATACCGTCATCAGCAAACTCGTTGTCTTGCCCCACATATTGCTTGTTTTGGTTACCGTCGAACCGATTTAGCCCAGCCTCTGTGGCTATCCACAGTAGGCCTTCTCTATCGATAAGCATGTCGTTAATAGTGTTTTGACTCAGGCCATTTTCAGTAGAAAGTACTTTAAAGGAAGGCGTTGTAACGACTGTTTTTGCCCCCGCGAGTGGGATGAACAAAGACAAAAAAAGCAATGTCACCTGCGGTAAGTGAGTAGTTAAAAAGAAAAATGAATTTATCCGAGTCTGCGCTGACATCAATAATTGAGAACCTAAAAGTTTATATTATCTAGTACTTTTTCAAAGTATGTTCGAATATTAGCTCAAAACACATAATTGACAATTGTGCTTTAGGTAGACAATCAAGCAACTGACTATTATTACGACGACCATTTAAAACTAGCTGACAAAAATTGCGAAATGTTTGCAGATATTTAAACCACTAGCTTGGCAGCTTTGCCAGCTACTTAGAAACACAGCGCGGTTTGAATTAACTTATATCCTACTAAAGTGTGAGATGAATGAGCACTAAAGTGCTATTCGTCTCACACGCCTACCGTGGCATGCTCATTCTATGGTGATATGAATAAAGCGCAGCTATGAAAATTTTACTTGTTGATGATCACGCAATAGTGAGAGAAGGCTTTTCTACGCTGTTATCTTCGGTACTCGAAGGCGCTGTCGTCACCAATGCAAAAAATGCGCAGCAAGCCACAAATGCACTTCGTGCGAACCACTTCGACCTCATTATTTTAGACATTAATTTAGGAGCCACCAGCGGACTCACGCTAGCGGAATATATTGTTCAGCGCTGGGAGCACGCAAAAGTACTTATGTTCAGCATGTTCGATGATATTTCCATCATCGATAGAGCTATGAAACTAGGGGCAATGGGGTATGTTAGTAAACAAAGTGAACCTGATGTACTGATAAGCGCGGTGACATCTATCATTAAAGGCCGCCGTTATTTAGAACACAATACTGCCATTGAGCTCGCTACATTCAACCTGTCACATTCCGGAGGCAACTTAACAGACCTGACACAAAGAGAGTTGGATATATTCCTTGGTATAGCGAACGGGCTTTGCCGAAAACAGGTCGCTGAAAGCCTCAACATTTCTGAAAAGACGGTCTCAAACGTTATCACCCAGCTCAAGCGAAAACTTGAGCTACAGACAAATGCCGAGTTTGTTCACCTTGCCATAAAGCAGGGTTATATCAAAATTGCCAGCTAAACAAGCGCCACTAAACAAGGTCGGGAAAACTTCCCTGTACTTTCGTATCTTTTTTATACCCCTTTGGTACTAACTTTGTCTCATGATAAAGATACCTCATGTAAATCAATATATTAGCGTTTTCATTACACTTCAATCTAAGGGAATTTTTCCCGTATTTTGAAGGACGGAATCCGTTTATCAGGGCCTCTACTTAGTTACATACTGTTAACACAACATCAAGGTAACAGTGGAAATAAAACTATGGCTAAGTTCTATTCAAAGGCTTCATTGGCCTTAAGCGTAATTATTGGTTTAGGTACGAGTTCACATTTATATGCGGACGATGGCGTGACATGGGCAGACATTGAAAATGATGCCAAGACGCCTGAGAACGTGCTGATGTATGGTATGGGTCCAGAAGCTCAGCGTTACAGCGGACTTGATCAAATCAACAAAGAAAATGTACACATGCTATCTCCGGCTTGGGTGATGAGTTTTGGTGATGAAAAGCAACGGGGTCAAGAGTCCCAAGCAATCGTGTACGACGGTATTGTCTATGTAACCGGTAGCTACTCCCGTATCTACGCCTATGAGGCAAAAACAGGTAAGAAGTTGTGGGACTACGCCCACCGCCTTCCAGAAGGGATTCGACCGTGTTGTGACGTGGTAAATCGCGGCGCAGCAATTTATGGTGACTTAGTCTTTTTCGGTACGCTGGATGCTGGCGTTGTTGCCCTTGACCGGCTAACGGGCAAAGTAAAATGGAAGAAGCGCTTTGAAGACTATCGTGCAGGCTACACCATGACGGGGGCACCTACGATTGTTAAAGACCAAAAGTCAGGAAAGGTCATGCTTATTCACGGTTCATCAGGTGATGAGTTTGGTGTTGTAGGAAAACTGTTTGCACGCGATCCTGAAACCGGTGAAGAGATTTGGATGCGTCCATTTGTTGAAGGGCACATGGGCAGATTAAATGGAAAAGACAGCACACCCACGGGTGGTTCATACGAAGTGACAACGTGGCCAAAGGATGAAAACGGCGAAATGGTTGAGGCTTGGCACCACGGTGGTGGCGCACCATGGCAGAGTGCAAGCTTCGATGTTGAAACTAACACTATCATCATAGGTGCAGGTAACCCCGCTCCTTGGAATACATGGAAACGCACCGCCAAAGGTGGAGATCCGCGAGATTGGGATAACCTTTATACTTCCGGACAAGTGGGTGTAGATGCAACCACTGGTGAGGTTAAATGGTTCTATCAACATACACCTAACGACGCATGGGATTTCTCTGGCAACAATGAACTTGTTCTATTCGACTATTACGATAATGGAAAGCTCATAAAAGCGACGGCTCATGCAGACAGAAATGGCTTTTTCTATGTAGTTAACAGACAAAACGGTGAATTCATCAGAGGATTTCCCTTTGTAGATAACATTACGTGGGCCACACACATTGACCCTGACACGGGTCGCCCAGTTGAAGTAGACGGACAGCGCCCGCCACTGCCTGAGCCGGGTGAAAAACGAGGAAAGTCAATAGAGGTATCGCCTCCATTCTTGGGCGGAAAGAACTGGAACCCGATGGCCTACAGCCAGAATACCGGCTGGTTCTATATGGGCGCAAACCACTGGAAAGAAGACTACTGGACGGAAGAAGTGACCTATAAAAAAGGTGCCGCTTACCTAGGACAGGGTTTTAGAATTAAGCGCATGTATGACGACCACGTGGGCGTACTTCGTGCCGTAGACCCCATTTCAGGTGAAATTAAATGGACACACAAAGAGAAACTTCCTATGTGGGCTGGGGTACTGGCGACGAAAGGCGGACTCATTATTACCGGAACGGGCGATGGCTATGTCAAAGCTTTCGACGAAGAAACCGGTGAAGAACTTTGGAAGTTCCAAACGGGCTCGGGCATCATTTCATGCCCTATAACCTGGGAAGAAGATGGTGAGCAATACATTGGCTTAGCGTCAGGGTATGGTGGTGCAGTACCTCTATGGGGTGGAGATATGGCTGAACTCACCAAACCTGTCGCGCAAGGTGGTTCGTTCTGGGTATTTAAACTTCCTAATCATAATAAAAAGCAAAACGTCGCTAAACAATAGCTTTATCTTTGCAACAAACCAAACCGAGAGGCGGTGAAAACGCCTCTCGGCATTAAGGAGCTCTCATGCGCTTACGTTTTCAAGCAACCAAACAACTCCCCATATTATTAGTTGTCCTATATTCAGCAACTGCCAGTGCCATTCCCGATTTCGAAGATGACGTGAAAATTATCAACGGATGTGAAATAAAACCAAAGACAGTGTGTAGCGATACAGACTTAAGCGGTGCTGATTTGAGCCATGCAAATTTGCACGGGGCAGTATTCACCAACGTTAAGTTCAACAAAACAGATTTAAGGCACGCCAACTTAAGCTATGCGACGTTTAAGAAAAGTAACCTAGATCACGCTGATTTAGCTACCGCCAACTTAAAACACGCAGATTTACGCAGCTCAAAAGTTCGCAACGCTAACTTAGAAGGCGTAGATGGCTGGGCGCTTTTCGGTCAAGGGGTTGATTTCACTAACTCCAACTTTTCAGGTGCTAACCTGAACCAAGCGCGTTTATCAGGTGCGACAATGGTAAACACCAACTTACGTGCCGCACGCTTAGAGCGGGTTTGGATGAACAAAGCAAACTTTGAAGGTGCTTCACTGATTAACGCCAATATTCAGGAAGCAAAACTGAACGATGCAAGTTTGTATCGAGCAAACCTAACCGGCACGCGCATCCACTACGCAACATTTCAGGGCACTTTCATGGACGAATGTATAAACTGTCCTATTAACTGGTAACTGTGATTGGGTGGAAAGAAAACATTGAGCCGTTCGATATAGCCAGCGCCCATTACCTTCGCTAACACCCATTCATACTTACTTTCTTAATATCCCCACTTTTGCTCCCATTCATCTAAAAGAGGGGGACATTCAGAGAAAAGCGTTGGATAGTTCTCATACTTTTGCATTGAAGACTTATACACTGGTTGACTAACTTGATAGTAGCTCGGTGTTTGGAACAAAGGCGAACTATTACTTTCTAAGGTCTTAGTCTCCCCTTCTGTCAGCCCTGAAAACTGATATATGGACGCTATAGAAGATTCAGGGTCAGCAACAACATCTTCATATTTAATGCTTATTGCTCTGTCCCTTAAAATTGGTTCCATTTTTTCCCAGCACGTGAAGACTTTATTATAAGCCTCAGCGAATTGCTCAACGGTGTACAAGTTTATTTCCTCGAACTGTAAACAACTCAACGCAACTGCCTTCGGGTTACGTAGGCAACAAAGTACTTTTGCGTTAGGAAACAAGGTCAACATTGCAGGTAAATAAGGGAAGTTAAGCGGCATCTTATCTACGATGAGTTTATTGCTGTCAACACTAGGAGAATAAGCCGTTAAATGCTCAAGATAGTCATTTGCCAAAGCGTCTAGTTCACTTTGGTTTGTACGCTTTATATCACCCGTCTCAGGGTCAACAATCTCGCGTTCAACCATCTGGTTATAGAAGGTTTCTACGGCATCTGTTTCTTCTAATAACTCAACATTCGCATTTTTAAGTAACAAACTTTCTATCAATGTCGTTCCCGAACGAGGAAATCCAACAATAAAGAGAATGTTTGTGCTGTTACTTGACGTGTTAACGATAGGAGAAGGTGATACATCAAAACCATTGAGCATGACGCCAGAGGACAAATCTGCGAATTTACTGGAATGAAGGTTATTCACGTTATGTGCGATAAACCTGATGACCTCTTCGGCATCGCTAAAACGCTTAAGCTTTTCAAGGGTTCTAATCTTCTGGTAAAGATGAGGAAGGCTTTTGGGTTGTTTTACTAAGAAGTGCTCGTTAATTCGCAGCCCCTCTTCAAACTCTCCTTTTGCGAAGGCCAACAGCGAACGTTTTAACTCGTGTTGCTCCTTGTCGCCTTCAGCTTGAATTAATTGAATTTTGCCAAGAAACTTCTCAGCTTCAGCTAACTCACGCCTGTTTTCGTTAATGTTAAAGGCCAGCTCTAGTAACTGAATGTTATCGGTGTTTTCAAACTTTCTATTGAGGACATCAAGGTTGTCTTTAGTGGCATTGAGTAGCCAAGAAACATAGTCTAAATACGTCAGTAACTCTTCTTTATCCGATGAATCAGCGAGGGAAAGTGATTTTTCAAGATGACGCTTTGCATGAACGTAACGCTTCGACTCCAATGCTGACAACGCCAAAAAATAGTGGATCGAATAAGAATCTGAGTACCTTGAACTTAGCATATTACTCTGCTTAGCTAATTCTCCTCTCGAATGAATTCTGTAACATGCTTCTGTATACAGTTCAGCGCTAAGTTTATCGCTTAGATGAAGATCCTCTCTTTTAATATGCGCGACCAACTGAGACCATTTTTCCTGCTGATAAAGACACTTACTCAGGCTTTGTCCGTACTGAATATTTTTAGGATTTTTTGCTATTGCTTTTTCATATGCTAACTGTGCTTCTTCATTTCGGCCAAGCTCAGACATTAAATTTCCAAGTGCATGAAAAGCAACGTGGTAGTTTGGGTTAATTGCTATCGCTTTTGAAAGCTGCTTTTGTGCGTCATCAAACCGCTCAGCTTCTTTTAGCAATAGCCCATAATTATACGCCACATCAGTATTTTGAGGATAATCAGACTGAAGGCTTTCAAATATTTCAAACGACGTAGTAAATTCAGCAACCTTTCCTAGTGCCGTAGCATATACCATTTTTGCCATTGGATGCTGCTCATAGACAGGAGAAAGCGTCGATATGACTCGGCTAAATTCACCGGCACCGAACGCCTGCATTGCTTGATTTATTATTTCTTGAGTAAGTTTCATGGATATTTTATTTTTGGAGATATGTGCGTCTGTAGAAGATTTTGCAGTAATGATTTGTTTTATAGTAACACGCTAAAAGTTGAATTTAAGCACCCTCAACTAACCGTGCACAAAACTAAAACCTCGAACATTCACCGAAGACTAGCCACGTGTAGATACTGCAATTACAAGGTGGCCAGTCTTAATTTAGTAGGCTTCAAATTTGATTACCTAGTTTCAGCTATTTTACTTTGGCGGCAAGCTCGGCAGTTTCTTTACCCAAATTTTTAAGCTGCTTAATCGTCTTTTCATCCGTAATTGCGCCATCTTCCATAAGCGTATTTACCTTCGCAATAGCTTTTTGGTTCGGCAGCACCATGGTACCTAGATTTTCAAGTAACATTCTCAGTACCACCAGCACGCGCATGCCGCCTAGCCCACCAGCAGACGCAGCCATAATTCCAGCCACCTTACCGCGATATGCTTGTAATGGCTTTTCGCCTTCCCCCATGCGCGATGCCCAGTCGATGGCATTCTTTAGCAGTGCGGGATAGCTTGAGTTGTATTCTGGTGAAGCAATAAGAAAACCATCATGGCTCATTAGCAATTCTTTGAACGCCTGTGCTTTTTCAGGCATACCAAACTCGGCTTCCTCATCTTCATTAAACAACGGCATTTGAAAGTCAGCGAGGTCTATAACGGTAACCTCTGCGCCAGCTTCACGTGCGCCCTCTGCGGCAACCTTCATAATAGCTTGGTTGAATGAACCTTTACGGGTACTACCTGCAAATGCAAGGATCTTAGTCATTTGAGTTTCCTGTCGTTAATTTAAGTAGTGTTCTAATTGTCTGATTTATAGGAAGCTATCGCCCTATTGGTTCTAATCGAAATGTAATACCACTGTACCTGCGGTTACTCGCCGCGATTACGAACATTTTAAATCTCGCTGAGTACGCAATAATCTATGCCCACTGGTATAAGGATCACGATTAGCGCAAACGAGCGTTGTAGGGTTGACGCTTATGTTTCGCATAAAAAAAGGCTGACAATCAATGTCAGCCTCTTTGTTATCAATATGTATGTTGTACCGCGAACACTACATTTTTTCTAGTGTTTCGATGCCAAGTAGGGTTAATCCTTGCTCTAGCGTCTTGGCAACCAGAGCTGACAACGCTAGACGGCTATCGCGTACAGCTGGCTCAATACCGTCTTTTAACATCGGGCATGCTTCGTAGAATGACATAAACGCTGAAGCCACATCATAGAGGTAAGTACACAGTACATGAGGCGTGGCTTCACGAGATACTGTACCAATCACCTCTTCAAACTGCATAAGTAATACAGCTAGCGCGTGCTCTTGTTTCTCAGCAATATTGATATCTACTGGCATGGTGGCCATATCCACACCCGCTTTTCTGAACAAGCTTTTCACACGGGTATAAGCATACTGAAGGTAAGGCGCCGTGTTACCTTCAAAGCTTAGCATGGAGTCCCAGTTAAACATGTAATCAGTTGTGCGGTTTTTAGATAGGTCAGCGTATTTCACAGCGCCAATACCCACCTTGTGAGCGACTTCTTTAAGCTCGTCTTCGCTTAAATCGTTGTCGCGCTCGGCGATAAGTTTGCCCGCACGCTCAACGGCTTCATCAAGCAATTCGACCAGTTTAACTGTACCGCCAGTACGCGTTTTAAATGGCTTACCGTCACTGCCTAGCATCATTCCAAATGGGCAATGCTCGTAAGTTTGCTCTTCTTTCATAAAGCCCGCTTTACGGCCCACAATTTCAGTTTGCTTGAAGTGCAGTGCCTGACGCGCGTCAGTAAGAATCAGCGTACGGTCAGCGTTTAACTTGCCGCTGCGATAGCGCATTGCCGCAAGGTCTGTCGTTGCGTATAAATAGCCGCCACCCGACTTTTGAACGATGTAAACCGCAGGGTTACCTTCTTTATCAGCAAGCTCAGGTATAAACACCACCTGCGCACCTTGGTCTTCTACTGCAAGGCCTTTCGCTTTAAGGTCACTGATTACGTTGGCTAAATCGTCGTTGTAAGCCGACTCACCCATAATATCTTTACGGGTCAGGCTTACGTTTAGCTTGTCGTACACTTCTTCTGAGTGAGCAATAGACACGTCAATGAACTTTTCCCACAGCGCCAGACACTGAGCGTCACCGCCCTGCAGCTTAACTACGTATTCACGGGCGCGGTCGGCAAAACCTTCTTCTTCGTCAAAGCGTACTTTGGCTTCGCGGTAAAAGTCTTCTAGATCAGAGAGCGCAGTTTCAGCCACTTCATCTTGTAGCTTGTCTGAAAGGTGCGCAAGCAACATGCCGAACTGTGTGCCCCAGTCGCCCATGTGATTTTGACGAATAACGTTGTGGCCCAAGAACTCAAGTACTTTAACCACAGCATCGCCGATGATGGTAGTACGCAGGTGTCCCACGTGCATCTCTTTGGCCAGGTTAGGCGATGAGTAATCAACAACAATGTTTTGTTCTTTTGACTTAGCAATACCTAAACGTGGGTCGGTTAGCGACAACTCACACTGATTAGACAGCCATTCGTCATTTAAATGAACGTTGATAAAACCAGGGCCCGCCACTTCTAGCTTGCTGGCAATATCGTCGAGCTTTACAGTCTCAACAATTTTCTCTGCAATATCGCGCGGCTTTTGCTTAAGCTGCTTGGCTAGCGCCATCGCGCCGTTAAACTGATATTCACCAAATTCAGGTCGAGCGCTGCGCGAAACTGGCACTGGCGCATTTTCTACGCCCATTTCTTGTAGAGCTTCAGTGAAACGGTTAACTAATAGTGCATGTATATTCATAATATATTGTGTCTTTGTTTAATCTTTATTAGCTTAATTTTCGCGCGTGTTCTTGAACTGAATATCAGGGTAGCGCTCTTGCGCTAGCTGTAAATTCACCATAGTAGGTGCGATGTACGTCAAGTTATCGCCGCCATCTAGTGCAAGGTTTTGCTCACCTTTACGGCGGAATTCATCAAGCTTCTTCTCATTGTCAGAGTAAACCCAGCGGGCAGTGCTCACGTTAATATGCTCATAAAGCGCGTCTACGTTGTATTCGGCTTTCAAGCGAGCGACAACTACGTCAAACTGAAGCACACCTACTGCGCCCACAATCAAATCGTTGTTGGCAAGCGGTCTAAACACCTGTACCGCCCCTTCCTCAGAAAGCTGGATCAGCCCTTTCAGCAGTTGCTTTTGCTTAAGCGGATCTTTCAAGCGGATGCGTTTAAATAGCTCAGGCGCAAAGTTTGGAATACCCGTAAAGCGGTAGTTATCGCCTGACGTGAAGGTGTCCCCTATGCGAATGGTACCGTGGTTGTGCAAGCCGATGATATCGCCGGCATAGGCTTCTTCTAGCAATGAACGGTCACCAGCCAAGAAGGTTAATGCATCAGAAATACGCACATCTTTACCTAAACGGCTGTTGCGCATTTTCATGCCTTTTTCGTACTTGCCCGACACAATACGACAAAACGCGATGCGGTCACGGTGTTTCGGGTCCATGTTGGCCTGAATTTTAAATACGAAGCCACTGAACTTACCATCGGTACTTTCGATAGTCCCCTCTTCGGTTTCGCGGCCAAGTGGCGCAGGTGCCCACTCAACCAAACCGTCAAGCATATGATCAACACCGAAGTTACCTAATGCTGTACCGAAAAATACTGGCGTTAACTGGCCTTCCAAGAAAAGCTCTTGTTCAAATTCGTTAGATGCTCCGCGTACAAGCTCAAGCTCGTCACGCAAGGTTTCAGCGAGGTCACTTCCTACTGCAGTATCTAACTCAGGGTTATCTAACCCTTTGATGATGCGCACGTCTTGGATAGTGTGACCCTGGCCGCTTTGATACAAAATAGTTTCGTCGCGGTGAAGGTGATATACACCTTTAAAGCTCTTACCACAGCCAATTGGCCAAGTAATTGGTGCACACAGGATATCAAGCTCGGTTTCTACTTCATCGAGCAGTTCCATAGGATCGCGAATATCACGGTCAAGCTTGTTCATGAAAGTCACAATCGGCGTATCGCGCAAACGGGTGACTTCCATAAGTTTACGGGTTCGGTCTTCTACACCTTTCGCTGCGTCGATAACCATAAGGCATGAGTCAACGGCCGTCAGTGTACGATAGGTATCTTCAGAAAAGTCTTCGTGCCCCGGAGTATCCAGCAGGTTTACTAAGTGATCGCTATATGGAAACTGCATGACCGAGGTGGTTACCGAGATACCACGCTCTTTTTCCATTTCCATCCAGTCAGATTTAGCATGCTGACCTGACTTTTTACCTTTTACGGTACCGGCAGTTTGCAGGGCGCGTCCGAATAACAATACTTTTTCGGTAATCGTGGTTTTACCCGCATCCGGGTGCGAGATGATAGCAAAGGTCCTTCGCTTATTGATTTCATTGAGAAAATCTTGGTTTGCCATGTATAAATTCTTTTAGTTTGTACACGGATTTGTACACACTTTTGGAAGTACTCTCTTTTCAGTTCTTCACTTGTCAAATCCGTCGTGTTAATCGTAATTGGCCGCTATTTTCGCTGATCTTGACTTTATAAACAATCAATGGTTATCTAATCGGTTACCATTTACTCTCAGCGTGCGCCAATGCTCAGTTGTAGCTGTTTGCAATCGTTGCTTCTTCAGCTCGTGAACAACTGTGGCTAAACCACAAATTCCTTCGCTACCAGAAATCGATGATAGCTTGTCGTACTACACCGATGATGGTGCAGTTGCCGTTGATCGGTATTGCAGGGTATTGCGGGTTCAAAGGTTTTAGGTACTTCTGTTCACCATCAATAACTAACTGCTTAAAGGTTGCTTCTTTCGAATCATCCAAACGCGCAACAACCAATGAACCTGAAGAGTAAGGTAATTCAGGATCAACAACGATCACTGCCCCCTCAGGTATGGATTTTTTTCCGCTTGGATTTTCCATACTGTCGCCTTTTACGCGAAGTGCGAAACAACCCTCATGTGCTTTCCCAGTGACTTCACGCCACTCCTCAGCATCTTCATGGGCAAATCCCTCCGCTATTTCAGTCCAATCACCGGCCTGAACCCAGTTAATGAGAGGAATTCTTCCCTTAATATCAGGCCCGACTTCTACATTACCGACCCCCAAGCCAATCTCGCCATCACCTGTGGCGAGCCAATGAGCATTCACGCGAAGCGCCTCCGCGATCTGCATGGTGTAACGAGACCTAGCCGATTTACCAGAGCAAATCTGGCTGATCGACTGCTGTTTGATACCAATGCGACGAGCCAACTCAGACTGAGTCACCCCAGTAAGCTGCAAGGCATGGTTTAGTCGTTCGGATAAAGTTTTCATAAGCCCGTATTCTACAAATAAAACTGTAGTCTTTCAACAATTTTAACTGTTGACTAATCTACAGTTTAAACTGTAACATTCAATCTTGTAACAGTTATTATTGTAACAGGAGACGGTATGGAAGTGTTCAACACGACACAAAAACATCTCCGCCGTGCCATTGATTTGGTCGGCGGGCAATCAGCATTAGCACGAGCCATCAACTCAAAACAGCAAAACGTCTGGTTTTGGTTGAATAAATCAGGGCGTGTTCCCGCTGAATTCGTTTTACCCATCGAACAAGCTACGCAAGGACAGGTAACCCGATCCCAGTTAAGACCGGACATCTATCCCGAATGCCCAAGCGAGCTGAAAGCCAGTAACCAGTAGGATTAAGGGCAAATAATGGTCAGCATTTTACGTAAACACAAAAGCGAGTTCCTCCATGCGTGATTATGGCAAGGTCTATACCCGCTTTTGGCTAAAGCAAAACGTTTTGTCCTGGAGTGACTCAGCGAAGTTGCTAGGGCTGTATTTGCTTACATGCCCACATTGTAATTTGCTTGGCTGCTTTCGATTGCCGATTGGTTACGTTGCTTCTGACTTGAACTGGGATGAGCAACAGGTTGCCAAGGCTCTAAATGAGTTAGAACAAGATCAGTTCCTCATTCGTTGCGAGGAATCCGGTTGGACTTTGATTCGGAGCTTTCTGAAGCACAACCCAATCGAAAACCCAAACCAAGGTAAGGCAGCCTTTCGGTTGCTTAAAGATGTACCTGCCGACTTCATTGGTATGGCATCGCTTTTAAAATCTCTTGCCGCTTTTCAAGCTCGGCTACCAGAAGAATTTTCATCATTGTTTATGCCTGATGGCAACCCGGTAAGGGACTCTCAACGGTCGGATGACTCTGAGAGAAGCAATAAACCAACAGTTAAAACTGTTGACCACATACAGTTTGAAGACTTCTGGGATGTACAAATACGCAAAGAAAAAAAAGCGAAAGCCAAAGAAGAATGGCTTCGCATGGGCCTCAATGAAGACCATGAACTCGCCTTGGAAGTGCTAACACGCTGGAAAGAGCAACGAGACAACCGATTGCAGTATCAAGATCGGACTAAGACCCCTATGCCACATAACTGGCTTTTAAACCGGCAATGGGAAGACGAGTACGTTCGCATTGATGAAGTACAGCAATCATCGACGAGCCTAAAGGGCAGCAATCACCAATTGAACATTGAAGAAAGCAATCGCCGCATTGCTGAAAGCTGGGCCGGACCAGGTATTCGGGAGGTTCGTTCAAGTGCAGGAGGTTGATAAACGCGAGTTTGCTGAAGTTTGGGGAGCAGCTTGGGCCATGTATGGCAAAAGCGTATCACCACAATTGCTATCCATCGCATTTGAAGCCCTTCGTGCTTATAGCATTGAAGAAGTGCGAATCGGTCTGACTCGGCATATTCAATCACCGGATACTGGGCAATTTTTTCCAAAGCCCGCTGACGTCATCAAGCATATCGATGGCAACTCGGGTTCAAGAGCCATGGTTGCTTGGAACAAAGTTGACAAGGCTGTTCGTCAGGTTGGCGCTTGGACATCCGTGATGTTTGACGATGCGCTTATTCACCGCGTGATTTCAGATATGGGCGGATGGGTTGAACTCTGCAAGGTAGATGACAGGGAATACCCCTTTAAACAAAAAGAGTTTTTAACACGCTACCAGGCTTACTTGTTGCGGGACGAAGTGGGTGAATACCCAAGGCTATTACAGGGTATTGCAGACCATCAGAACCAGAAAAAAGGATTTGATATGCAAGCGCCAGTTGCCGTGGGCGACTGGTCAAAAGCAGCACAAGTTTACACGAGAGGCATCGCCAATTTTAGCGCAGTGCCTTTGAAAAGAATAAACCCGAAAGCCATTCAGGCGCTTCTCGGAAATCAATTAGAGGACAAAAATGAAAACGATTAAAGCAAAAACCATTGCCCTAGTGATAGCCATGTCTGCAAGCACTTCAGTCTATGCGTTTCCGGGCTATCAGTGGGAAAAAGCAGCACAAAGCGTTGGTATTGATCCAGTCATGCTCTACGCCGTTGCCTTGGCTGAGTCGGCCTCACATCGTGGTCTTAACATGACCAGTCCATGGCCATACGCAATTCGCAATGGTTCAAATGCAACCTACGCCAAATCTAAGACAGAAGCTGAGCAACTGTTAAACCAGGCACTTCAAGAGAGTGAAAAATACCAGCTCGATATTGGCCTCATGCAAATCAATTTGGATTGGCACGGACATCGGGTGAGCTCAGCGGCGGAACTGCTAGACCCCATCACCAACCTTACCGTCGGCTCCAGTATTTTGGCCGAAGCAATCAAGTCTTCACCTAACGATTTAGAGCTTGGCATAGGCCGCTATCACAGTTGGAACGAAGAGCGTGCACGCTGGTATGGGCAAAGAGTGCTTTCTATTTATCGCAATATTTTACATGAACTGGAGGTCCGTCAATGACAACCAATCAACAAGACTTCTATCAATTAAATTTGGCGTACCTACACGCAGCACGAGAATTAGCGCGAATTGATCCGCAAGAGGCGGTCTTGCGCTTTGGACTTACACGCGACGTGGTGGATGCACTGATTAATGCCGGTGTTGACGACCTGCAACGAGTGGCGACCTCATCATTCATGCTGTTTCAACCAAGGGGTAACCAAAGCCAACTGATTGAGATGGTGAAGAGCAAAGGTACAGGTATCCCAAGAATCGCTTACCTATTATCAACCCTAAACAACAAGGGGGATGCATGATTGATAACCTGTCCAAAAGTGAGCTATTTACCCGAGCCTCGCTGCTTATTAAATACGGATTTCGAACAACCATTATCGCGCTCGATACTGGTTTGCCAATCCACATTATCAGAAGGCTGCACAAAGAAGTGACTGGCAAGTCACCTTGTCCTGGTCAATTGCCAGAATCTGATGCCATCGTTAAAAGCAGAAGAGCCTTAGTTGAAGGCTCCCTGCTGATGGCCCTTTATGTCAATATTGGTGGTGATAATGTCTACAAGCAATTAAATATCGATGCTTTGATGAAGGCTTACGATGCTTACTTGGTTGCAAGAGAAGAGGCAGATCTTCCAGCGGAGATCCCCTGGAAAAAACTGACCATCAATGAAGGTTGGGTTCTAGCTCGTGATTTAAGATCACAGCTTGCATCCTTACACCGGTGTCGATGCGGCAGTCTGTATTTGACGGTATCTCAACAGCGCATTCAGCTTAAATGCCCTGTGTGCGAGATTATGGCCGAGCAAACCACTAGAGCACTTTTTGAGAACTAACATGCTGATGCATGATTTGATTGTACACCGTCTGTGCACTTTGAGAGTACTAAGAAGATGATAAACTTACTTAAATCTTTACCAGCACGCTGCTGGTTTATATCACTGGGGCTTTTTCTGGCGACTTTGGCTGCGGCTCATTTCTTTCCATCAGAAATATTAACGGCATCTGCCAAGTTAGCGGCTTTGCCATTTCTGATTTGCACCATCGTTTTTTTCAGCTACTTGGGATTCAAAGCAACTGCTAGTCCTATCGGCCTTATAACCATCACCACTATGTTTTTAGCAATCGCATATTGGCAAGCGAGTTGGGCAATTTTATGTGTCGGTTTAGCTTTCTTAGGCTTAAGCGGACTAATCCATTTATTTCAAAGACAAATGAAAGATACCGGGCGAGAACTAAGCCTGAGCGAAAAAAAATATTGGTACTGGGTAAACGAATTTGCAGACGGTCGCTCATCTATCCTCCCTAAATGGCAAAAAAAATAGCCAGCTCATCACAAGCTGGCTACCTTCTGTTTTTAGTTCCTTCCTGAAGCCTGGTTATAGGCCCTAATATCGATCAAGTTGTTCTGAGCATAATCTCCCGCAAGGGATGCATTTGAGATCACTGCAATCTGCTTATCCACAAATGCTTTATCTTTTTCGGACACACTGTCAGGGATGTAAGCGCCACTCTCATCCTTTTGACGATACTCATTTAGCATTTCTTCCCTTAGGCCAAGCATTTCAGGCGACCAACTCGATGAGTCTTCAGAGTTGAATACGCGCCCCGCCAAACCTTCATTGAAAGCTTGAGCGAACACTTGACTTTGAATCGGGGTCAATCCCATTCTTTGCCCTTCGCTGTATGCTTCCTGTTTAAAATCATCGGCATACTGTTCTAAGAACTCACCATATCGATTGTTAACTGCCGCACCGAATGCCCCAGCCAACATGGCTTCAGACTTAGTGCCCCAGTTTACTTCGGAGGCATACTGCGAACTCGATCCACTGTATGCATCATTAAACGCCGTCAATGGGTTTTCCAAAGAGGTTCCGGCGTCAACGGCTGCTTTTAAGCCATCCCAGGTTGATTTACTGGCCACCGTAGCATTGTGCAAGAAACCTCGTGAGCCAGGGTCTTCAAGCGCTTGCTCCTTGTAACTCTCATAGTCTTCACCAAAGTGATTCAAGGTATGCAGTGCAGCATCAGTATGCTTGCCACTGAAATCACCAATAGCACTGGCGCTGTTGAAGAACATTTCAGCACCAGAAACTCCACTATCATCAGCCATAATGCGAGATCGCCACTGAGAGCCAGCTTCTCTGTTTAGTCCAGATTGATAGGTACTTGTGTCAGAAACTACGGCCTGTTGAGCTTGTTGCTGATGCGCATTCAGCTGTCCATCTACACCAGAAAGATTGGTTTGGTAAGCGGATTGAGCCGAATTGAACTGCGTTTGAACTGTTGCAGCATCCTCATAGCCTCCCAGAACACCGGATTCCACTTGGCTTTGAGTGCCTCCAAAAGTATGTGCAGTTGATGACAAGCCTTCATTAGAGCGTGGCTGAATAGATCGTAAATCGGCTCCGGTAGCAATGGCCATAACAGTCATTGCTGCTTGATAGTCATTGTCTCGTTCAGCGGGCGTCGAGGAGTTGCTATAGGTTAAAGACTCCATAGCTGCGGCCACATACGCCTGATTATCATCAGGTAGCAAGCGCTGATACATTGGAAGGTTTTCACGTAATCGGTTACCGGCTTCAACATGCTGGTTCATATAGCGACCTAAATAATCCATGACTTCAGGATTATCCGCCGCTAATCGAGTTAACGTCGCACCATCCGTGTTCCTTTGTCCTGATAGACTGTAGCTGGCCTGATCAAGCTCACTAAAGCGGTTTGATGCCGTGATAACGTCTTGTGCTGAACTCTGAAGTGACTGATAGTCTTGGTTAGACAAGGACATCTCAACGCCAGAACGTCTTGAATCTGAAAGGTCCTTAACCATTGCATCGCGATACTCAGCACGTCGTGAATCACTTGATGCCAAGCTTTGCATCTCCCCAGTGAGTGTATTTGCGGTCGTTGACCGAGAACTGCCCTCTGATGACTCAACTTGGCCACTAAAGTTACCACCTAGATCCAACCCAGCTCGTAACCGTGATATTTTTGGCACTCTTGAGGATTCGGGCTTATCGACTCCAGGCAAGCTACCTTGTGGGGAGTCATTCCCCCCTGTACCAAGTAATCTTCCCAAGAACCCTTTGTCTGCTACTTCTTTATCACCGGTATTTGTAATAGTTCCATCGCCACCGACCCTTAGGCCTCCCGATAACACGCCAGATACCAAGCCACGTACAGCGTCTTTTTTATCGTCTCCGAAACCATACCGTGTTTGCAGGTCATCAGTAACCTGATTAACAACGGCGCTAGATGCGGAATTCGAAGAACCGATCTGACGTCCAACCGAAGAAAGGTTGTCGTAACTTAACTTTTCACCAAAAGTTCGACTCATAGTATTCCCAACCTGACGACTAAAGGCTTGGGTTGCCTGAGTCATGGATTCTTTTGCAGAGCCGACCATTGAACCCACTGCGTTTCCGACAGAGAAACTGCTTAGTAGGTTTGAAGCGCCGGTCATAGCAGAACCCGTAAGGGCTGAATTTTGAAACATTGACTGTGATTGCATTACCGGGGCATTTTTCGCGACATCTGGACTTGCCATCTTTTCATCAATGGCATCACCGTTTTGAAGACGTCCAGCCAAGTGGGTAGCGGTTATTGCTGAGCCATACACGAGCATGAGCGAAATCGCAGGAACACTCGACGCCAACATGCCGCCAGTAGCTATCCAGGTTTGCAGCACTGAATCCATCTGCATCATCCCCGCAAAGGATGGCACTTCTGTACCTGCAAATGCATCAAGAGCCGACATTTTCCCTGCAACGGTTAAATGAATATACAGGTTAATGATGGCCATGACAGGCATCCAAAGTTGAATCCAAAGCAGGATTAACAAGTACTTCCCGGCCATTCGCATCCCGATTTGGCCAAGGGCTATCACAAAGGCCATCAAAGGGGTGATGGCGTAAATGAAACCCTCAAAAAACGTCATCATCGGACGAACGATACTTTGGAACAGTGTCTGCTCCGCCGCCCATTGTGTATTGCGCTGTTCAATCGCTTGGTTAACCATAACGGCTGCGGTGAAAGCTTGATCATCCATATACTTGCCCGTCACGCTTTGCTCATAAATAGGCAAAAGCACTGACGCGGTCATGTACTCTTGGGTGTTAACCGAAGCCAAACCAAGATTATTCAGTGCATTTCGGATCACGTCATCAGTGTCCGTTGCTGACGAAGTCCCCAATGAGGCCGACAGAACCTGTTTAAGCCTTGGAATGAAGGTTGATTCTGTCATGAGTTTCAGTTGGCTGTAGGCGTCGGTGCAGTCCAGATCGCTACTGCTACCACTGAGCATGATTCGAGTGCCATAAATGCGCGAATCAAACCTAATCGCAGTCATCGGGTTAGGATCACTCAGCACCTGATCTAGGTTCTTTTGGCCAATGTCGATACCAATCAAGGTGCACTCTTTGATGTAGTTAAACCACGATTGCTCGATGTCCGAACCGGCGACACGATTTGCATCACCCAAACCAGAGCGATCCATCACCTGTTTTCTCACTTTAATCAGTGACTGTAAACTGGATGCAAAGCCGTATTCCGTCATGGCGGGAGTTGAGAACGCCGTTTCAAACAATCGCGTGATTTGAAAGCCAACAGTCGAAATCGTACTGCCTGCGGCAGCAACACCGATGGGCACATTATCAACCACTCGAACTTGTCCCGTGTACGCATCCTCAATGCTCACTCGGGTACTGGGCCCAAACATGGTTGCAAAGACTAGCCATGAGACTAAAACGTGTTGAAAGTTAATCCCACGACCACCTTGCATTAAGGCCTGAACAGAGACCATCAATACCCCAATGAGCAAGCCAATCCGAACCATTGAAGTAAAGTCGCCTGTACCAGTGATCATCGCGACAGCGTTCAGGACCTGCTCTAAAAAAGCCGAATCCCCGATGGAATAGATTTCCCACATGACCTATTCCCCCAGCGCCGTAGATTTAACGGTGTAATAACGCTGTTTGCGAATGGTCTGAATCACCTGATTAAAATGTGCCAGTAATTCTTGCTCTGAACCGTATCTTCGCTGTAACGCGGCGTACTCCTCATTGATTTGGCGACGTGCACGTTCAAGGTCTTCCGTTAATAACTTCGCATAGGCATGATCTTCCACACCGGAGGTGCTTCTAGCTGCATTGAGCATGTCTTCAACCAATGCTCGGGCCATCTCAACAGCAATAAATGGTGCCGCTCTTGAAGCAAACGACCTAGCGGCCCCTTCATTTAATGCAGAAAGAGTTCGAATCATGCCCCCAATGCTGGCAGGAGCCGAGGTCATAAAAGCCTTTTCGGTGGTGCTAGCAGCCCCTGTATTTCGAGCAAATTTAAAAATAATGCCGTTACTGGAACCTGTACCAAGAAGTAAATTTTCTACTTGGGTTGATAACCCCGTCAGGGTCACGTTAGTGATTGTCGGACTCAGACAGCCGTCTTGTGTCACTGTGTCACATCGGTACATAGCGACGTTACCGCCGTGAATTAGATGCTCAATAGTCACTTTATTGCCATTCAGCCTGGTCAGTTTTGGGGCTTTACCTTGGCCATCAGCGGCATTAGCAAGATCACCAACAATGATCGAACCAGTCACCGACATAACCGCTTCAAGAAAACGGTCATCCCCCGATGCAAACCAGCTTGATGCCGAGTGACGTTTCAATGCTCGCCAAACCAAATTACCTTTAATCGTTTTGTTCACATCAGATGCCGCGACACTCGAAGCGTTCTCATATGGGTTCTTACCATTGGACTCACTCCAACTGGTAAAAACGTCTCCAGCCCCTTTAAGTGAGCTCAACATGCTGGCTTCTGTTTGCCCCTTTTTACCAAAAGCAGCCAGGGTATCGTTCACGACTCCCTGAGCCATTTGACAGGAATTGCCAAAATACTCGTTCAACTGCTGGATTTTCTTTTGCAGTGTCTCCATGTGCTGAGAGCATTTCTCACACATAGCACTGAGCGCCAATTGGAATGCGTATCCCTTGGCGTTTGCAGCAACAGAACGAAGTAATTGAACAAACTGATCTGCATTAATAAATGACAAACTTCCAGCGAACATATCAATGCCGCCACAACCGGCTTGGAATGACGGAGGCACCATAGAAACGAGGTTCTCATTCATGATTCTGTTACGGACAACAACGCTTCCGCCAGATATAACGCCACGCCGCTGACTCTCGAATACGCCAGGCGCAGTGGTGTTGGTCATTGAACCAAACAACTGATTCATCTCCTGTTGCAAGCTTGCTTGGCTCATAGATGAAAAACCAATCGCACAGGCGATTAGCGATACTTGGAATACTTTTTTCATCGTTATAACCCTCCTTGTGCACGCAGATAGCGAACAAGGAACTCAGGGTCCTGTAATATTTTTTCGTTAAGCTCTTGGGCTGACATCGCGAGTGAAACGCCGGGCTGAACAGGTCTGGTGGCATAGTAAGTTTGATCGTCAATCCAACCGGCTTGATGGGCTGCAAGAATGATTCGATTATTAAGCTCATCAAGGCTCATTGCGCCCTGGCCAATCGGAGTGATGACATTAGGCGGGTCTACTAAGAAGACCGCAGGAACAGTCGTAACGGACAACGATTGTGCTTGTCCTGAATCGACTTTGTAATTTAGAAATTCTCCACTTGGTAAAGGCAAGCCATCGACAGCAATAGCAAACACCTCGAAACCGTAGTTCAAAGCCATGGATTCGATGATAGGCGCTTGAGCATGGCAATAAGGGCAATCCGAACGATAGAAGAAGAACAAGCCAGCCCGTTTTGCTACTTCACCTAAAGCAATATCTCGTTGAGCGCCAGCTTCTCGATCCATCCGATTGGCAGCATAGGTCGCCAAGGGTCTGCGACTGATTTCATCCAAAACAGGATCGCCCATGACCACCTGCTGACTAACATCAGCAAACTGTGAGCCCTTATCCATCATGACTCGCTGGAGATACAGATAGGCTCTGACATTCTCATTCGTCGGCTCATCAATTGCCTTGTCCATGAACGACTGCATGTGCTCTCGGAACCAGGCAGCACTGAAGGGTTTTAGCTCGTCCTTTGTGGGCTCCATGACTCCAGATTCCGGCTTTATTTGCTCTTCAGACTCCGCTGGCTCAGGAATGACCTGATACCAAAACCAGCCTTCCTGACCACGCTGATAGAATGGCCCATCACTAGCATGGGCGGGCAAGATGAATAGAAAGAAAATAATGATTGGGATGGTCACCCATAGGATGAACCAAGGTAACAAAGGGGTTCTCATTGGCAGCTCCAGAAAATTTCACAGAGCTAACATGCTAAAGATCCCCGTAAGAGCGATTGGCCAGATAGATGAAGGAATTGTGAGTGTTTCTGACTAGCTGTTGTGACCAGTAACAGCAGCTAACGTTAATGAGCAAAAGATATGATTTTCCGCTATGAGCGAAAGGCTACACCTCAGCATAGCCATCACTATTATCTCAAAGATTAAGAGATAAGCTTTTGAGCATCAGTTTTTAATTTAAGTTTTAAGTCGTCAGAAATAATTGGAAGCGCTACACCGTCATCGCCAACAGCTACTACTGGCCCATAATCATCATAATCTTCACCAGTGTCAGCATTAATTGCTCTGTAACAATCTTTGGTTACGTCGATATCATGCTGTAGACCAACGTAATACCAAAACCACTTTTCAGTTTCATTAATCGGAGCTTCGATTATTTCAATCAACCCTTCGCGTGACGGAGCAACAATCATTTCAGCTTTTAGCCAATCAAGATAAAAATTAATTAAGATTACTGGCTCATCTTCGTCATGACAATGCAAAGCATACCCAATAGCCTCAGTCACAACATAAGGATCATCATAAAAATACCCACTCCAGCAGTGACTATGGCCGTCACCAAATTGATCATAGATTGGTTTCAACGATGAAGGAATTGGAAGTACCGCATCATTACTGTTGTTGAATTGCACCCAAAACTGATCCACTTCACCCCATAATTTGCATCGAAAAGTGATCCACTCCTTTAATGACTCCTGCGGATCTTCTGGCAGGAGAGAACGGAGTGATAGACGTGGCATTATTAAGTGTAATCAGACGCTGGCATTTCAGAGATGGTTTGTCGCAGCGGGAAATTGCCAGACGAACTGGCTTATCCAGAAACACCATCCGCAAGTACCTCAACAGCAAAATCGTTGAACCCAGTTACCCCAAGCGACAGTCAGCTAAAAAGTTGGATGAGTATGACCAGTTGCTCTGTGACTGGCTTAGCAAAGAATTAAAGAAACCGCGTAAGCAACGTAAGTCAGTAAAGCTGCTGCACCGGGAGTTAGTCACGCTAGGGTTTAGTGGCTCGTATGATCGGGTGGCGGCGTTTGTCAGACTGTGGCGGGAAGAACAAAAGTTCCTGACTAATAAACATGCCTATGTACCGTTAAAGTTTGCGCCGGGTGAAGCCTTTCAGTTCGACTGGGGCGAAAATTGGGCATGGGTAGGAAGCCGTAAAGTCAAACTACAGGTGGCGCATTTTAAACTAAGCTACAGCCGGGCATTTTACTTGCGGGCCTACTGGACTCAAACCCACGAAATGTTGTTTGATGCCCACGCCCATGCCTTTAGGGTGTTTAAAGGCGTGCCGGAGCGTGGCATTTACGACAACATGAAAACGGCTGTTGATAAGGTCGGTAAAGGTAAGCTTCGCACTATCAACAAACGCTTCCAGGCGATGGCGAGTCACTATCTGTTTGAACCTGAGTTCTGCAATCCGGCAGCGGGATGGGAAAAAGGCCAGGTTGAGAAGAATGTCCAGGACAGTCGCAATGCATTGTGGAATAGCTTGCCCAGGTTTGACTCGCTTGATGCCCTGAACGCATGGCTGGAAGACGCTTGCCGCCAGCAATGGCAAAACCAGCTTCACCCGGAGTATGCCAAACAAACGGTTGAGCAAATCTGGCAAAGCGAGCTGCCACACCTGATGGCAATTACAGCACCGTTCGATGGGTTTATCGAACAGACCAAACGTGTCTCATCAACCTGCCTGGTGATGTACGAACGTAACAAATACAGTGTACCGGCCAGCTACGCTAATCGTTTAATCAGTTTACATGTGTATCCGGCAAAACTGGTGTGTATTGCCGAAGGACGGCAGGTTGCAGAGCATAGCCGGGTATTTAGTCGTGACCATAATCACCCAGGGCAAACGATGTATGACTGGAAACATTACTTGCTTGTCGCCCAGCGTAAACCCGGCGCATTACGCAATGGAGCACCGTTCGAAACCCTGCCGGATGCCTTCAGTCAGTTGCAGTCACAATGGCTGAAGCGTACCGGTGGCGACCGTGACATGGTCGATATCCTGTCACTGGTGCTACATCACGATGAGGCGCTGGTTGAACAAGCCATCACCGAATCACTCAAGGCTGGACTCACCTCCAAACCACACATCATTAACTGCCTCAACCGGTTACTCCAACCGCAAACCCCGGAGCCGGTGCCACTGGACAACAGACTGAAATTAACCGTCGAGCCAACCATCGATACCGCCCGTTATGAACAGTTGAGAGGGTCCAAGTATGCACATTGAAGCCTTACTCCATACCCTGAAAACGCTTAAGTTACACGGCATGATGCAGAGTATACAGGAGCTATCGGCACAGAATTCACCCGCCTATCAGCAGGCACTGCCCATACTGACGACCTTACTCAAAGCCGAAGTCTCAGACCGGGAAGTTCGTTCTATCGCCTATCAAATGAAAACCGCCAGATTCCCGGCTTACCGAGACTTATATGGCTTCGACTTTACCGAAAGTACCGTGGACGCTACGTTGGTTAAGGGATTACATCGCTGTGAGTTCGTACAGGACTGTCAGAATATCGTTCTGGTCGGCGGGCCTGGCACCGGTAAAACCCATCTGGCTACCGCTATCGGTGTGCAGGCGATTCAACATCATCACCTCCGAGTGCGCTTCCTCTCGACCATCGAACTGGTTAATCAGTTAGAGCAAGAAAAGTTACAAGGTCATGTGGGACGAACCGCAAACAGACTTGCCTCAGTCGATATCATTATCCTCGACGAGCTGGGCTATGTGCCCTTCAGCCAGGCAGGAGGCACCTTGCTGTTCCATCTACTCAGCAAGCTCTACGAACGAACCAGCATCATCATCACAACCAATCTTAACTTCACAGAATGGTCAAAAGTGTTTGGTGATGCAAAGATGACAACGGCCTTACTGGATAGGCTAACGCATCACTGTCACATCATTGAAACAGGTAACGATAGCTACCGATTTAAACAATCATCACAGAGAACAAAGGGGAAGAATAACTAGCAATCAAAGCCAAAAAATGGCATTAATCTAACGAACATGGTGGATCAAGATTCAGTGCAAACCGTGGATCAGATTTAGCTGCAAATCAACAACGACCCATTAACTGGGTTACCCAATAGGCGTTTGTTAAGTGACCGCTTAAAACAGTCTATTGAATGTCATCACGCTAAAAATTGTTATGGTGCATTGCTATTCCTCGACTTGGATCATTTTAAGCATTTGAATGACGTTTACGGTCATCAGATGGGCGATAAACTTTTGTTAACCGTTGCCGACAGATTACAAAATAATTTTAAATCCGAAGATACAGTAGCGCGCTTTGGTGGAGATGAATTTGTTGTTATTTTAAATGAATTATCTAACGACGCGAACATAGCCGCATTGCGCGCGACCAGAATTGCAGAAGATTTAAAGGGTACTATTTCGATGCCTTGTCATTTACAAGTCGAACATGCAGGTATCGATACTATTGAATATCAGGTTACAACAAGTATCGGTATTGTGATTTATCCAACTGAGTCGCAGCAACCTGAAAACATTATTCAACTTGCTGATTTGGCCTTATATAAAGCCAAGGAGGCGGGCCGAAACAGTTTTATATGTTTTGAACCTCTCATGCAAGAACAGCTTGATTACTCAATTTCTGTGCAAAAGGAACTGAAAGCGGCCATTGCTAATGAAAGTTTAGCACTGTTTTATCAACCCAAGTTAGATCGGGAACTTAACGTTGTTGGAGCTGAGGGCCTGTTACGATGGCCGCGCGAGGATGGTAAAAATATACCTACCGCCGAATTTATAGAGTTAGCAGAAGAATCAAATTTAATTTTGCCGCTAGGGGAGTGGATTTTTCACCAAGCGTGTAAGCAACTGCAAGATTGGAGTTCGCGTCCTGAGTATGCTCATTTAAGTTTGTCCGTTAATATTAGTGCCAAGCAGATATGGCAGAATGATTTTGTCGAGATTATTCGTCGTATTCTGAGTAACTTTAGTTTTCAACCGAATAAGCTGATCATCGAAATCACCGAAGGGGTAATGCTGAAGAGTTTGAGCGAAACATTGGACAAACTGGCAGTATTAAAATCTTTGGGCCTAAAAGTGTCGTTAGATGACTTCGGTACCGGCTATTCATCGTTAAGCTATTTAAAAACATTGCCAGTCGATGAGATTAAAATTGATACATCTTTTGTTCGAGATATTGTCGATGATGCGTCTGATTTAACCATGGTTAAGGCTATCAATGATCTGGGGTGTAACTTCGCCCTAAATGTCGTTGCTGAAGGCGTAGAGACAGAACAACACTTAGCGCTTTTAAAAGAAATAGGCGTGCCTGTATATCAGGGCTTTTTATTCAGTAAAGCCCTTAAAATTGACGAATTTGAGAAATATGTAATAGAACAAAAAGGTGATTGTTGAGCTGGGTAAGTTTATTCAGTTAATACCCTGTGAGCTCCATGTAGCCTTCGCCCGAATGGCTACCTGAGAACCGGATTGCTCCCTCGTAATAAGGGAAGCGGCTCGCGTTCCATTGGTCGTCTTTAAACACTTCGGTGGTTATATTAACTCCACGCGACGGAATGTTAATGTGCCATTGCAACGGCACGTCACGCTCGGCTACCTGTTTGGTAAGTATAGGGGTTAAGGTTAACTCACTATTGGTTAACGTTTCAGAGCTGCCGTCTGGGCTAATCCAAGTTCCTGTGGTATGCGATGGCTGCCCATCAACATGCATGGTAAACGCCATCAGCTTATTACCATTATTAAAGTGCATGGAGAACCAATCCCACCCCAAGGCTTCGTCGTCGGCTAGCTGAGATGTCCATTCGTGATCATACCAACCTTTACCTTTTACCTTGTGAATGGTGTTGGCGTGAGTGATTTCCCCTTCAACTTGAATAAACGGTTGGCTGTAGTAATAGGAGCGATATTTGCCATCTTGCGTTTTCTTGCTAACCCCTGCATCGCCATGCAGCACAAAAGGTTGCGGCGCATTCAACTGTAACCGCAAGGCGACTTCACCCGCTGTACTGGTTAACTGCAAAGGGAATAATGATTCAGCATGAGTACTTTGTAGCTGCCAATTGTCGATAAAGTAATGCAAAGGTGAAGGCTCAAAGCCTGCGTTGCCTACGCCTTGTTGAGCGAACTTTTCGTCAAACCAATGCTCCTGCTGAGTATGCAGCGATGAATGGGCCATCCAGATAAAGGGCTTACCCCAGTTTGACGCAAAATCGGGCTGTTTTATTTTAAATAACGTGAACTGATAATTGAACGGCTGAGAGTTTAAGACAAATTAACGCTATTTACTATCCTCTGTGACAGCTGGCTTTAAGGCTTGTTTCATGCGATTTAGGTCCAAAAACAGGAAGCAATTACGAAGTAAGTGTAGTCAAGATAAGAAAATAGGCTGATCATTGGGACTGAAAAATTCTCTCGATATGTGCAACATGATGCCTCAACACATGAGTGTTCAAGCTATATTGGCGGTGGAGCCCTTAAGCGCCAAAGTTGAAATCTCTCTGAATAACGTAATCGTCAGTTGTTATTTGTTTTGACTCAAAAGGCGGGGGTCACTGGTTCAAGCCCAGTATCGTCCACCAATCATTTACCCTTAGATTCATATCACTATCTGATATATATGGACGATTAGCTCAGTTGGGAGAGCACCGCCCTTACAAGGCGGGGGTCACTGGTTCAAGCCCAGTATCGTCCACCACTTACTTTTATTTTTATCTATTTTATCCATAGTTATTTGCTGTACGCAGTTAAAAGCGGTGCGAGCACCTTCTACTCTTTACAACCCGCACCAAGTCACTTGTTCAAGCTCAGTATCGTCCACCACTTTATTGTTTTCGCGTAATATTTAATAAAAACTAAAGACAAACTGTTCAATTCAGCTAACTGTCATTCCCGAATGTTTTTATCGGGAATCTCCCGAAAAGTACGTTAAAAGCATCATTACGTTCAGGAGATACGGCAACAAGTGCGGTATGACAATACCTATATTTTCTTGAATACGACAAGCTGAACTAGAGTAAACTCTTATTAGAAGGTAAAAAGCTATTGCTCGAAAGTTATAGCTTATTCTTATGTACTAATTAAAAACTATTTATACCTTTAGCGATTTGAATACCTAATAAACTGAATCAACTGCTGTACTTGCTGATTATTAGGTACTAATTGATTAAGCTGATAAGCGTAATGTAACGCTTCATCAAACGATTTAAGCGAAATTAAAACACTCACTAACCCGTAAAGATAATCTGGATTGTTAGGCACTATTTGATGTGCTAAACCATAATCAGCTTTAGCTGCTTGAAGTTGCTGGTTTTCTTGTAATAAAACGGCCCTAGTATATAAATATCTAGGATTTCTAGCCTCATTAGCTACCGCTTTATCAAACAATGGTAAAGCTGCTTGTTTATTCTTTTGGCGCACTTTAGAAAGCGCTAACTGAAAATATAAATCTGCGGCTTTATTATTAACTTCTAGCCCTTGTTTTAGTATTTTTTCTACTTTGAATTCATCGCCTTGTTGTCGATAAACTTCAGCTAAATAAACATAAGCAGGCATAAAAATATCTTCTACTTTTATCGCAGTTAATAAAGCTTCTTCAGCTTGTTTAAAGTCTCTTTTCAAAGCATACACTTGTCCAATATTTACGTGGGCGGTCGCTCTATCAGCTTGATACAATTGTCCTTCAATGTATTCTGCAACCGCTTTTTCTAACTGTTGCCGTTTTTCTCCAACAAATGTCGGATCAGCCAGGTTTTCCACCAACTGGCGCCCTGCCGCCATTCTGACAGGCTTTTCTTGATGTGTAAGTAAAGGGATAAGCTTTAGTGAGCGATTGATTAAACTTAATTGCCCTGATGCTCTAATCGCAGCGAGTACCAACATAATATCGCTACTATTAAGCTGCTTACTAATAAAGCCAATAAGTTCTCTATTATTTCTAGCACCAAATATACGTGAAACAGCCGAAGCCCTAATAAGTTCAGGGTTTGTCGGGACATTGGCAATAGCCATTAATGCAGGTATAGCGGTAAAGTCGCCGCTATCAGCTAAAGCAAAGGCATGAGCGTAGCCTTTTTCTTTCTGATATGTTGAATTAGGAAACCACTTTGTTAACTGTTTGGCATGTTGGTCATTGGCTATATCACTATGACAAGACTGGCAAGCATTTGGCACACCAAGCGTGACACTTAAATCAGGACGCGGAACTTTAAACGAATGGTCACGACGATCATCAACTTCCATATAAGTGGTTTCAGGCATATGGCAATTAACACATTGTGAACCAGCTGAATTAGCAAGGTGTTGGTGATGTGATCTAATATCGTACTGCTCTGCACTATGACATTGGGTACAGGTGGCGTTACCTTCATGTTTAAGCTTTAAAGTATGCGGATCATGGCAATTAGTACAAGTAACACCATTTTGATACATTTTACTTTGCTTGAACGAACCATATACATATACTTCATCAAAAATTTGCCCGTCAGGGTAATATAAAGGCGTATTTACTAATGACGATTGATATTGCTGATGATATGGCACTGATTCAGTGTGATCTGACAGTTGTGATCTTCGGCTATGACACTGAGCACATACTTCCACTTGCTGTGTTTTTTTCACTCGCGTTGTTGGAAATAGCTTACCTAAGTCATTAGTAGCAAATGCGGGTACTTTTGTTGAAATATCTTGGCTAAAGCCAAATTTATTTTTATTACTGTCAGGATTTTTTATTTTACTATCAGGATTTTTTACCCACGTTAAATGTTGCTCACTTCCCTGATGACAAGCGGAACAACTAACATTAATGATGTCATAACTCGACTGATATGAAAGTGTTTCTAAATCAAAGCCTTTCTTAAAGTTTGTACTGTGGCAATCGGCGCAGTTTTGATTCCAGTTTTGCCCCATTTGCGTCCAATGAAATTCATCTTCAGCATTAAGTTCAGGATAAAGGTTAAACCACCTTTGTCCACCTTCAGCTTTTGAGCGACTGTCCCAAGCGTAAGGAATAAATTGATACTTTCCTGCTCCATCACTAAACATATATTGTTGTAGCGGGTAATAACCAAAAGTATAAAGTAACTCTTTAGTTACTGGGCTTCCATCTACTCCAGGCATAGTTATTAAATACTTGTCGTCTTGAATCAGTAGCTTTATTTCTTCATCGTTTAGCTTAACCTTGCCTAAAGTAAAATCTCCCAAATTAGAGTCCGATGATACTTCAGCCATAGAGTGAAAATGGTGTGAGCTTTTCCAAGCTAGTGTTTGAGTTTGATGACAAGAAGCACAGCTTAAGTCTTTGTTAGCTTCACTTTTAAAACTAACAAATAATGAAAAGACAAAGAAACACCAAATTAAAACCATTGATGTTTTAAACCGAATTAGCAAAGTTATCCCTTAAAATTAATAAATTAAAACAAAACTTAAAGAAGCTTTTTAGCTATTACGCAAGATAAAATAAATTTATTGCCCAGTGCTCTTAAACACCCGATACACAAATAATGTGATTAACTACATGGTTGTAATGCTAACCATATACAAAGCAAAGCTTATCAATCTATAAATTATTAATTCTACACAACTTAGCCTAAGCTTGTTGGAATAACTTTACACCTTGCTCATTAAGAGTCACTTTTAAGCGACCCGCTTTAACCAATATTTGCAAACTAGCTAATGCTTCACCAAATGCAAATAAGTCATTACCTGAGTCAACTTCACAGTTAAATAACACTTGATAAGTTTCATTAACTTGTTTGGGTTCTTTACAATGCAGATAAAGCTGTTCAAGCTTTTCTTTATGCCCATAAACTATTTTATTTAATCGGCTAACACCACCATAAAAAGCTAAACCATGTGCTGGCAAAATCAAGGTTTCATCTGTAATCACTGTTGATATGTGCTGTGCTGAATCAAAATATAATTGCATAGGGTTAGCATCAGGCGCATCAGGCCAAATACTGATATTTGGCGTGATACTCGGTAATATTTGATCACCAGCAATAAGAATATCTAATTCCTGACAATAAAAACATGCATGCTCCGACGCATGGCCATAGCCCATCACTATTCGCCATTGATGATTACCTAAAGTAACTATTTGCTCATCTTGTAATACCTGACAAGGTGAGTCTACAGGGTAAATAATACTGCGAAAGGTATCAATATTCCTAAAATAAGCCTTTACTTGTTTTTGTCCTTCACCGTATCCAGTATAAAACTCATTGAGCTGATCTCTTGGTACACTTGGCTCACAAGAAAATAACATTTGATAATATTTGTAATCAGGCATTGAAATACTAAAACTAGGCTTGTGCTCTAGCTCTTCAAGTAGCCAACCCACTAAGCCAATATGATCAGGGTGACCATGAGTACAAATAATGCGAGTGATTGGTTTACCTTTTAACTGGTTATTTATTACCGCAAGCCACTGCTCTTTGGCTTTTGATGTATTCGGGCCAGTATCAATTACCACCCAACCATCAGCTTCTTCTATTAGCCAAATATTTATATGATCAAGTGCAAATGGCATACTAATGCGCAGCCAATATAAGTTATTACCTACATGCAACAGGTGTTGAGGTTCGGGGGCTTTTTCTTTGAAATTCTTTAACATTTTATACTTTCCAAAAATAGACGAGCGAAAAAAAGGCGATAGTAAGGTAACAATGTCACCTTACTTTCGCCTTAACTTGCGAGCAATTATTCGAGTTTAATTTAGAAGTTAAAACCTACTTCGAAGTTAATACGACGTTTACTTTGATGAACACCATTAGCATATGCACCTGCAATTAATGGGATCTTAGTTAGGTAAACTTCATAGTCTTCATCTAACAAGTTGTTTACAGTAAATGCAGCATGCCAATTGCTGTCTGCTGGTGTTAGTGTGACGCGATAGTCAACTAAAGCGTAGCCATCCTGAGTAAGGTTTACTTCATTATCTGAATCGACCGTATGTTTAGACTTATAGCTAACACTTAACATATTAACTAATTCATAATCACCAAACACTTCTGCAATATGCTCCACAGCTACAACCGCAGTAAACTCAGGCACCCAAGCAAGGCTATCACCAGACCAGTCACACTTGCCATCTGCGCCCTGCTCACCTCTATAAACTTCAGTTAAGCTACACGCTGCACCTTGGAATTCATCGTAGTAAAAATCTAAGTATTCCGCATTTGCAGTAATTTTTAGATCATCTGTTGCTTGCCAGATAAACTCTACATCAACACCTTTTTGAATTGATTTACCTGCATTACCTACGTTAAATCCAATAGAACCATTGAAAATCGACGTTTGTAGGTTGTCGTAAACACCATAAAAGGCTGCAACATTCAAGCGAACTGTTTCCCAGTCTGACTTAAAGCCCACTTCCCACGCTGATACACTTTCATCTTCAAATTCAGTATCTTCTGGCGTACCCGCTGAAGGTCCAGGTGATGTGCCAAGAGGGCTCGCTGTAACTGGGCCTTCATAAAGCGTATCAAAACCACCCGCTTTAGCACCATCGGCGTAATTTACATAACCCATAAAGTCATCAGAGAAATGATAACTAGCACTTGCTTGTAACATTAAGTGATCTTCTTCGCGTACCATATCTTGAAATTCATGCGGAGCACCCACAGACTTTAAAACCCCCCAATAACTAAACAATGCAGGCGTTAAACCAGCAAATGGGTGACCTTCAGGGTATGGCGCTTCATCGTACGTAGAACCATCAATATCAAGTAATCTTAAACCTTGTGTTGCAGTTTTAGTAATATCGGTATAACGAACACCAAGCGTTAAACTCAATTTATCTGTTGGATTGTAGTCAAATTGCGTAAATATCGCTTGCTGTTCAGTATTCTGCCTTAAATAGTTTGAACGAGAGAATGAACCAAACTCTAATGGGCTACCAATTAAATTACTTACATACGGCATATAAAAGTCAACATCAAAACCTGTATTAAAATCTGCATCTTGATAATAAAGGCCTGCCATAATGTTTAATTGGTCGTTTATTTCAGTATCTAAACGCAATTCTTGAGAAAACTGACTGTAATCTTCAGGTGTATTTGTCGACATAAAGTTTGCCGGTGTCATATCAACATCAAGCGTATGATAATAATCATAATTACTGTCAGCAGTAATTGACGTTAATGTCATGTCGTCGTTAATGTTCCAAACCACTTCCAACATGGTTTCGTCACTGTCGTTATAGTTACCCGACGGACCATTGTTAAAAATGCTTTGATCATTACCTGTGTACATTTCACCAGTACCAATACCAAATGGTGCCAAAGGCGAATCAGCTCTTGGTGTAAAGTCTGGATTAACATGAGCGTAGATAGCTAGGCTTTCACCGTGCTTTTCAAAGGTAGCTTGCTCATGGCGAAGGTAAATATTGAGCTCGTCATTTGGTTCCCATACGGCACTGATACGAAACGCTGAATCTTCATAAGAGTTTTCAACTTTACCCGTATAATGGTTAAATGCCGCACCACCATTTTGATCACGCCACTTACCCGCAAAGCGTACAGCTAATTCGTCTGTTACTGGTATATTTACACCGCCTAAAATTTGTGACTCTTCATATTCTGTTTCATATTTAACGGTAAAGTTACCATTTAGTTCATCACCAACTTCAGGACGCTTAGTAGCCATGCTTAACGCACCACCAACTGAGCTGTTACCGTAAATTGACACTTGTGGGCCCTTTAATACCTCCACACGCTCCATATCGAAGAAACCTGAACGCTGTTGATTCATACGACCACGGTATACACCGTCTACATATGTTCCTACAGACTGTTCAAATGACTGGTTATCACCTGATGAAACACCACGAAGTGATAAACGTGAATGGTTAGCTAGTTGTGGCTGTTCAAGACCTGGAACAAACTTAGCAAGGTCGTTAACACTGTGTACGCCCATGCCTTCCATATGTTCGCCTGTTACCGCGTTAACACTTGAAGGTACTGTTTGAACTGACTCTACTCTTTTACGAGCTGTTACTTGGATGACTTCTAAGCCAGATTTCTCTTTGGCTTTTTCAGCCTGCTCACCAGCAGCTTCTTCTGCGTACAAGCTGCCTGAAAATAAGAATGAAACCCCGATAGCCGCCGCTAAGCGACTTTTTACAAAAACATTGTTGGTTCTCATAACTTTCCCGATTGTTAATTTCACTTAAATTTATTGTTATCTTTTATCAATAGTAGAGTCCTTTATGCGAAATTCAGGTCATATTCTGCTATTTAATTGTCTTAAATATAGCTAACGTTTTAAAATTTGATAGAAAAGTAACTAAGTTTTGTAGGCTCATATCCAAAACGACATTCAAGCTAGACCGTTATACATTTGGGGCTTTGATAAGTTTCTTTAGAATCGTTCAATGCTTTATCAAGTAGGTAAAAAGACGTCAAATTAAGCAAAAATAAATTTATAATAAACCAAGTTCTCGTGCTTTTGAGGTAGCTTGATTTCTTCTTTTAACCCCTAATTTTGAAAATAAATTGCTTAAATGCCACTTAACTGTACTTTCTGACAAGCTTAGTAACGCACTAATTTTGCTATTAGTATGGCCTTTATTAATGAGGTGCAATAACTCTTCTTCTCGCTTGGTAAGTGGTTCAATTAGCCTATTATTTACTTCTTCGTATTGCGCCGCGTTAGCTTCAATACCAAAAGCGGCTAATAAAGATGCTATATAAAGTGCTAGTTTAGAGTTATAGTCATCTAAGGTTTGGTATAACTCTTTTAATAGCTCGCTAATCACTTCGCCTTCATCAACAAACGTCCGAACAAACCCTTCATTTTGGCCTTGAGCTACTAATTTAGTTAGCAGCCTTAATGCTTGTCTATGTTCATTGCTCTGCTTTAACGCAACTACTTTTAAAACTTCTAATTTTAATATGCGATAATGGCGATTAGGTTGCGACTGCTCGATTGCATCAGCTATTTGCTTTAACGCTTTCTTGTATTGCTGGTTTGCTAACAAAAGTCGAATGCTGGTAATAGTATCAGCCTCATTGTCTGCAGCGATTGAGCACTGCGCTTTTTTAACCACTAAATTTTCGCTACTAATACGTTCAGCAATGTCGTTTGCTAATATGACCTCACCATTATTAAGGTGGATCCTCACCAGCTCCCACCGCGCAATAGCCGAAAGTCGAGGTAAATGATCGGAATAACCTATCTGTTCAAGTGTCTCAATTACTTTAATAGCATCATTAGTATTATTTTTTGCCAAATGAATTCGCGCCAAGCATAAATAACTTACTGCTAACCATTCTGGTAACGCAAACTGCCTAATTAACGAGAGGTTTCTTGTAAGAATAGTTTCGCAGTCATCTAACTTATTCGTTTCATATAGTAAACTTGTATACGCTGGAAGTACGCCATAAGCATTTGCTGACTCAATAAAGTCTTGCTGATAAAAATCTCTAAGCCCTTGCTCAGCTACTGCGAGTGCTCTTTTAAGTTTTCCTTGCAATAATAGAGCAAAAGCTTGAACGGCATGAGCATAAGTTACGGTAAAAAAAACATTATCTGATGATTTGTTTTTACCCATAAATTGCGTTAACGCCAACGCATTCATACCATCAATTCTTGCATCTTCAAATTTTGCTTGGCTTAAATGGATGTACGCTTGAATATTATAAAAACCAATTCTAACCAATGAATGGTTACTAGGTTGATTATCAGCCAACAATGCTTGTACTACGTTTAGCGTCTCATCATTATTGTCAGACATTATGCTAAACGATATTTTTAAAGACGTAAAAATACGCTGCTGCTCTTTAGTTAACTTATTAGCCTTTTGCCACTCACTAATTTGAGAAATATCCTTCTCAACCAATAATGTGCGTTTATAAAATAAATCAGCCCATGTTTTTGCTAAATACAAATTAATATGTTGATTTAATAACTCAGAAGAAATGCTATTTGTCCAATCAGCTAATGTATTAAACTGCGCTTTTCTTAACATAGGTAGAGCAAAGTCATCCATCATTTGAGCGGCAAGTTCATTGGCATTACCAGCTATAGCATGCTCTATTGCTAATCTTGGCCTGTTATTTTCTTTAAACCACTTTGCCGCTTTAACGTGCAATGGCTCTACCTGTTCTGCATAATCTCGTTTTAATAGTTTAATTAAAAAGCTTGCAAACAATTGGTGATAACTTAACCAAGATTGTTGTTGATTGGTTGACTCAATCAATATCGACTCTTCAAGATCTTCATTTAGCATTGTCGCTGCTCTTCCAGCGGAAAAAGTGTCAGCTAATAAATGCTGGCAAAGTGGCAAATTAAACTCTGACAGAATTGATGTCTTTACTAAAAACTCTTGTTGTTCAGCAGATTTGTGGTTAAAAATGTTTTCAATTAAATAATCATCAAACAGCTCACTGGTAACTTTTCCGTCTACCGTCAGTTGACTAAGTTGCTCTGGTTGTTTGATCAAAAAAGTAGACAGCTTTAATGCTGCAGGCCAGCCATCGGTTAATTCATATAATTTGCATATTTGTTCTTCATTTAGTTGAATATCACCAAAACGAGAAAAATATACTTTAGTTTGCTCAAAGCTAAATTTTAGCTCCGATGTTGAAACCTCTATTAAGTTATCTGCTATTTTCAATTTTGACAAAGCAAGCTTTGGCGCAGTGCGAGAAGCAATAATAATTTGCTGATGACTTTTTAAATGATTAAGGGCGTCACTTAAAATACTTAACGTTGACGGTTCTGTTATTACGTCAAAATTATCAAGAAAAAGATAAAAAGGCTGTTCATTATCAGCAATAGCCGACAACAATACATTTAAGTCGTCAGTATTATGTGGGTTTTCTTTTGTAGCTACTTTACTCGAGCCCGATACTGATGCATTACTAGCTTCACTAACCACTTGCAATAAACGTGATATATCATTGTCAGCTTTTTCTAAATTAATCCAAATTGTGCGGGCTTTTTTTGCTTGTAACCAAGCAAGGTATTGTAAAAGTAAGGTTGTTTTACCATAACCAGCAAGCCCTTGCACTATCGCTACATTACGTAACGGTTTTGCAGTTAAATGCTGAACTAATTCTGTCTGCTCTATTAAATGTTTGGTAATTACTTTAGGAGTAAATTTAGCTGCAGAAATTTGCACAAAGCGCCCTATTATTCATAATTAGTAATGTAGATGCGTCAAAGTAATACGCATATGCTAGCCCTACATTATTGATATTATTATACATTGTAGTTCTTTTTTTAATGAACAGAAACATAGTATAAAGTAATTTTCTAACGAGTATTTTATGTTTACTAGATATAGCCCGCACAGACCATTTTTTTGCTTGTTAAGACCAGCATGCCCTAATCAAAACATCTATAGCTAAAAACTAGGATAGTTTTAATCGGCTATTAATACGCTTTTTAGCTTGATAGAAATATTATAAATGTAGTTTAAATAAAATTCATAAAAACAAGCATATTCAAACTATTGAATAAACTTTTGCTCTATTAACGGACAATTATTTTGAAAATTATTACATCATTAAAAATACTTGCTAGCAGTGCTTTGTTACTCTGTTTAACGACTCCTGTACATGCAACAGAAGATCCTTCACGCCCTAATGTATTAGCGATATGGGGAGATGATATAGGCATGGATAACTTAAGCGCCTATACCATGGGACAAGCAGGTCACTGGACACCAAATATTGACCGTATTGCTAAAGAAGGCGCAATATTTACTGATTACTACGCAGAAAACTCTTGTACTGCTGGTCGCTCTGCATTTATTCATGGCCAACATCCAATGCGTACAGGCTTAACCAAAGTTGGCTTACCTGGTGCTAAAGAAGGCGCTCGTGAAGATGATGTTACATTAGCAGGTTTATTAAAGCCTCTAGGTTACATGACCGCCCAGTTTGGTAAAAATCATTTTGGCGATCAAGACAGTCATTTACCTACAAACCATGGTTTTGACGAATTTTATGGCAACCTGTATCACTTAAATGCCGAAGAAGAGCCTGAACATGAAGACTATAACCGATTCATGACTGCGGAAATGAAGAAGCGTTTTAGCCCTCGCGGCGTTATTCATTCATTTGCTGATGGACGTATTGAAGACTCAGGTCCATTAACCAAAAAGCGTATGGAAACAGCCGACGAAGAGTTTTTAGCAGCCACCATAAAGTTTATGGAAAAAGCGCACAAAGCTAAAAAGCCATTTTTTGCATGGTTTAATGCAACTCGAATGCATATTTGGACACATTTAAAAGATGATGTTAAAGGTATCTCTAAACGTGGCGGCCTATATGGCGACGGCTTGGTAGAGCATGATCGTCACGTAGGACAATTACTCGATAAGCTCGATGAGCTAGGCATCAGTGGCAATACAATCGTTATTTACACAACGGATAATGGCGCAGAAAAGTTTTCTTGGCCTGATGGGGGCACAGTGCGCTTCCGTGGCGAAAAAAATACCACTTGGGAAGGTGGCTTTAGAGCACCTGCCATGGTTCGTTGGCCAAATAAAATAAAATCAGGTCAGATAGTTAACGAACTAACCGCTCATAATGACTGGTTACCAACGGTTATGGCTGCGGTAGGTAATACAAATATTAAAGAACAGTTAAAGAAAGGGGCAATATTTAACGGTCGTCAATATAAAATTCATTTAGACGGTTACAACATATTGCCACAACTAATTGAAGGTAAAAATACTACTGCTGACGATAATACAAACTGGCCTCGTAAAAACTTTATTTATGCAACCGATGGCGGCAAAGTTGCTGCAATTAGAATGGGCGACTGGAAATTATTATTCTTAGAGCAAAAATGTAAGGGTTGGGAAGTATGGGCTTGTCCTTTAGTGGCACGCCGTCTACCTTTAATTTTAAATTTACGCCAAGATCCATATGAAGAAGCACCAATAAATGCGGGAGGCTATGATAGATGGTCGGTAGATCACTTATTTACTGTTGCTCCTGCGGCAACAGAAGTAATAAAATTCTTACAAACATTTAAAGAATTCCCGCCATCACAAGCACCAGCCGACTTTACCTTTTCAACGGTTGTTGAAAAAATGAAAATTTGGGAAAACGTGACATATAAATAAAAATCACAAAAAAAAAAGCAAGAGTTAATACAGCTCTTGCTTTTTCGTTCTACACTAAAATAAAAGCTTAGTTATGTAATTCATTAAAAACCATGTATTTATACACACTTTTGGCATTACAAATAAACTAATAACACCATTACCAATAAAGAATAAATATGGCCGAAAACATATTAGCTCAAATTAAAGCGCTTCAGTCAGAAGTAAACCAGTCAATTTTAGGGCAAGAAAAGCTCGTTAATGCCTTAATAATTGCATTGCTGACCAACGGCAACGTACTGCTTGAAGGATTACCTGGTACCGCTAAAACCCGCTCTATTCGCACCTTGGCTAAAGTGCTTGAAGCTAAGTTGGGGCGTATTCAATTTACGCCCGACTTGTTACCATCAGACGTTACAGGCACAGAAATGTTCCAAGATATCGATGGTAAAACTGATCTCTCCTTTAAAGAAGGGCCTATATTCAATCAATTAGTTCTAGCCGACGAAATCAATAGAGCTCCTGCAAAAGTACAAGCGGCATTGCTTGAAGCAATGGAAGAAAGACAAGTTACTGTGATGGGGAAAAGCTATCAATTACCTGATCTATTTATGGTATTGGCCACACAGAATCCAATAGAGCAAGAAGGTACCTACCCTCTTCCTGAAGCACAAATCGATCGTTTCGCGCTAAAAATTCAAATCGACTACCCTGATGATGAACAAGAATTATCAATAATTCGTTTAGTGCGCTCAGAAGAAGGTAACAAACAACAAGCGCCTATCAAAATACAACAAAGTGTTGTTTTTGATGCTCGTCAACAAGTATTAAACATACACATGAGTGAAGCGGTAGAAAAGTACATTGTCGCAATAGTGATGGCGACTCGTAAACCAGAACGCTACCCAAATAGCAATTTAAAAAACTGGATAGCAGTTGGCGCTAGTCCTCGCGCTAGTATCATTTTAGACAGGTGTTCACGAGCACAAGCATTCTTAAATGAAAAAGACTATGTAGATCCCGATGATGTTAGACAAGTAGTTTGTGACGTCCTCAGACATCGAATAAACCTAAGTTATGAAGCGCAAGCTGACGGAATAACTTCTGACGATGTTATTAACGAAATAATTAAGCAAGTCGCTGTCGTATAAACCAAGCCAATGAAAACAGTTAAAGCAATTGATGAACGCATACAAATAACGCTAAAACAACTTATGCGTTTAAAACACGACGCTCATGGCTTTAGCTTTTTATCTAATCAACCATTAAAAAGTAAATTAATGGGTCGTAAACGCTCTACCATTAGGGGAAGAGGTTTGGACTTCTCCGAGTTAAGAGATTATCGCCCAGGAGACGATATAAGAAATGTTGACTGGCGTGTCACTAATCGTATGGGCAAGCCCTATGTGCGCCTTTATTGTGAAGAAAAAGACCGACCTGTCATGATCATTGTCGATCAACGTTCAAATATGCACTTTGGCAGCCAATGGAAAATGAAGTCAGTTTTAGCAGCTGAACTTAGTGCGTTAATTGCATGGAAGGCATTAGATGAAGGTGATCGTGTTGGCTTTATTATATTGTCAGATCAACGTTACATTGAATGTGAACCAACTAGAAGTCATACAAAGTTTCAACAGTATTTAGCATTAATAGTTAAGTTTAATCAAATAATAAACAGTAACAGTGCCCAAACCAACAAGCCCATTTCAATGGCTGGCTTACTCAAAAAAGCTGAAAAGTTTATTACTCACGATTACTTGCTAATAGTTATTTCAGATTTTATTGACCCGCAGGCATCAATAATACCGAGCCTTGCAAAACTAACTCAGCACAACGACATTATCGCCTGTTACGTTTATGACCAACTAGAGCATGATATTCGCCCGCTAGAAAACCTAGTGTTAGGAGATGGCGAATACCAATTACAACTGTCAGCTAATAAAAAAGGTCTAACAGAAAAGTTTAATCACTATACCGAACAGAAGTTGTCTAACATGCAAACAACGTTTGCTAAACACAATATTCCATTATTGTCTTTTTCAACAGAATTTAACGTTGCTGGACAAGTTCGTAAACACCTAGGGGCAGCTTAATGTTAGATGCCTCATCAACAATCAATCAAAGTTTTGGCAATTTAGCATTGACCAACTTTAATGAGGCTCCAATGCCAGAAACCTTACCAATTTTACCTTTTGCCCCAGGGTGGAGCTACCTTGCAATAATATTTATTACTTGGTTAATAATCTTTATTATTCAAAAATTAATTTATCAAATTAATAACCACTATCGAAAAAGTGCACTATTGGCTTTAGCTGAACTAGCAAACTCTTCGTTAACCGAACAAGCGCGACTATATCAACTAGCAGAGCTAATAAAAGGAACTGCTCTTTATATTTTCCCTCGTGAAATTATTGCGCGACAAACAGGAAAAGATTGGTTTAATTTTTTAAATACTCATAATAAAAAACAAGTATTTGATAGTAATGCCCACCAACTATTAGGTGATAACCTATACCAAGTACCAAAAGAAGCGTGCACAGAGAAACAGTGGCACTCATTAATAGAACAAACCAAACTTTGGATCCAGCAGCATCCTTACGAAGGAGTGAATCCCGTCATAAAACCTTTTAGCTTATTAAACTTAGTTAAGAGCAAGTAACCTAATGCTTGAATTTGTATTCCCTTGGCTATTTCTTCTTCTACCGTTACCTCTGTTGCTACGCTTTCTTCCAGAATACCTACAACAAAATCAAATGGTTAAAGTACCATTTTTCAATAAGCTCATCGAAATATCAGGTGATAAAGCCAAGCTAGGGGCAAAAACACAACAGCCAAGCCGGTTACAAAAGTCTGTTTTGATCATTTCTTGGTTGCTTTTTGTATTAGCTGCTGCAAAACCTCAATGGTTGCAAGATCCAATAGTACAAACAAAATCAGCAAGAGATCTAATGGTTGCTGTTGATGCTTCAGGGTCAATGGCAACAACTGACTTTAAAGTGGCAAGTGATAATACAGTTGACCGACTAACCATGGTTAAGTCAGTGCTAAAATCTCTTGCTATGGAGCGTAAAAACGATCGTTTAGGTTTAATTGTATTTGGCTCTGCAGCCTACCTTCAAATGCCTTTTAGTGAAGACCATGCAACTTGGTTAACTTTACTCAATGAAACTGAAATTGCAATGGCGGGCCAAAGTACGGTAATTGGTGACGCCATAGGTATTGCAATTAAGCACTTTGAAGAAAGTGAAACAAAAAACCGAGTACTTATTTTACTGACCGATGGTAATGATGCAGGCAGCAAAGTACCACCAATAGACGCTGCAAAAATAGCTGCTAGCTACGGCGTTAAAATATATACAATTGCGCTTGGCGACCCAGCAACGATTGGCGAGCGAAAACTCGATAGTAAAACCTTAAAGCGCATCGCTGAGCTAACTGGTGGAAATTTTTATCATGCGATGGACACCAGCCAACTTAGTCAAGCTTACCTAAATATTGCCCAACTTGAACCGCAAACATATGACTCTATATCATTTCGCCCTAAACAAAGTATGCATCATATCCCTTTGATTACCTTAGTTATTATGAATTTATGTATGGTAGTGTATATACGTTCAAGAATAAAAGTTAAGGTGCCCTATGATCAGTGACCTGGCTTACTCGCAACTACTACAAAACTTTCACTTTTTAAGGCCATGGTGGGCATTGTTGATCCCGATACTCTGGTTATTGTTATCGAACAAAAACTCGAAGAAAAATGAAGACCAGCAAGCTAAAAAGGTTTTTGCTCAGCACATTTATCAAGAACTAACAGCAGAAGCTGGAAGTATCAGAAAAATATCTCCCTCAATTGTTGCATGGGTTGTAATGCTGCTAATTACCGTGATTTTAATGGGCCCAAGTTGGCAACGCCAGCCTTCTCCTTTTCTACAAGACAGCTCTGCTCTATTCATATTGCTTGATACCAGTAACTCCATGAATAGTGTTGACATTCAGCCTTCTAGACTTGAGCGAGCTAAACAAAAAGTATCAGATCTTCTCGCTGAACGCCCTGAAGGTTATACCAGCTTAATTGTCTATTCAGGCAGTGCTCACTCAATATTACCGTTAACAAACGATCACAATATATTAAGAAACTACTTGTCAGCTGTTACAACCAAAATAATGCCTCAGCAAGGAAAGTCTGTAGCTAATGCGTTAACTTTAATAAAACAAGCAACCATCAGCGACGATACACCCGTTACCGTTTTACTTATAACCGATGACATCACCGAACAAAGCCAACAGGCATTAACACGCTTTTCTGAACAACACCGCTATCAAATGTTAATTTACGGCATCGGCTCTACGAATGAAGAGCTTAGCGCAAAAGGTTTAACGCTTCCTTCATTAAACAATCAAAAGCTTAGTCGCATTTCAGATGAAATAGACGGTTTTTATCTGTCGGCAACAATTAATAAACAAGACATTCACCAACTAGTCAGTAGAATCAAAAGCTTTTATAACCCAATAAATGACAAACATATCCCTTGGGTTGATAGCGGTTATTGGCTTGTTTTTCCCGCAATGTTACTTTATTTACTGTGGTTTAGACGAGGCTGGACGATTCGCTGGTCAAGTTTTATTGTTGTACTTTGCTTATCACTACCAAGTACTCAAGGCCAAGCTGCTGAAAACAGCTTTGCTAATTTTTGGTTAACTCCTAACCAACAAGGACAACTATATTTTTATTTGAAAGATTATAAAACCGCTGCTGAGCGATTCGAAAATACGATGTGGAAGGCCACCTCTTATTACCTAAACGAAGACTTTGACCTCGCAATAGAATACTTTTCAAGAATAGATAGCAATGATGCCAAATTACGTTTAGCAAACGCCTACGCTCATGCAGAAAAATACTATGCTGCTGAGTCTATTTATCAATCGTTACTTGCCGTTTTCCCTAATAACCAAGCAATCATTGAAAACTTAGCGGCTGTGCAAAAAATAATTAAAGCTCGAGAGTCGTTATCTGAACATCAAAAACAAGAGCAAAATGAACGTTCAGATGATGAAACAAGTGATCAATTTAAACAGGCAAAAGGTAAACAAATAAAAACGAATCAACGTAAGCAAGAAGTTCAGCAATACAGTGCAGAACAAATACTAAAGAATGAGCAACTTGCCAAAATGTGGATGGAAAATCTACAAAAAAATCCGAGTAAATTTTTAGCAAACAAACTGCAAATACAAGTGAATAAGCAAAAACTATTAGGGAGTAGCAATGAGTAAAGCTAAATTACTTGCTCTTTTTTTGCTACTGCTACCTTATTCATTAGCACATGCAGCAACAACTATTGACGATTTAATCAGACAAAATGAGCTACAAGTATCTATTGAAGTTGTAAACGATAGACCTGTGATAGTTGGTCAAGAAGTAACGATAAAACTGCGAATTGCAACATCCACTTGGTTTAAAGGGTCGGTAACATTCACTTTGCCAGAAATTGATAACGCCATTGTTATCCAGCGCAGTAATTTTGGCCTAAATAGTAGCGAACACCTCAATGGTAAACGGTGGACGGTGCATGAAAAAGAGTTTTCGATATTTCCGCAACAAGCAACTAACTATATGGTTCCTGAATTTGAAGTTAGCATGAAAATTCATGTTATTGGTCAAGGTGATATTGAAGGAATCATACTAACTAACCCTATAGTCTTCAGCGCCTTAGTACCAAAGCAATTGCAAAATAGTCTTGATGAAAACAGCCAATGGTGGGCAGCTAATCACTTGGCTATTAAACAAGCTTGGGATAAAGATTTAACACAGTTATTGCCTGGTGATGCTGTCACTCGCACTATCACCATTGAAGCAGACGGCTTACTTGCCATGATGCTACCTGAAATAAACCACAATACCATTCATGGTTTACCTCATTACTTATCGACACCAGAGCTTATCGACAACAACAACCGAGGCAACAAGCTTGCAACGCGCATTCAAAAGTTCACTTATATCGTTGAGCAGCAAGGAAAAGTGGTTATTCCAAAAATCAAACTTGCTTGGTGGGACAATAACGCTCAAACCCTTAAACATGCACAACTTGATTCACAACCAATAGCCATCGGCTCACTTACTGTTGGGCAACAGTTTCAGTTGTATATAACTAAAAACCTAACCATATTTTTTTACCTATTATGTGCTCTATGCTTACTTATTGGTTATTTAGTTTTTATTAGAAAAAGAACTAATAATTCAAATCAAGATAAACACCGAACAAAAAAGATCAAAGCTCAGCTAAAACAAGCGATAAAAAGCAATGACCACAAAAGCTTTATAAAATGGGCTTATATTTACTTAGACACTGTTACTAAGTCTAACAACATAAATCTATTAACTAAGGAACTCAGCAGAGAAGAAAATTCGGCAACTAGTTCATTATTTGAAAGCGTTTTTTCGCCAGTATCTTCAGATAAACAAACTGATCGGCTCTCAAAAAGCTATCTCAAGGCGTTAAATAAAAATAGTAAAGTAATAACAAAACCTAAAACACCAAACATTAACCCTAAGGGTTGATCTATCTACTGAAGTAATAAAGATCATGAACATAACAACGCAATACATCGATTTAAATAGCGGCAAAGTTTTCGTAAAAATATGGACACCAGAATCTATAGAAAATAAAGCGCCTATTGTGCTATTACACGATTCACTTGGTTCAGTAAATCAATGGAAAGACTTCCCTCTTCAACTAGCAACTAAATTATCTAGACAGGTTATTGCCTACGACAGACTTGGTTTTGGGAGTTCAGACGCTAGAGAGCAATTACCATCTCTTAACTTTATAGAAGAAGAAGGCTTAGTTTACTTTCCTCAAATCAAGGCTAAATTAGGTTTAACAGAATATTTAGTACTTGGTCATAGTGTTGGTGGTGCAATGGCTATTAACATTGCCGCACAAGATAAGGAATGTTTATCAATTATAACCATTGCCGCACAAGCATTTGTTGAAGATCTTACAATTAGCGGTATTGAGCAGGCAAAATCTGTCTTTCAACAACCTCAGCATTTCGAGAAACTAGTTAAGTGGCATGGTGATAAAACGCGATGGGTAATAGATGCATGGACAGAAGTTTGGCTAAACCCTGAGTTTCGCACTTGGCAACTAACAGTAGCAAGCAAAATTACTTGTCCAGTACTAGCATTACATGGTGAAAAAGATGAATATGGCTCTGTCGCTTTTCCAAGCTATATAGTTGAACAATCCACAGGTCAAGCTCAACTGAATATTATTCAAAGCTGTGGTCATATGCCCCATAAGACCCACACGAAACAAGTACTATTAGCAATAGATGATTTTATTAATGATCTTTCTTAACTCAAGAAGACGAAGACATTAAAACGAACTCAATATAAAAGCCCTATAGCTCATTAAAGTAACTATAGGGCTTTCTCAATCAGCTGGTTCAAGCAAACTCACGGTTTTAAGCGTTATCTTCTAAAATCATATCTGCTGCTTTTTCACCGATCATAATAGTAGGTGCGTTGGTATTACCTGAGGTTACCGTCGGCATAACAGACGCATCAACAACACGAATACCTTCTAAACCGTGTACACGTAATCGCTCATCAACAACAGCCATATCATCATTACCCATTTTGCATGAGCCAACAGGGTGATAGGCGTGAGAAGCTTCTCTTCTTAGGTATTCTTCAATTTCTTGATCTGTATTGAGCGGTACATCAGGCTTTAATAAACAATCACGATGCTCGTTAAAGCCGTCACTATTAAGTATATCAAGCAAACGCTTCACCCCTTCTCTTAAGTCTTTCATATCATCAGGATGTGATAACAAATTTAACTTAATGTTAGGAGGAGTCATCGGGTTACTGTCTTTTAATGTTAACTCGCCACGACTTTTAGGATTTGATGTATTAATAATTACACTATACCCCCATTTGGTCATGATTTTATAATCACGACAATGATCACGGTAAGCTAACGGCACAACGTGTAATTGCGCATCTGGACGTTCTTTTTCTGGTGAAGTTTTAATAAAGCCACCTGCCGCAGTTGGTGGACTAGCTAACCACCCTTTACCTGCTAACGCATATTTAAACAGAGCGATGGTTGATTTAATTGTTCCCACGAGATTAAGTGCTATACCTGACTTCTTCTTACTTTTCACCACTAAAATAACGTCAGGATGATCATGTAAATTTTTGCCAACACCTGGTAAGTCATGAATAACTTCGATGCCTTTTTCTTCCAGTTCTGCTTTAGGACCTATGCCTGATAGCATCAACATTTGCGGAGAATTAAAAGTACCGCCACAAACTAATACTTCTTTTGCAGCTTTTACGGTAACCAATTTACCGTCTTGCATATATTCAACACCGACCGCTCGTTTGCCTTCAAATAATATACGTTGAACCTGAGCACCTGTTTCAACGGTTAAGTTACTGCGCTCCATTGCAGGATCTATATAACAAGCTTTAACGCCAGCGCGTTTGCCATCTTTCACCGTAAATTGATAATAGCCAATACCTTCTTGATAATCGCCATTAAAGTCTTCATTCATTTTATAGCCTTTTTCAAGGCCTGACTTTATAAAGCCATTATAAACATCAAAACTTTCATCACCATTACTAACTTCTAGCGGACCACCAACACCGTGGTACTTATTTTCACCACGTTCATTGTTTTCTGCTTTTTTAAAGTAAGGTAGTACATCATCATAAGCCCAGCCTTTGTTGCCCAGGCTTTCCCAATGATCGTAATCTTCCTTACAACCACGAATGTACACCATGCCGTTAATACCACTAGAGCCACCTAGCATTTTGCCGCGTGGTTGGTATTGTGTGCGATTATTCATCGACTTATCCGCCAATGTATTATAACGCCAGTTGATGGTATTTATTTTAAAGTCTTGAATAAGTGCAGCAAAAGCACCTGGCGTTGAAACCAACTTATTGTTACCAGCACCACCAGCTTCTAACAAACATACTTTATTGTTCGGATCGGTTGATAAGCGATGTGCTAACACGCCCCCAGCTGAACCGCCACCAATAACAATATAATCAAACATCTTTAATTCCTGTTGTAATAGTGTTGATGATTTACTGACGAAGTAACCATTTTAAAATAGGACGCAAAAAGCCTTTATCGTACGGCGGCGCAGTGAATTTTCCAGGATAAAATTTGCCACGTTTCAGCACTGTTTTCGCCTTGCTCATCGCTTTAAAACCTTCATGACCGTGATAGTGACCAATACCAGAATCACCAACACCGCCAAAAGGTACATCGTCACAAAGTGCATGTGAGACAACTTCATTAATACTCACACCACCCGAATGTGTATGATTTAAAATGTAGTCTTGTGTAGTTTTATCAAAGCTCATGATATAAAGACCAAGCGGACGACCACCTTGATTAATATAACTAACAGCTTCTTCTACTGATTTATAGCCTTTAATTGGTAAAATTGGACCAAAAATTTCTTCCTGCATCACAATCATATCTTCAGTAGCATTCAACACTAAATGCGTCGGCATCATACGAGTTTTTGGATCTGGTTCCTGACCGTTAGCAGATATTACTGTTGCTCCTTTGGCTTTGGCATCAGATAGTATTTCTTGTAAACGTTGAAAATGACGTTCAGAGTGAACACTTGAATGATCTGTTGTAGAGCTAAACGCAGGAAACATCTCTTTGAAACGCTTACAGTATGCATCTACTACAGCTTGCTCTTTACCTTCAGGACATAATATATAATCTGGTGATAAACAAATTTGACCTGAATTAGCACATTTACCATAGATAAATCGACTTACAGCATCGTCAATGTCCATATCTGGACAAACAATCACTGGACACTTACCACCTAACTCTAAAGTTACCGGTACTAAGTTTGCAGAAGCTGCGCGCATAACATGGCGACCTACTGCTGTTGAGCCAGTAAACATTAAATGGTTAAACGGTAATGCAGAAAAGCGAGCAGATGCCTCTGCTTCTCCATCAAAAATTGACACTAGTGAATCATCAAACGCTTCGGCAATAATTTTCTTAGCGACTTTGTTAGTTTCAGGGTTGAACTCAGACATTTTTATCATGGCAGAGTTGCCGGCAGCAAGCGCGGTAACCAAGGGACCAAAAGTAACAATTATAGGGCCATTCCACGCACCAATAATGCCAACTACACCAACTGGTTGATACATTAATTCAACCTTTGCAGGTCGCACTAATAAGTCCGTATGGCGAGTTTCAGTTTTCATCCACTTTTTAAGGCGCTTAACGCAGTAATCAATGTTATTAATGTTAGGTAAAACATCTAACAACAAAGTTTCTTCAGGGCTTCGGCGACCAAAGTCTTTATTTAGTGACTCAATCAACTCATCTTGGTGGGCTAATAAAGACTTCCTTAAACGCTTTAATCGTGCAATACGCTCATCTGCTGAAGGCATAGGATTTGCTAAATAAGCTTGCTGCTGTTTTTTCAGCTGCAATGCAAATTCACAAGCTTGATCTTCAACTACCACTTGCTCTTGGGCTGACATAATATCTCTCCCCTAAACCTTAGCCAACGGCTCTGTCTGAGTTTTCCCAATACTTTTTACGTACATCTTTCCTTAACACCTTACCAACGACAGTAAGTGGTAATTGGTCAACAATTACTATTGATTTTGGTGACTTATAACTACCTAATGACTCTTTAACAAAAGCAATTAGCTCTTGCTCTGACACCTGTTCACCTTCTCTTAGCATAACCTCGGCATGAACAGCCTCACCCCATTCTTCATGAGGAATGCCAACAACTGCTGACATAAAAATTGCGTTATGAGCATTAATTGCCGCTTCAACTTCAGTGGCATAAATATTGAAGCCACCAGAAATGATCATATCTTTTTTACGATCTACTAAGTAAATATAGCCATTTTCATCTTTATAGCCCATATCACCTGATTTCCAATAGCCGTCATAAAACTCTTCTGCTGTTTTTTCAGGGTTGTCTAAGTAGCCTAAACAAACACCACGAGAGCGTAGCCAAAACTCACCTATTTCTCCTCTTTTTACGGGCTCGCCATCATCGTCCATAATTTCAACTTCAACACCAGCAGTTACACGACCTGCTGAAGACAAGTGCTTATCGTCACCATTTTCACATAAATGATCAGATTTACTTAATGAAAGCGCGATAGCAAAATGCTCAGTTGAGCCATAAGCCTGAATAAAAATATTACCGAATTTTTTCTGTAACAGTTTTAGTTTTGCAGGGCTCATCGGCGCAGCGCCATAATACATATTTTGCATGGTTGAAAAGTCAACATCTTGCACTTCTGGGATCTCAAGCATACGATAAAGTATAGTTGGTACAAGAAAAGCGTGAGTTGATTTTTCTGTCTCAATGGTTTGACAATATTTCACCAAATCAGGTTCATTTAAAGTAATGTTACAACCACCACTAAAGAATGTAGGCACTAAGAACATACCACTACCATGACTAATTGGCGCAATATGTTGCATTCTAGTATTGGTATCAAAGCAAGCTTCATCTAACGCATACAAAGTATCGCGTAAACCTAGCCAATTATCAGCACAATACACCGCTGGCTTACCTTTACCTGTCGTACCACCTGTAAAACGAATGATAGATTGATGCTCTCTATCATCAATCTCCATATTTGGATTTTCATCAGATACCTGCGCTAACAGATCCCATAAATAAAACAGGTTGTCATTACCTTCAAACTCAGAAGGAATTGGATCCATACAAACCACTTTAATGCCATGCCCAATTAGCATTTCTAAGTGCGTTGCTAAGTGCATATTCTCTATAAATACAACTTTAGGTTTAGAATATTCTATTTGCCATTCATGCTCAGCAATAGCATCGCGTGAGTTAGTAAAAGCCCCAGTAAAATGTGATTTAAAAATAGTAGGGAAATGAAATAACGCCATGTTGTCGTTATCTAAAATATTAACAAAGCGATCATTTCTTTCCATGCCAAACGTCGTCGAAAGCATGTTCACTATTTTATTAGTTACTAAATGAAATTCTCGATAAGTAAAACGGCGGTCACGTTCTACGTTAACTATTGCTTCCAAGTCTCCCCATTTATCAACAATACTTTGGAATTGGCTGCTAAAATTAACTTTCATCTCTAACTCTCTTAATAATTATAATGTTCTAATTTCATGACTATAAGTAAACTGTCTTTGAGCTCAATTATCAGGTCAAAATTGGCAAACATGCAGTTAAGTATTTACTCTAAAGTAGGCATCTTTTAATACAAAAGAACAAATACAAGAAGATGTAGAATTTTAAAAGGAATAAAAAGAGGCTAAAAGCGAGGACATTCCAAGTCAATTAGCCTACAGAGGAGAAATGCACTTACCAGTGCGAGGTTAAGTATTCGTATTTACTTGTTCAGCGAATTTAAAATTTCTGCTGTATGTTGCCCAACGTTAGGAATTTCACCAATACAAGGCTGGCTAACACTAAACTTAGGCGCAGGTGTTGGCTGTAAATATTGACCTTCACCTGTATAACAGCCACGCGCCTTAATATGCTCATGCTCAGCTGCTTCTGGAATAGATAAAACAGGTGCATAACAAGCATCAGTTCCTTCTAAAATATCGTTGCATTGTGCTTGAGTTTTACTTGCAAAAAATGCCGCCATTTTTGCTCTTGCTTGAGGCCACAACTTTTTATTGTTCTGCTGAGCAAAGTCATCATCATCAGCAAAGCCACACAATGTAACTAATTCTTTATAAAAATTAGGCTCTAACGCTTGAACTGAAACATATTTCCCGTCAGCACATTGATAAGTATTGCACCAATGAGATCCTGCGCCGAAAAAGTCTTGCCCTTTTTCTTCACGTAGCAACCCCTGCGCCCTAATACTGGTTAACAACCCCATGCTATAAATGGTGCCGTCACAAATAGCTGCATCAATCACCTGCCCTTGGCCAGTGTTTTGTGCATATAAAAGCGCTGAAGTTATACCAATGACCAATGGTAAGGTGCCACCACCAATATCGCCCACTAAGGTTGGTGTTGGATATGGTGCATCGTCAGGTAAACCGCCATAATGCAAGGCTCCAGTAATTGATACATAGTTGATGTCATGGCCAGCATTTTTTGCTAAAGGTCCTGTTTGCCCCCAACCAGTCATACGACCATATACGAGTTTTGGGTTGCGCTGATGACAAACCTCCGGTCCAAGCCCCAACTTTTCAGTAATGCCTGGGCGAAACCCTTCAATTAACACGTCTGATTGCTCAACAAGCTTCAATACTGTTTCAACATCATCAGGATTTTTTAAGTCTAGTGCAATCGACTTTTTACCACGCTTAAAAAATGAAGCATCTTTATTGCTATCTAAATCAATACCAGCGTTAGGGTTAGCCGTTTTACGTTCAATTAAAATAACCTCAGCCCCAAAGTCAGCTAGTATCATACCAGCTGCCGGACATGGCCCTAAGCCAGCCAACTCAACAACTTTTATACCGTTTAGTGGTCCCATTTCATTTTCTCCACGTTATAATACCAATTAAATTAAATATTTGATCATTCAGCGAGAGTTAAAAGGCTTAGAGGCAAGGCATTGGTTGCAGGTAATGGTTATTCCCTTATCAAAATCAATAACGCAAGCATATAAGCCTTTTAAACTCGCCCTTCGGGAGCTTGTCAGGAGAGTAATAACTTTACAAATTGCTTTAGTGGAGAATGCTACACCTGCATCAATTTGCTTTGTTCTAACTCCCCTGACACAGCTCTGAACTGACTAAATATTTAATGCAATTGGTATAAAAGCACCTTAAAGGTGCTTTAATAACTTATTAAGAACTTACTTAGCTTGCATCACTGTAGCGCCATCTAATCGGACAATACGACCATTCATATAGCCATTTTCAAATAAGAAAGAACAAGTATGTGCAAACTCTTCCATTTCACCCATACGTTTAGGCGCTTCACACATTTCTACAAGTGAATTAACCACTTTTTCACCTAGCGACTTAACCATAGGCGTACCAAATAAACCTGGTGCAATTGAATTTACACGAATACCGTAACGGGCTAATTCTCGTGCAGCTGGAATATTCATACCATTAACTCCGGCTTTTGAACCTGAATATGCACTTTGACCAATTTGCCCTTCAAAAGCTGCCCCCGATGAAATGTTTATAATCACTCCTCGTTCACCTTTTTCGTCTGGCTCATTCTTTGCCATTTGTTCAGCACATTTAGCCATCACATTAAATACACCACATAAATTAACGTTAATTACCGTAGCGTATTTTTTTAGGCTTGAAGCAATACCTTCTTTATCTAAAATTTTACACGGTAGTGGAATACCAGCCGCATTAACGTCACCGTGAATTGCACCGAACTTATCCATTACAGCAGCAATCGCAGCATCTATACTTTCTTCACTTGTTACATCAGTTTGGCAAAAGATAGCCTTATCTTCCCCAAGCTCAGCCACGGTCGCATTGCCTGCGTCTTCATTTAGGTCAAACAAGGCAACTTTAGCGCCCTTTTCTGCTACTAAATATTCTGCTGTCGCTTTACCTAAGCCAGAAGCGCCACCTGTTATAACAACAACTTTATCTTGCAAATTCATGAACTTTCTCTCAAATTTTTATACACATGCTGGTTAACTTGCAGTAACCAACGATAGAATTATTTAAATGCTTGAATACCTGTTAACAAGCGAGCAATTAACAACTGCTGAATTTCTGTAGTCCCATCAGGAATTGGTCCAACAATCGCTTCACGAGCTAAACGTTCAACAATAAATTCTTTAGTAACACCATTACCACCGTGTATTTGCACAGCATCACGACAAGCAGTAACCGCTATTTCAGTACCGTACCATTTCGCCATTGAGCACTCTTTGTCACAACGAATACCATTATCAATCATGTCAGCAGCACGTAAAGTTAATAGTCGAGCCGCATCAATTTCAGTTGCCATTTTAGCAATTTTAAGTGCAATTAGCTGGTGACCCGCAATCTGTTTGCCATGCTGTGTACGCTCTTGACTATATTTAACAGATTCTTCCAGCGCACGACGAGCAATTGAATAACCCCAAGCCGCCATATGACAACGAGCACGTTCAAACGTTACCAATGTATTTTTTAATCCATCACCTTCTTTGCCAACCGTATTCGCTACAGGCACACGAACATCAGCAAGGAAAATTTGAGAAGTTGACTGGCTGTTTAACGCCATTTTTTCAATTCCCTTAACTTCTAAACCTGGTGTGTCGGCAGGAATAGCAATATGCGTTAATTCACCTTCGCCTGTTTTACAGGTACAAACGAATATATCCATATGTTCGCCATTTGAAATCCAAGTTTTTTCGCCATTAATAACCCACTCATCGCCATCTTTTACCGCACGAGTTTTAACAGCAGCTACATCTGAACCCACATCTGGTTCAGAAATACCAATAGAAATAAACTTCTCACCCGAAATTAAACCTGGTACATACTCATCAATGATATGTTGAGGAGCATTATTAATTAACAAATCAATACCTGCTACGTTAATTAACCCAGTAAGCGCGAGATCTAATGAACCTACCGCAACTTCTTCCCAAATTAAAAGATGCGTTTTCCAGTCCATTCCATAGCCACCACTTTCTTCTGGGTGTGGAGCACTGATATAGCCAAATTCAGATAATTTACTGCTCCACTTTACCAATTGTTCTTTGCTAAAGTGGCTTTCACCGTGAGCTCTAATTTCTGGTTCAATCTCGTTTTGTACGAATTTACGAACCGACTCAACGGCCATTTCTTGTTCTTCAGTCATTTGGAAGTTCATTATTTATTCCTCATTACATTAATCTTTTACAAGGTCGATACTAGCCACTTAATAAAATTAAGCTTTTGCTAAAATGTTAATTGACACAGCGCCTTCTTCAATACCTACTAACCCACCGCTGTTTTCATGTACCGCATGTTTAGCACCAACAACCTGACGAGCACCGGCTTCACCACGAAGTTGAACAACAAGCTCATGAATTTGACCAAGCCCTGTCGCACCTAGCGGATGACCTTTAGACTCTAAGCCACCTGATGGGTTAATTGGAATGCGGCCTCCAATTGTAAAGTCACCATTTTCTGCAGCTGGTCCAGCTTCACCAAAACCAACTAAACCAAGGTTTTCAGCATGTAAAATTTCACCCATTGCTGTTGCATCATGAACTTCAGCCACGTCCATATCTTGTGGACCAACACCCGCTATTTCATAGGCTTCTTTTGCCGCTAAATGCTCACAGTGCTGATCCCACTGATCAGCTGGTCGGCTAGTAGCGCTGCGAATAACAGCAGCAAGTACTCGAACAGCGCGCTTTTCGGCATTTAATTTTTTCAGCCCTTCTTCATTACAAACCACAACCGCTGCCGCACCGTCTGAAATAGGTGCACACATAGGTAAAGTTAAAGGGTAAGTAATTGGTGGAGCTGCCATTACTTCATCAATCGTATAAGGGTCTCTAAATTGCGACAATTCATTATGAACTGAGTGCTGGTGGTTCTTAGCGCTCACTGCCGCTATTTGTCTTTGAGTTGTACCAAATGTTTTCATATGGTTACGACAAAAAGCTGCATATACATCCATAAACACACTATAAGGGCGCTCTGAGGTTGTACCTGGTGGCACTTCAAAACCTTCAGCAGGCTTTAATAAAGTTTTAAGGTTTTGCTCTGGATTGCTCACATCCCATGCACCATCAAATACAGAGAACATCTTAGCTTTGTCGGCTACATTCATCTTCTCTGCGCCAACAACTAGTGCAATATCACATGCACCTGATTTAAGCATTTGGTTGGCTAGATAAAAACCTGAACTACCTGAAGCACAAGCATTCTCAACATTAAAGATAGGGATACCTTCAATACCATTTTTACTTAAGTAAACTTGTCCGGGTACCATACCCTGACCATGTAAATGGCCTTGAGTACAGCCAGTGAAAAATGCCGTTCCAATTTCGTCTTTATCACAACCAGCATCAGCAAGTGCTTTTTCAATTGCTTCGCCAGTCAAACTTTCTAATGTACGTTCGATGTGTCGACCAAACTTAGTCATGCCAACACCTGCGATATAAATATTACTCATGTTCTTGGTTCCTATTATTAGCTTAATTAAGCAACTCTTGCTATTTGCCGATAAATTGCGGTTTACGTTTTTCAGAAAACGCAGTTAAGCCTTCGGTAAAGTCGTATGAACGCATATGCTTTCTTAACAATACTTGCTCATGCTCTAATGCTGCATCTCTCGATTTATCTAAAGCTTGATTAGCCACTTCTTTCATACGACGAAGTGCAATTGGGCTTTTTGAGGCAATTTTGAGTGCAAGTTTTTGTGTTTTATCTTGTAGCTCATCATCATTTGTAACTACGTTAACAAAGCCATATGTTTTCATTTCTTGTGCAGATAAAGTTTCACCAGTAAACAATAAATACTTAGCTACATTGTGAGGGATAATTCGAGGTAATAAGGCTGCCCCTCCAGCGCCAGGGTATACGCCAAAGTTCGCGTGAGCATCACCAATGACTGCACTTTCAGCAGCCACCACTATATCTGCACACATAGCTGTTTCTAGACCGCCCGCCATAGTAATACCATTTAACGCTGCAATTACTGGCTTTGGAAAGTCACGTAGTGGATTAAATACGTTTTCACATAATCGATCTAAAAAGTCTTTCTCTCCAGGAGGTAGCTTTTGTGATGCCAATACTTCTTTTAAGTCTGCCCCTGCACAAAAAGCAGCACCAGTGCCAGTAATAACAACGGCTCTAATTTCATCATTATTAGCTATTTCAGGAATATACTTTTCATAAAGTTCAATGATTTCACCATTGATTGCATTCATTCCTTTCGGGCGGTTTAATGTTAACCAGGCAATACCATCTCGGTTTTCAAAAAGTAAGTTTGCTTCACTCATCACTAATTCCTAATTTTTATTTTGTTAGCCATAAACACGCTAAGTCTTGAGATGGTTCTACTCTAAAAAATAAAAACGCAAAAAAAACCAGCCAAAAGTATGGGTTTAGGAAAAAAGTATGGGAATAGTTAGGAAGGTATATTTAGAAAAACAATAAACAGTTTAAAATTCAATATATTAGAGTGAGATTTTAAAATAAACAAGTTTAGAAAATTGGAAGTTTAAGTATGGGCTCCAAACGAAAGCCCATACTATATTTGTTTAATTTTCAGCTTTAGCTTTTCGATATTCACTTGGTGAGTGCCCCGTCCAACGACGAAATGCACGAGAAAAGTTACTAGTATCAGTAAAGCCTAGTTGATAGGTAATTTGACTAATACTCATTGAGTCTTGCTCAATATATTGAATTGCTAATTGTGAGCGTAAGTCGTCTAAAATTTCTTGGTAACTAGTATCGCGTTGTTCTAGTTTGCCATGCATATTCCTCGGGCTCATATTTAATAATGAAGCAATACGCTCTTTATTACATTCCCCAGTAGGCAATAGCTCAATAATTTTAGTTTCAACTTGGCGTACAATATCAGAGCGATCTAAACGTGCTAAATGCTGAATAACAATTTCATCGTTCACTCGCGCCAATTCAGAACTTGCTGCAGGCAGTTGAACAAACATATCTTCTTTAGCAAAATGTATCGCGTTTAATTTGGAAGAAAACTCAACAGGGCATTTAAATGACTGCTCAAATAACTCTGCCCCAATTTCTGGTTTTTCCCTTACGAGTTGAACTTTTAAAGGGTTAAAGTTAGGGCGGAAAATATGTCGACACATTTGAACAATAGCCATTAACCAGCCTTCAATAGTTTCATCACAAGTTACTGTATTGATAATTTCAATATCCAACACATAATCATCTTTTGTTTCAGTTAACGTATGAATGCCGTTATCACTAAGTAAGCGGAAATAGCGTACTATGCGTTGGCAAAAGTCATTTAAATTGTTACTCGCATATAACGAATAACCAAACGCGTGAAAGCTGCCAGGATGAAAGTTTTTACCAGCTAACAACCCAAAACCTGTTATGCCCGTTGCTTCTACTGCCAGCCTAAAAATTTCCGTAATTTTAACGGTTTCAATACGGTAACTTGGCTCTGATGACGTAACTAAATCAACGCCAGCTTTTTTAAACAAAGCTTGGCTGTCTATCCCTTCAGACTCTAATGCTAACGCAATGGCACTCGCCCAACTGAATATAGTTTTAGGTTCATTATTAGTTGATGTTGTCATAGAAAGTATTAACTCACTAATTTTATTATTATCATTTTTCTATCATAATGATACACGAATAAAACAATGATAGAACCTTTAAATAATTATCATCAAAATGCGTTTAACTAATTTAAAAGTATAATAAAAATTACATTTATCAAGTAACTAAATAGTGACTAAATTTGATATTTATATAGGCCAACACGCAATTTTAATAGAACTGCTGTAATAACAATAGGTTGAGCCAATTTCTAAATGTAATTGGCTTTATGTTGAAGAAGTGAAGAAAAGGAGCTCTAGCTTAAAGAAGGTTGGGTTAATGTAATAGCTAATATCTATAGCCAATACTAAGCATTGGGTATGAGCCGTCATTGTACACATTAAATGTAGCACCAAACGTGTTCTGCGCAACTAAATCAGGACACTTTTCTTAAGGAACTTTGCTCATATTCTATTGGCGACAGATCACCATTAGCGGTATGAAGTCGCTCTAAGTTGTAATAGCGCATATACGCAGTTACATCATTTCTCATATGTTCACGAGTTGGTTGTGGTATTTTCAATAGCCAATCATGTTTTAAGCTGCCGAAGAACCTTTCAACTACCGCATTATCCCAACAAGCACCAACATCACCCATGCTCGCTCTTATACCGAAATTGGCTAGCAATTTACGATAATGCTTACTGGTGTATTGTGAGCCTCTATCCGAGTGAAACACTAAGCCTTTAGGCGGTTGGCGCAAGTTATAAGCCTTCATCATAGCTTTGCTTACTAAGTCAGTCGTCATTCGTTTGTCGATATGCCAACCAACGATGCGGCGTGAATATAAGTCCATAACAATGGCTAAGTACATCCAGCCTTCACCTGTTCTTAAGTAAGTCACATCACCAGCCCAGACCTGATTTGGTGCAACAGGGTTAAAGTTCTGGTTCAACAGGTTATCAGCAACAGCATCACTGTGTTTGCGTTTGGTTGTCACCTTGTATGCCACTCGTTGAGTCACAACTAAGCCAAGTGTTGCCATTAACTTCTGAACGCCATAATCACTGACGTTAAAGCCCTCTCTGCGTAACTTCTTTCTAAGCTCCCGATAACCTAAGCTATTTCTGCTTTTCTCGAAGAAGTGCTTTGCCATTCGATATAAGTTCAGTTGCTCTGCTGTGATGATTTTGACTGGCCGTTTGAGCCAAGCGTAATAAGCACTACGGCTTACTTTCATCACTTTACAGAGCTTAACTACGGGAAATGCCGAAGATAACTGCTTAATCGTTTTAAACGTTACTTGGTTTCCTTTAGCAGGAGGGCGCTGGCCTTTTTTAAAATCTCTTTTTCCATCCTTAGCTCTTTATTTTCCTTACGTAGTTTTAGCAGCTCTGCTCGTTCATCCGCATTTAAACTGGCTCCAGATTGCTCAGCCTCGAATTTAGCTTTCCAGTGATAAAGTAACTTATCTGTGATACCTAAAGACGCTGCTGCTTTTGGTACGCTGTAGCCTTGCTCGGTTACCAATTTGACAGCTTCTTGTTTAAATTCAGCCGTGTAACTTCTGTTTGTTCGTTTTGTCATTTAACACCTCAATAATTGGATTATATTCCATTATTAAAGTGTCCTGTTTGATTAAAGCAGATCAGCTCGCGCCAAGTAAAAGTCGTAGACATGATGGCCAATACCCGCATCGTGCATGGCGGTTATGCCAACCGAATGCAAATGCTCGCCTGCAGCGTTGAGTTGTGCTGCATAGAGTGACGCTGAATCTTTTGGCATTATCGCTGACACTAAATCCATGGCATGGTCAATCAACACACCTGTTGCCTTGCCATCAGCATCGCGCAAAATTTGGCCTCCAGCGGGGTCAGGCGTACTGTCATTGATACCCGCCATCTGTAACGCTTTACTATTCACCCAAGCGGCATGGCCATCGACTCGCGTCAACCAGACGGGTTTATTTTTCAGTTTAGCATCGAGTACAGCGGCTGTTGGGAATGAGCGATCACTCCATAACTCCTGATTCCATCCGCGGCCTTTTATCCACTCTTGGTCAGCATGCATCATGGCATAGTCAGCTACCCATTGGGCTGCCTGTTGCATTGAGGAACTCTCGCGTAAATCGACTTCCATTAAGTTACCGCCCAAACCGAGCAAATGCCCGTGAGCATCAATCAACCCCGGCAGTAATACTTTATTGTTGCCGTCAATCACTGTTGCATCAGCTGGCATTTCGGTGGGATTAAGTTGCACTACTTTACCTTCATCAAACACTATTGTGTTGAAGGTTACCATTTCACCCTGCGGGTTTAGCGTATACCCAGTCACGTTGGTCACTACTGTAGACGCATAGCCGGCGAAGCTTGCAGACATTGAAACAGCGAGCGTGGTAGCTAATCCAGAAAGTAATCTCGTCAGTCTTTTTTGCATGATATTTTCTCGTCGTCGTTATTACTCATGTTTCTGAGTATCGGTGTTTGAATACACATACTACGCCATTTTCTTGGTCCAATTACACTACTTTTCCAAGTAGAGGAGCTGTCACACCCGCACTAAAGCCACCCAAGTTGTACTTGCTAATCGGCTACCGCTCTCGCAAAATAGCATCAATTTCGAATGACTCATTGAGCTAGGTATGTCGCTTCACTACAGTCACAGTGTTTCTGTGCACTTTGCCAATGCGGTGTTAGACGCAGCGCGCCAACTCGGTTTGAATTTGGAGCCGATTCTACAAAGTGCTCGACTTAACCAGCCTCTGCTCGACAATCCGCAAAGTCGTATAACCTCTCAACAATTTAGTCAACTTATGCGCTCGGTATGGGAGCAAAGTGACGATGAATTTTTAGGCTTAACCACGCAGCCCAGTAAGTATGGCGTGTTCCGTTTATTCGCCGATGGGGCGATTCAAGAGCAAAATTTACATCGGGTTTATAAACACCTGTGCCGTTTTTACAGTTTGGTTAACCAGTCAATTTCACTGTCATTGTATATAAGTAAAGGACAGGTTGAATTGCGCATGCGTCAAGTCCAACCTGAAATCGACCGTAACTTACTGTTTCGAGATTTCTTTTTGCTGCTTTGGCACCGTTTTCCGGGTTGGTTAATTGGTAAAAGTATTCCTCTGCAACAAGTTAAGATGCGTGGTGCAGAACCCGCTCATGCCGCCGAGTATCGTTTTATGTTTCCCTGCCCCATCACCTACGGCCATGACTACGATGCCTTCGTTTTTAGTGAAGAAGAACTAGTAAACCCTGTCACCCAGCGCGCGGAGAACCTGCGCGAACACTTCAAGCAAGCCCCACTCAACTGGTTTACACGTCAAGAATTCACACCAGTTTATACCCGCCGAGTGATGGATTATTTGGCCGAGTACCGCGAGCACGAAGCTAGCATGCAAGATATTGCTGATAGCGTGAATGTGTCTGAACGCACGCTACGTCGGAAATTGACCGAAGAAGGTACCAGCTTTCAAGAAATCAAAGATAAATTACGCAAAAATATGGCGATTTATTACCTCAGCCAACCCGATATTCCGATTTCCACCATTACGAATAAATTAGGTTTTTCTGAACCAGCAGCCTTCACGCGCGCCTTTAAACAATGGACTGGACAGACGCCTACCTTATATCGCGAGAACACACTTATCTAGCACCAAAACATCAGCCCAAACTAATATAAATGCAGATTGAGATAGTTTGATGAAGTGAGCAAACGAGTGTCCGAATATGTCAAGCAATAGACTTTTTTGGTAATTGAACAAATTAAGCGCAAATTGCAGACTAGTGCCTATACTATTTGGATAATCCAACAACGTTAATCACTAGGATAGGTTCTGAAATGAGTCAATATCAACCCCCTGTACTTGATGCTAAATTTGTACTTGACCAGTTAATCGGTTTCGATGGTTTGTGTGAAAAACTTCAATTAGAAGATATTAATATTGACCTAGCAGATGCGGTCTTAGAAGAAGCCGGTAAACTGAGCTCAGAAGTATTTGCTCCGTTGAACTGGGACACCGACCAAAATCCTGCGCAGTGGGCTGATAATGCCGTCACTGAATCTCCTGGATTAAAAGAAGCCTATCAACAGTTTGTGGATAACGGTTGGTCTACATTAACAGCACCAGAAGAGTTTGGTGGACAAAATCTTCCTCAGGTTTTAGGCACTGCAGTCAGCGAAATGTGGCAAGCATCAAATATGGCGTTTGCACTTTGCCCGTTATTGAGCATCGGCTCTGTAGAGGCATTACTTGCTCATGGTAGCGACGAACTAAAAGCCCTTTACCTACCCCGCTTAATCGCTGGTGAGTGGACTGGCACCATGAACCTGACCGAGCCAGGCGCTGGTTCAGATCTCGCGGCAGTATCAACAACTGCAACACCAGATGGCGATCACTATCGCATTAAAGGCCAGAAAATTTTCATCACTTGGGGCGATCACCAAATGACCCCCAATATTGTGCATTTGGTACTTGCACGCTTACCCGACGCACCTCCGGGCGTAAAAGGTATTTCACTGTTCATCGTACCTAAGTTCGTACTCGACGAAAACGGCGAACCAGGCGAACGCAACGATGTATACCCCATCTCAATTGAACACAAGCTCGGTATCCACGGCTCGCCAACGTGTACTATGGCATTTGGTGATAACGAGGGCGCGATTGGTTATTTAGTTGGCGAACCGCACAAAGGCTTGCCGTATATGTTCACCATGATGAATCACGCCCGCCAAGGCGTAGGTGTACAAGGTTTGGGTATTTCAGACCGCGCTTACCAACAAGCGGTGCAGTATGCACGTGAGCGAGTTCAAGGTAAAAACAGAGATGGTAGTAAAAAGCCTATCATCGAGTACCCTGACGTTCGCCGTATGCTATTAACCATGCGTTCTGGGGTTGAAGCGATGCGCGCTTTAGCGCTAGAAGCGTCTGCCGCGCTAGACTTTGCTCACGCCGACAATAACAGTAAAGAAAAATACGCGCGTCTTGAACTGTTTACACCTATTGTAAAGGGTTGGATGACGGAGTTTGCACAAGAGCTCACTTCGCTTAACATACAAGTTCATGGCGGTATGGGTTATGTTGAAGAAACAGGTGCAGCGCAGCATTTCCGCGATGCACGTATCTTACCTATTTATGAAGGCACAACGGCGATTCAGGCGCTCGACCTTATTGGTCGTAAAGTATTAATGGACGGTGGTGTAGCACTGGAAAGTCTATTAAACGACATGACGGCTACCGCCACTGAATTGAGCGCTTCTAGCAACGCCGACGCGCAAGCCTTTGGTGCAGCATTCGCCCAAGCCGTGGACAAAGCGCGTGCGGCAAAAGAATGGCTACTGACTAACGCACCGAGCGAAAAAGAGTTATCACAAGCAGTTTGTTTCGATATGCTAATGGCAATGGGCTATTTGTGTGGTGGTTGGATGCAAGGCCGTACCTTACTCGCCGTTATCGCCTTAACTGACGCGAACGACGACGTGTACGGTGAAGAGTTCCTTGCTAAGAAGCGTATTTCAGCGATGTACTACAGCCAGTGCTTGTTGCCACGTGCACTACATCATTTTGGTGTAATGGTACAAAACCCCCAAGCACTGTATGAATTTGCTGTTGATCAATTTTAATTAGAATTAGAAGGTTTACTATGAAAATCCTTGTTCCGGTAAAACGGGTTATCGATTACAACGTAAAAGTACGTATTAAACAGGACGGCTCAGACGTCGATTTGAGCAACACCAAAATGTCTATCAACCCGTTTTGTGAAATAGCGGTTGAAGAAGCACTACGCCTAAGAGAAGCGGGCACAGCAAGTGAAGTTATCGCTGTTTGTATTGGTCCCAAAATCGTTAAAGAGCAGATCCTAGCTGCCCTTGCGATGGGTGCTGACCGTGCCATTCGTATTGATGTAGAAGAGCAACCAGAGCCATTAGTTATTGCCCGTTTACTAGCGAAAGTAGCCGAGCAAGAAGACGCGGGCCTGATCATGATGGGTAAGCAAGCTATCGACAGCGACAACAACCAAGTGGGTCAAATGCTTGCAGGTATTATGGGTCGCCCACAAGGAACTTTTGCCTCAGTGGTTAAAATTGAAGGTGACGAAGCGCTAGTTACACGCGAAGTCGACGGTGGTCTACAAACTGTAGCTCTGAAGCTTCCCGCTATCGTGACGGCTGACCTACGTTTGAATGAACCGCGTTTTACCAAACTACCTGATATCATGAAAGCGAAACGCAAACCTATCGCAGAGACAACTGCCGCAGATTTAGGTGTTGAAGTTACGTCAACGCAACAACAACTTTCTGTTGCTGCTCCTGCTACACGTCAGGCAGGTATCAAAGTTGCGTCGGTAGACGAGCTAGTCGATAAACTGAAAAATGAAGCGAAGGTGATTTAATGAAAACCTTAGTAATTGCATCACACAATAACGCCACACTCAGCCCTGTTACCTTAGCAGCCGTGTCGGCAGCACTTAAAATTGGTGCCTCTTTTGATATTTTTGTGGCCGGTAAAGGGTGTGCAGCCGTTGCCGAAGAAGCGGCAAAAGTCGATGGCGTTAGCGCAGTACTGGTTGCTGACCACGATGCACTAGCGTATCAAGGTGCAGAAAACCTAGCAGCAACATTACAAGCTAATGCAGAAGGCTACAGCCACATTGTTGCACCGGCGACGAGTGTAATGAAAGATGCACTGCCACGCCTAGCCGCACTACTCGGCGTAGGTCAAATTTCAGATATTACCGGTGTTAATGGTGAAGCTGAATTCGTGCGCCCCATTTACGCGGGTAATGCCATTGCAACCGTTACTTCTAGCGATGCTGTGAAAGTTATCACTGTGCGTACATCTGCTTTTGATGCTGCGCCAACAGGAGCTGGCACTGGCGCTATCACTGCGGTAGATAATGCTGTTGACTGTGGCTTGTCGCGTGTAGTTAGCGAAGAAATTGCCCAAAGTGAACGCCCTGAACTCGCTTCTGCAAGTATTGTAGTTTCGGGTGGCCGCGGTGTAGGTAGTGAAGAGAATTTCGCACTTATCGAAAAACTAGCAGACCGTTTGAATGCAGCCCTCGGTGCATCGCGTGCAGCAGTTGACGCAGGCTTTATTGGTAACGACCACCAAGTTGGTCAAACCGGTAAAATTGTTGCACCTGACTTGTATGTAGCGGTAGGTATCTCTGGTGCCATTCAGCATTTAGCAGGTATGCAAGGCTCTAAAGTTATCGTAGCGATTAACAAAGATCCAGACGCACCAATTTACGAAGTGGCGGACTACGGTTTAGTCGGTGATTTACACGACCTAGTACCGGAATTAGAAGCCAAATTAGCTAGCGTACTTTAAATTAAGTGCCATAAAGAGGAACGTCATGGATACTCCAGAACGCGAATCCATCGAATTTGATGTTGTTATTGTTGGCGCTGGCCCTTCTGGCCTGTCGGCAGCTTGTCAGATTAAGAAGCAAGCTGCTGAACAAGGCAAAGAAGTCAACGTCTGTGTGCTTGAGAAGGGCGCTGAAGTAGGTGCTCACATTTTCTCTGGCGCAGTCATTGAAACCAAAGCATTGGACGAACTCTTCCCTACTTGGAAAGAAGACGGCTTTGCCCTAGGTCAGCCTGTAGCTAAAGACGAAGTGTATTTACTTCGCGACGAGTCTAGAGCCACTGAGTTACCTCATTGGGCGGTGCCACCTTCAATGCACAATGACAACAATTACATTGTGAGTGTGGCGAATTTATGTCGCTGGCTCGCAGAGCAAGCAGAAGAGCTTGGGGTAGAAATATTCCCTGGTTTCACTGCCGCTGATGTGATTTTCGACGACAATGGTAAAGTGTGTGGAGTAGCCACAGGCGACATGGGCGTAGGCGCAGATGGCGAACCAGGCCCAGGCTATACCCCTGGTATGGATATCCTTGCTAAGTACACTATTCTTGGTGAAGGCTGCCGTGGTCACATTGGTAAAGGCATTATCAAGAAGTTCGCGCTTGATTCTGACGCTGATCCTCAACATTACGGCATTGGCTTTAAAGAAATCTGGCAAGTGCCTGAGTCGCAACACAAACCGGGGTTGGTTGTGCATGGTTCAGGTTGGCCACTAAGTAAAGGCATGGGTGGCGGATTCTTCCTCTATCACGCCGAAAATCAGCAAGTATTCGTTGGGTTAATCATTGACTTGAATTATGCCAATCCGCATATCAGCCCGTTCGATGAGTTCCAACGCCTTAAGCATCATCCGATTATTGCTGAAACACTCAGCGGTGGCGAACGTATCACCTATGGTGCGCGTGCAATTACCAAAGGTGGGTTGAATGCACTACCCAAGCTGAGTTTCCCCGGTGGTATGTTGGTTGGCTGTGACGCTGGTACACTAAATTTTAGTAAAATCAAAGGCGTTCACACTGCGATGAAGTCAGGCATGATTGCCGCTGATGCGATCCTTGAAGCGCTCGGTACCGATGCTGAAGAAAAGGGTACAACCAATTTCCAACAACTATTCGAACAGAGCTGGGCGTATCAAGAGTTATATAACTCGCGTAACTTCGGTCCTGCCTTGCATAAGTTTGGCCCTATCGTTGGTGGCGGCTACAACTGGATGGAGCAGAAGATTTTTGGTGGTAAGCCACTGTTAAAACTACGCGATTCGAAAGAAGACTACGCGTGTATGGAACCGGCTAGTGCGCACATTAAAATCGACTACCCGAAACCAGACGGTAAACTTAGCTTCGATAAACTTTCTTCGGTTTATATTTCAAATACCTACCACGAAGAAGATCAGCCGTGTCATCTGAAATTAACCGATACGTCTATCCCTATTAAGCAGAACTTGCCTCGCTTCGATGAACCCGCGCAACGTTACTGCCCGGCAGGCGTTTATGAGGTGGTGGAAAGCGACGGTGAAATGCAGTTCCAAATTAATGGACAAAACTGCATTCACTGTAAAACCTGTGACATAAAAGACCCAGCACAGAACATTACATGGCGTCCACCCGAGGGTGGTGGTGGTCCAACGTACCCCAATACCTAAAAAAATTTATCTAAGTAATATAAAGCCAGCTAGAATAGTGTTTGACGATTGTAGAACACTCTTTTAACTGGCTTTTTCATTTTACGAAAGGTTTTCTTTCAGCCTCTTATCGTCATCTGGTTGTTTTGAACGTTCACTTTCGTTCTATCTTCCGAATTTACGCAAGGAGCTATCATCATGTTCACGTTATCTGAGCAATATCACGCAAATTTCGTGTTTGCACTGATTGCCGCCGCGGCGTTACTCATGGCGAGTAACCGTGTGCGTTACGACATGATTGCAATATGTGTGGTTTTGGCCCTAATACTGACCAACATACTGCCCGTTAACGCAGCATTGGCAGGCTTTGGCAATTCAGTTGTCATTCTCATTGCCGGCTTACTCGTGGTTGGCGAGATGCTAGACAGAACCGGTGTAGCGAGATTTGTCGGTAATTGGATCAGCCAAAATAGTAGTAGCTCAACGACCAAAATGCTGATTATGCTGATGTTAGCGAGCGCCATACTTAGCGCCGTAATGAGTTCGACCGCCGTTGTTGCTATCTTTATTCCTATTGTGCTGCGCATTGCTAAATATTCCAACAATAGCCCAAGTAAACTGCTCCTTCCCATGTCCTACGCGGCTTTGGTTAGTGGTATGTTGACCTTAATTGCTACTCCACCAAACTTAGTGGTAAGTGCGGGTTTAAAGAGTCAAGGTTTTGAACCACTCAGCTTTTTTTCTTTCACGTTACCTGGCTTAATTGTGCTAGCCGGTTTGGTGTTATACATGGTCAGCTACGGAGTTTAAGACAAATTAACGCTATTTACTATCCTCTGTGACAGCTGGCTTTAAGGCTTGTTTCATGCGATTTAGGTCCAAAAACAGGAAGCAATTACGAAGTAAGTGTAGTCAAGATAAGAAAATAGGCTGATCATTGGGACTGAAAAATTCTCTCGATATGTGCAACATGATGCCTCAACACATGAGTGTTCAAGCTATATTGGCGGTGGAGCCCTTAAGCGCCAAAGTTGAAATCTCTCTGAATAACGTAATCGTCAGTTGTTATTTGTTTTGACTCAATCAGTGGCGGCGCTCTGCAAGAATTAGCGGTAATTGGTGAATCTTGCTTATCCAAATGCCAGAGTATCTTTTGGATGACGGCAGGCTCTGTAATGCATGCGATGATTTTGACATTCGCCTTTGTGCAAGCTTCGCAAATGGTAATGTCAATGTTGAATACACGTTTTAACCTCTGTGCCCATGACATGCTGCGCGCCTGGTAGGGCTTATCTGAATCTTTCAGATGCTCTGCTAAACGAGGGCTGTTCTTGCCGCGTTGTGAAGCAGTTACTTCTGCTCGTACATTGGCATTTGGCGCAAACACGCCATAAAACCGCGTCAGATTCAGTCTAGGCGGTGGTACCAAGGCAGCTAGCTTACTAATGAAGTCAATCGGCGAGAAGAATACGTGAGTCGTACCATTGCTGTAGGGTGTCTTGAGTTCGTATCTGACATTACCTGTCGTTGTGAGGCTTAAGCGTTTTTCGCTTATTGCAGGTCTTGCGATGTAACGACACAATCTTTCTAGTTTTTCTGGTTGATCTGCATCTGCGAAGACCCCTGCATGTAGGCTAAATCCAGCTATCTTTGCGAGTTGTCCTAAGTGATCAGGATCTTTTGCTGGCATGGTTTGCAAAGTAAACACTTTTTTACCAGTATCTGCACCAACTGCGATCCGGTAGCTGACCGAAGCAGCTTGCAGTGGTAACAAGCTGTCTTCATCGTTAATTGGCAAGTCCAGATAGGTATTGTCAATGTCGCGTTGAATTAGCCCTGCTTTTTCGAGATATTGTGCGATGCGCTGGCTGATGGTGTTTACCAACGCCTCCATATTGGAATGACTCGGCGCTTTGACTCGCTTAAATGTCATTTTTCCATGCTCTTGTGTGATGACACCTTCAAGGAACAGCATATGGAAATGTATATTTAAGTTAAGCGCACTACCAAAACGCTGAATGTAGGTGACTGCCCCTGTCTTAGCCTGCTTCTTCAAGTAGCCTGAACGATGGATGATGTCTGTGGAAATTGCGCGGTGAACGATTTGCAGGACGTTGCTGAGTTCTTTGGGGTATCTGGCGAGTAATAACCTTAGGGGAATAGGTAAGCTTAACACCCATTGCCTAACAGGGTAACCCTGCAATACATCATCAACCAGTAGTTTCGCACTCTCAGCCATCCTTCGAGCTCCGCAACTCGGGCAGAAACCTCTTCGCTTGCAACTGAAAGCTACAAGCTTCTCATGTTTGCAGTCATCACAGACTATGCGCAGAAATCCATGCTCAAGTCGACCACACTTAAGAAACTCTTCAAACTCTTTGATCACATGGTATGGTAATGCCTTTCCCTGAGATTGCATCATCTCGGCGAAGGCAGGGTAATGTTTCTCAACAAGTTGATAGAGCAATGTTTGCTCTGGACGATGGCGTTGATAGGTGTATTGCTCTGCAGCTAACATCAGCATCCTTGCTAATGTAAAAGTCTGTAGTGTACCTTGTTGGGCTGGTAAGTAAACTGACCAGAGTGACAGAAATTGGCAGTGGTTCGTGGTTATCTGAACGACCGGTATACGATCAGATAGCTAGTCTACAACGGAGGCTCCTCTAACGTCTGCTAT